>Ga0210040_10010980_pt1 | contig 10316 bp, 8 predicted proteins | sample CryGeyCG12114_NA_FD_185462 | JGI IMG/M metagenome (GOLD analysis project Ga0210040, IMG submission 185462) | Groundwater microbial communities from aquifer - Crystal Geyser CG19_WC_8/21/14_NA (SPAdes) (version 2) | ecosystem: Environmental > Aquatic > Deep subsurface > Groundwater | place: USA...
TTCGTCATTTCATTTTTGAGAACTCCATTTCTGTACATATTCAGTAGTCTGCAGTTTTTATCTCTTCTCAGAAATCTGTAATTTCTAATTTTAATGTGTACGGAGATCTGCATGTTTGTTTTAACTAGGCCATCGCATTACTGTATATAAACTATAACACCAAATAAATGTAAGATAATATGATACATGTATAATCATAAGCAATGAAGCGCTAGGCGCTAGAAGACCGAAACTGTCAGAGCGCATTGTATTTGGAGATTGGTACATATAGACATAGACCAGTATAAGGAGTGAATTTAAAAAATTGATCAAGTTCTCAGAACTATGATTTTAAAACTTTTTGTATACTGTTTACTTAGGACAAAACATAAAAGTTTATGTTATAACTGATTAAGATAAGAGCATCTATATATTCCTACCTTACCTTCTATTTTAGAGCAGTTCATCTGAAATATGATTACATGTATTCTGAGTAGCTAAGAGAGGAGTGCTTGTTGGGTCTTCCCAGCAATGATATAATAACTACTGCATTACATTTTTTGTTTACGTAGGTTTTATTCATTAAATTGAGTAAGGGTTATCAAATTCAATATAGCATCCCAGTAACGCTTGACATTATTCTGAATTAGTATATTAACTGAGCTGGAACAATCTTCGTTGACCTTTTGGTTGCATGCATATAAACTGCATGAGGTTGGCTCCATCATATTTAGTCTGATTTCAATATTCTTTGTAAGGACCCTCTAGCCAGAGTTTAAACAAACATTGATGACTTACTAGCAGCTTATTGTGCGCACACTAATTTTAAACGATTTATTCCGTTACTTTAGCAAAAAATGGAGGTTCGTATTATTTCCTATAGCGTGTTCTTGATGTTAGTTGCAAGGTTGACTACTTTAAATGTTCAAGCTGACATTTTACTTTATCCTCATCCGGAATCAATGTCTTTACATCCAGGGTATGTTTTAAAACAACTAAATAATTTTTGTATTTATTATTTATCATTTTATTAATATGTTTAATAAATATGAGCAATTTCAATTGAAAATTTATATACTTTTGTCGACCATGTGAATAAGCAGAGAAATTTCTGACGACTATTCAGAGCTTACTTCAGAGCTCAGAGATGTATCCAATTTACCATGGAGGCATCATATAGATTTTGACGTAAGTACAGAAGATTTTATTTTTTGTATTAAAATTTGTATTGGCTAGCCAAATAGCCAGATCTGCCAAGTCCATGCAAATTCGTATTAGTCCCGTTTGTATTTGTATACACGTAGGAGCTTCATCCAGGAGAAGAAATGATTGCAATGGAAACAGGACATCATGGAAATCGTAGAAACAATCGTCGTTATCGTAAACAAATGCGCCGCGAAAACCGCCTGGAACGCAAGCGCAATCACCGTCGTGAACAAAATGAGCGTCGTAATCATAGACACTCAGAATTTCTACCTTTTGATGATATCGTTTCCCCACGTTCTCATAGCCATGGCCTTCCTCCTCTCATAAACCCTTTTCAAAATATGCTTGGACATGGGCAAGGAAGTAAGATTTTTATAAAATTTATGCCATGTATTTATTTAATATACTGCCAAACTACTTCTGATGCAATGCCTTTTTTAAGGAAAATCCGATTCAATGGAAAATCCATGGGAGTTCATTTTCAAGCCATATTTGACCCCAGGAAATGACAGACCTTGGTGGCTTAAGTAAGCTATAAGCAAAAATTTTTCATGGAATGGGTATTTGGTGTATCGTATAACTCTTTCTCAAACTCAACATAATAGGGAGAACGTCTGTGTCGATCGTTTTGAAGAAGACGAAGGTTCATCCTCAGATTTCGAAGAGTTAACAGATTCTATCGAAATGGACACCTCTTCTATTGAAGAAGGTCCTTTGTTCTCCGTGAAACTGTCAGCTTGTGAAAACTTGCACTCGAGCTACAAATGTGTCACTCATTTAATTGGTGGTGGGTTGAACTCAACCGTCACAACTACGTACAAATGCTGTCATGGGTATATTCTGGACAAGCAGGCCGGAGAATGCTTCAAGGGTATTTAGCTCACTTTAATAAATTAGTTTCTAGAACGCTCTTCATAATGGCAAACACATTATGTAAAAGTCATTTTCATAATGATTATCAAGGCCATACACATAACTTTTAATATATTGCATTAGGAAAATTTAGCAACGTAGTGGAGACTATTGAAGAGGTCGGTGCTAAAGAGTTCCTTCAACTGATCAAGACTGCAGGCCTAGAGAAAAAATTAATGAGTGAAACCCTTACATTATTTGTACCGGACAATGCTGCCCTCTCCAATGCTCAACTGGGATCCAACCAAATTGAATCTGTATGTATTCGTCTCATATTGTAGTACTAAAATGCCATTCACACGCAAACATACACACTTGCCCCAGGAGCATAAAATAGCAAATTGAAAACAAATTGGATCTGCTGCATTTGAATAATTTATATTACACTGACAATTCGATTTAGAGTCGCAAAACGCCATTTACACATGCATACACAATTTTTGTTCGCTTTAGAATTTATATATGGCGTTTTATGAACCTTAATCGTCTCAAATTGCAAAGTAAAACCAAATTTGTGTCTTGTTTTGATTAACTCCTATTGTAGTAGGCAAACGCCGTCCAACCGTACACACGCACACACTTCGTCGTTGGATTCCAAAATATGATTCTAGGTGAAAAGACCTATGCAATAAGACCTACAGCAATAAGACCTATGCAATAACACCTACAGTAAAATAACCTACAGGTTAATAACACCTACGGTAATAACACCTAAAAAAATGCAAGAATATAACCGAAGGTCATTGAACTTCGATGATAACCTTAACATGGTCATGCGCATGCGTAAACTTTTCAATTTCTTAATTTTTTTTGTTCTTTTTCTTCTTCCGTTGTTTTTTCCGACTCATTCAAGCTCTGTAGTTCTACTATTTCAATATTGGATCCGTCATTTTTATGATTTCAATGTTTAGGCTGTGGAACACAGACGACTTAAAATGTCCAAAAATGCCCGTAAATTAATCTCTTGCTCCGATACCTAGTTCAAAAACACGAAGTCAGTAAAACGGATCGTGGGGGGACGCTGAAGAGACTTTTGCTTCACACAACCCCTCGTTTGAAGGAATCTGGAACGGCCCGCCGGAAATCGCCTTCGGCGATTACCGAACCCAAGGCCGTCCCAGCTCCCTTCTGCACTCAGGCCTGTGCTCGAAAAGCCTCCCCCACTCCCCCCACACCCCCCTCGGCCAGATTAGAAATAATCCTCAAGCGTGGGCGGAGCTCCTACATATCGGGCGGAGCCTTTTCGCGTCGCAGTTCTCGGTTTAAATGAAATTACAAATCTCACAGTCTCACATATTTACAATTTAATTGCTGGTATTTTGGAGTACATGGTTATGTAAATATATTGCCTTGGAAACTTGTAAATAAACTTGTTTGTGTTATGAAGGTGTTTTTGTCTATAGGTCTTTTTGTGCGTAGGTCTTATTGTTGTAGGTGTTATTGCGTAGGTCTTATTGTTGTAGGTCTTATTGCATAGGTCTTTTCACCGGATACCGAACAAACAGGGTGGTTTGATGTAAGGAGGAAGAAACAAGTTTTTGAAAGATCAAACAAGTTAGAATGAATAAAAGGAACGGACATTTACACCTGAAGAATGCCCAAAAATGTCCTAAAATTTGTGCTCTATACTAATTAACAGCAAATCTTCAATGGATGGTCGATTTTCTTTTTGTTTTTCTATATTTATAACCAACCCTTACATGCGTAAGTTATGTTACATCGACTTAAGTTTTCTACAATCGAGTACAATATGAATGAATTTTATATTGGCTGACCATATTGAATAGTTTATTTTCAATGCTCCTCTATATGTATCTCAATTTTTAAACCGCTTGCTTTAATCTAATTTATCCAATACAAGCTCGCTAGTATTTTACAATAAAATATTAATCGACGCATCAGAAATCCATATATTATATATTGAGAAGCTTCAAAAGCTGCTAAGCTGTCTTACAATGCCTAAACTGCCACCCATAAGTTTCATTTGCAGAATTTTTCCACTACATCACATGATTTAATCTAAACAGTCATAAAACATTAAAAAATGTCTTCAATACATGTGTAGCTGCCAGTCCACTTACAAAACTGACTGACACACAGAGACAAAGCAAAAATAAAATTCACCTGTCGGGCTCCCCTAAAAAATTGGTCTGCCCAGACGGCTCGGCACCTAAAACCCTTTCATTTGTTAAAAATACATTCCCCATTGTAAGCAAACCATTGTGAGCATTCAGAGACGACGCATGAATATCATTCATTTCAGTTTGTCTCCAATAATTTATGGCTGCACTCCTCTCTTATGGTACACGTCAGTAAAAAAACTGTTTTAATGCTTTAGTACAGGTGACATTGCATTACGGACAAAATTTAAGTGGCTCGCTCGCACGTGCATGTACAATAGGATAGGCAATGTTTATAACCCAATTTTATCACACTGACTATCAATAACTGCACTCATTACTAACTTTTAAAAGTCTCACATCTTAGCAGACTAACTAACTAACTGACCAAATTGGACCAGACTAGCGTCAATTATCGCACCTGAGTGCCATAGCTGTAAACAAATCTTTTGAAATTATAATCTTTGTATTTTCTTTGAATTTTCACCAAAATTCTAAACATTTTCTATGTGATAAATCCAAAAAGCTGCAGATTAGGTTGTTAATAGCTTATAAGCAGAAAAATTATCACAAAAATTCGTATGCATAACTAACTTTTAATAGTTATTTACCGTATATATACGACTATAATGTGAAAGAAAACTGAGGCTTAAGTTACTTCAACTTAAATTTTCGCACATTTGATACGGTTTGAGCAACACAAAGCAATCTAGTATAACTTATCAGCTTACTAATAACTCTTTCTTTGCGCCTATATAAAATGGACAATCATCGTCATTTCCTTAACAAATGGGTCTGTATGTGCGATAAAAGCTAATGGTTTTCCATGTTCCCTCACATTCTGTCTCCAATCCCATTAAGAAGTAGTCTCCATGTAGTCCATACGAAGAATCGTAGTCGACTAGCCTATGCCGATCTAACTAAGTAACTAACTAAAAGTGTACTGGACGGAGACACATTATTTCATTCTTATGCATGGATTCAATAATGTGCACAGGAGAGAAAAAAGTGTCTCTACGTTTCCCCCTTATTATTGCTGTGCCATAGCCATTTTATTTTTCTGGCTCTTCCTGTCCAATTCATTATGTAAATTTACGCTTAACGAGCACATTTATTAAAAGATTACATGCAAAAGGACAACCTTGTTTTCTTTAACAGCTTTGGACTTTTCTCTTTAAAAAAGAAATATTGGACTACTGTTTTGTGATTCTTTTTTCTGTGTGCCATAATTTAGTTGTTTGTGCGTATGAAAATACAAAACCTTGTAGATACGTTAAAAAAGTCTCTACGTTGTTTTTGATGCATTTTCCATCTTTCGTTCGATTGTTGATTCAAATTTCGCTTAAGATGATTTTGATTTAGGAACATAGTATAGTAAAAAATGATTAAATGCACGGGTTTTTTACACACAACTTTACGGTCACAAACAAACGCACTTGACTAGCTAACGATGCAATTACCTGCCGTGAGACGTAATGAGATTCACTTGAGAATACTTTTTAGGTTTCAAACTTTACTATAAGTAAGTGCTAAAGCCCCCTGTGCACAACATAGTATAGGAGCAATGCAATTATAATCATAATAATAATTCGGTAGAGCACCAGTTTAAACCTTTTTTCTCCTTTCTTGGAAGGATTGTTCTCTCTAAAATAGCTTAACTAAGTACTGAAGCAGTTTTGTTTGAGTTCAAGACATGGTTATTGCACAAATTTGATGGGTTTCAATGTCAAGTGTATGTAAAAAGTAACTCTTTTTTACCTGGTCTGGTGGAGAAAACAACTTGGAAAATTCAAAGCTCATTCATAATTCATATACACTTTGCTGCACGTTCAACTTTACTTTGTGAGAGCTATCTACAGCAATGTTTTTTCCCATACTTTTTTTTGCTTTTCCATGCATTGGACTGTACAATTTCAATTGCATTCACAGTCTTGGTATTAAATCAACTCATTATATAATGCCCATGAAGTATACGATTTGTATGACTTAGTTAGGTAGTTAGTTAGTAAATCGCCCGAAACGAATTTAAAATCCATTAGCCATCAACTCTAACTATTAAGCCAAGTTGACCAATCTATGAACTAATGAGGAGGACTTATACTGCAACGAACATGATTATTATGTATAATTATAATAAATCGTTCAGTCTGTACACCCAGTAAGGAGAAATTTGAAATCCTTATCATATAGGACAAACTATGAGGTTTTTAGTTCACACATTCCCAATAACACATACCTGTTCCTTAAGTTTCCCAATTTGCTCACCAAAGCTATTTACTAGCTAAACCCACATTTACATAGACTCCTGACACACAATACAAATATAAGGTACGGACAACGGACCATCCTTTTATCTACCTGTGCCCTAAAGGTACAACGTCTAATCTCTTCCTTGGTTTACAAAACCTGTGTGCTTATAAAACCGTTTTCTTCAGGATAGTAATATGTAGCAGTGAAAAAAAACGGTCAAATTCAAGTATTGCTTTCCCCATTGTATAAAAACAAAACACTGAAATCAACTAGCAATAAATTCAAAATTTCTAGAGCAGCATCCTAAATGAATAATCATTATTTATCAGCCATTTGATATGAAAACAAATTTATAAACTAACAGTATTGTTCGAATTACACACAATAGAACTAAACTATTTTTGCCTTGAACCAAATGCAATAAAAGCTTGCAAAGGAAGATTATTACAATACAACACAGTATTTAAATGCATTCACAGCATACCAAAGTTGTCATTAAAATATTTTGGAATTTGTCCAGTTATAGGTTTGCATATTACGCATTTGCTTGTAGTGGCAAATGTGAGATGATTAAAACATTAGTCAAATAACATCATAAAAATTAGTTTCTGTTTATTTTTTCAACGAAAACATCAAAATTTGTTGCAAAGAAATGGCTAGTTTCTTAAATTACGACATTACGGTGACACTGGTATTAGTGACCACTAGTGCATAAGGAATATGAAGAATTAAGCTGTGTGGAAAGATAGCAAGCAATAAGGTATTTTCACCTTTCCAGGTATAGCTACCTACTTTCAACAAATAACTAACTAACTAAGGGTAGGTACTTCACCCAGTCTTGTGTATTTTACCCAAGTCCCAATAAGTTAGTTATTATAGACAGAAGGAGGGAGCACTGAGACTTTACTTTTTTATACCAGTGTCAAAAACTGGACTGTTTTACTTCCACTGTGTCTTTTGTCGTGAGAACAAGCTATCAATTACTGCGTGCTTCATACAAATCAAATAGACTTGCCACAATCATAATCAAATCAATTATATCAGTGGATATCAACTAACTAACTAAATCCAGAAGTGCATCTCTATTAACTTATAGTTAGTCATTCAATTTCACTCAAAATGGAAGAAATTGCACCAGCAGTGAAACTGTTCCCTTTGGGTCATCATGTAAGCAAAATTCTCATTTGAAAACAACTGTATACATCACGCTATTTTGTTTTGAAAGCATTATGAGCTGGCCTGCAATGTATAAACGGAACTATTTTTTCATTACAGACTTTATCAAGCCTAAGAAGTAACCATAGAGTAGCGAGATTTTATTGGGTATGAAGTCTACATTCTAGCATAGTATTATTTTCCATTGTATTTCAAGTATGATATTTGCATATGATGAGTAAAGTTTAAATCTTTACAATGCTAAATATGAAGGTTTGTTATATTTTTTAGGGTGGAGAAGAACCAATAACCCAAGGAATCCATGAAAAACTGACCTCCAACTTGGAAAACAATAGTCCTGTAGTAATTGCAGCAATCTCTGCAGGATTGGTTGGAGTCACCTTAATAATTTTCATCATCCTATCTATCTGGATCAGAAATAGAATCTTCTCTTCATTACCAGCTCCTGGAGAATCCAATTCGGAGTTGTCTACAAATGAGTCCACATCCGTTTCTACTTTAAAAGTGCATAATGAATCTACAATGATCACATTGGATGAACTACCTTCATCTACTGGGTGTAGCAATAATGATATCAGTATAAATTGTGAGATTGACGAACTTGAACTGGGTAAGTGTTTTTAAAATTAAGGCTTTCATGGAAAAATCGACTTTCAATGGTTTTTTAGTCCAATTTTACTGATTTTGAAATGTTTTTTTTGCATTTTCAGATTCTGAAAAAACTAACAATGAAGAAGCAAACACAAATCTTTCCAAGTAAGGAGTGGGGATTAATTATGCACTGAAATGAAATGCTCGAAAACCGCCAATTTTTGTGATATTAAAACTAAATATTTTATATTCTAATGTTGTTTTTAAACAATTTTACTAGCTCGATAAGAAATTAGATGGTTCAATATTTATTTATGGCAAAAGCCATTTCAATCCGTATGAACGATACTAATGTACAAATGTGTGCTATATAAACATATTTATAATAAATTATTCAATACTGTTTTTATTGAAAACTCAAGTCTTCCGCTACAACTCTGAACTAATTGAACTCATTATGACGGGTAGAAGGGTAGACATGAGTTGCTGATGTAAGTTTACATTTGCAAAGAATCTTCTTGCCCCAGTGAATCGCATAGTCTCGGGGAAAACGATGATTAAAGTGATGACCATAATAAATGGGATGAGAATTATGGGAATCGATAGTTTTATCAAGTCCAGTAAAAATTGTTGTCCCGGTACGTTTAAGAATGGAAGTCCATTGTTGAAAAAATATCGGGGGTCATGAGATTGCATGGCTTGGAGGCCATTTGGGTTATAATTCATCACAATCATAAGTTATCACCACAACACAAACCAGAACACAAGGCACGGGACTGTTAATTAACCAACACGGCTCGTAAATTATATAACAACGGGATGAAAACCCTATAGAAGTTAGGTTTCACTACAATAGTAGCTTAACTTTTTTCCGTACTCCGTACATAACAGTCAAGAGTTGAAATAAAATGCATTTGTGTTAACAGGCCATACAGACTAACTAAAGTGTAAAGGCAACCTAACTAATGACAAGCTAATTGCTACATTATAGATTCAGAATCATCTTTGCGTCCCATATTATAAATTCAATACATTCTGCAAAATGCATCATATAATATCCATACAATGCAACCCCTTTTGAAACTAATAATCTTCTACATCCTGTACTGTACAATTGGCGAAAAATGAGTATGCAAAATCAATGCATCCTCTTCAAACCCGTGACATGCAGAATTTAAAAGCAGTATGGATACGGCCTAAACTAGTTTATTAGCTTCAGTTAGTTACATTCAGCCATTTGACTTTGCGCTCCCAATTTGTTATTCTCAAACCATGAATCTAAAGTTGTTTGCAATAGTCCTGGTTATTCATGCGATAGGCCAGTTAACAATTGCAGTAGATGATTTCACCGATCTGAATTTATCCTGTTTTGGTTCATACAAAAACATTGGTCAGTATGTAATATCTACAAAAGAATGTCTCCAAGAAATGGGTCTGCAGAAGATACCTTTCGGGGAGAGAGGACCTCCTCCCCCGCCCCCACCTCCTTCGAAAGAGAGGGGAAATGGGGAGAGACCTCATCCCCCACCACCTCCACCTAAAAATGGTCCAATGGACCGAGAGGTGTTGTGTATTTCAAAGTCTAACGATACATGCAATGCATGTATTAGTTTTTAATCTAACCAAAGTTTGTTTTTTGTTTCAGTGCTACTGGAAATGTGCTATGAAAAAAATGGAGTTTGTAAGATTTCATGTTAAGTGGATATTTTCATAATTCAGGAATACAATACTCAAATGATTGTGTTTTTTAGCTGTATCCAAACGGTACAGTGAATTTGGAAGCATTAATGAAGGATTCGAGCGCAAATGCGGAGCCAGCCAAGGTTCAGAGGATTAATGAATTTTACAAACTTTGTTGTAGTCTCACAGGTATATTTGTAAAATTTTGAGATAGTTAGCAAAGTAATAAAAAAATGCGGGCTATAGTGAAGCAATTTTTGTCAATTGCAGAAGTGAAAGCTAAGGAAGGCCGCCGATCTTTTGATTCCTGCGGTTTCATAGCTGAATTCAATGAATGTGTAATGGATGAAGGCACTAAGGTATTTAATGAATCTCAAACAGCTAATTTGTATAATATCAGGT
>Ga0210040_10010981_pt1 | contig 10315 bp, 5 predicted proteins | sample CryGeyCG12114_NA_FD_185462 | JGI IMG/M metagenome (GOLD analysis project Ga0210040, IMG submission 185462) | Groundwater microbial communities from aquifer - Crystal Geyser CG19_WC_8/21/14_NA (SPAdes) (version 2) | ecosystem: Environmental > Aquatic > Deep subsurface > Groundwater | place: USA...
AAATGAGAATTGAGATGCAGTGGCAGACTAGATGTGTAGTTGTGGTTGTAGAGTGAAAGCTTATCCGCTTAATGATGATGTTGCTGAAGTACTCTAGACCCCACCTCCTGTTCCGCTAATACTCTCCTTCTACGAGAATCAGCGAAAACCGGGCGCTTCGGTTTCCCGAGCTTGCTGTCTGGATCTCTCTCTGTCGGTACATACTTCCCTTCCTTCCCACCATTACCCCACGTACTCCACATCCACTCAATCGCCTCCTCCTTTCCCGGCGACCAGCCCCATTGGCTCCAGGATTCGCAACCCGTCCAGTAGTGTAGCGGGTTATAGAGTTGAGGTGCAGGGCCTTTGAGCCCCCGGTCTTTGGACAGCGTACATAGACCGTAGTCGATTATACACAGACGAAGATTCGGGTCAGCATATGTTGTAGACGAGTCTGGTAAGGAAAGGATGACGTTGCGCGGCTCGAGATCTCCGTGTCTAACGCCTGCAAAGCGTAATTCAATGTCCGCCTCGATGAGCTTGATCATGATATTCTCTCGCTCTTCGTAGGTGATGGTTGCTGGGTCGACACCATGCATCAATGTCCCAGGCACATGCTCAAGGATGATCATCCGCACTTCGCGCAGATGGGTTTGGGCATCGAGAGTGACCGGGATGTCGAGCGTCCAAGATCCGTAGTAGCGGGGCATGATGCTGCCTTCGAGCGATGTGCCAAGAAGCTCGGAGTAAGCCGCAGCTTCACGAATGTAGTCTTTGTCTGCAGCATCTGTCACATTGACCTTCTCTTCGGGGTAGCTTGGGTTTTGAAATGGGTAGTAGAGCGGATCGTAGAGCTTTGCAACGTAGCCATCGGCTGTGAGGACGATCTGAGCACCGTGGTTCTCACCAATGCGAATAGTCTCGAGGATGTTGATGCAGCGGATCTCGGTGGAGTGTGTTCTTCCAGTCGCTGGAGGGTGCGCAAGACACCAGTCTAGTTGCGAAACGTCGTCGGTGACGGGTAGGGTGCGGCGACGTTGCTGCCAGTAGCCCATCTCGAAGGTCGTCGGCGGCTCGTGTCGTCGTGCAATAAAGGCCGCGCCTGTGATGTATGGAATTTCTGTTTCGCTAGAAGGCGTAGCTGGTGGCGAGGGCAGCCCGGTGGACGACAAGCTTGTGCGATTCGACATGGTCGTTGCCAGATCACGGTGGTTGAGGTGAGGTTGAAGTTCCGAGCGTATCGTGTAGTTTCTGCCTAGTCTTGTTGAACGTCCGTGAAAAGGTCCTGGCGTAGTGTCCAATGAAGAGAGAAGGCGCTGTGACAATATACAAACGAAGCTAGCGCGCTTGGACAGTGCAACGAAGGGGCTAATGTGAAAGATGAATGCGTGCACTCAGAGAAGACTGCGATCCTGTGGTGTAGTTCAAGCTGCACGTTATGGCACAGTGATTATGCGACTTAACCAACAGTTGCACAGCTGACTCATCTTATCTCTGTTACTTGTGGCGATGCCTGGGTAATTGTCGCACATTACTTGGGGCATCAGCCATGGTCGTAGCTGTACGGGCGTGACGCGAGTTCCTTCGCAACTTCGAAGAATATCTACCGATAGAACGTGAGCGGGTGATAATAACAAAGACAGGCGGTCTTTGAATGTCGTTGAGAAGCGACGACGATGCGGCTCTCTGCCAAGCCGGCAGCTACGTCATTAGTAACCTCCGTTCATCGCTCATCTGAACCCGAGCATCAACAACACCACAGCCCAACAGCGGCTGCCGGGAACCGCAATTTCTCGTAATGGGAATCTGCAATCTCGCAACCAAGCCTGTCACCTAGCCATAGATCGACGAGGGATCAATGTCCGCTTTCTTGGCGAACCCTCGCTTGCACATTCCGAGCTCTCATCCGCTACACTCCGCCGTCATCTGTGCGGCCAGAACAGCGGGCAAGATGCAACAATAATGTGGGTGCGGCTTGCGAGGTCGTTGTGGAGGTGGCTAGGTGTTGCGCAAGCGGATGATGACGTTACGCTGTGGAGAGCGGAAGTATAGGAAGACATTTGAATTACAACATACATTTCATCCGGCCCTCCTCGAGGACTGTTTAACGATATAGCTATCATCGAAGAAACTCGTAGTCTCGATCCACCTTCCACCACATCTTCACTCCTTCTAATTTGAGTTCACAGCAACATGCGCGTCGCAACCACCTCACAGTTCTGACCTCGGTCGCCACAAGCATGATGATGTCTCGTCAGGATTCGAACGAAACTACAAGCACACCAAATGTCGTTGCGTCGCAGTATGATGGGTATGCTCGTTATCCTTAGACGAACTCAGTGGATATTGACAACATACAGATCATGCTACTACCCCGTACCAGACGCAAAAAGCCTATCTCGGAACATGGTACCAAGTCGCAGGCACGCCATTCGGCCCTACCGCAGGCGCATGATGCGTGACCGCAAACTACGCACTTAATGTAGGCCTTGACAGACATGCTGTCTGTATGACCTTCCGCTAATCGTTGTTCAGGACAATGGCACCGTGCAAGTCGTATATACCGCAACGCAAGCAGACTTCTCAATCGACATCGTCGGCACCGTGACGCCTGTAGATTTAGCATACGGCGCTGGCGGAGCTTTTGTTGTCAGCTTTCCTGGAACACCGGGCGCTGAGTGCCCGGGGCCGAACTAAATTGTGCAAGGTACGTAGAAGGATGGAGTGTCATCTATGTGGATGCTAGTGTGTGCTAGATTACGCCATCGATTGGGCGATTGTGCAGACGCAGAATTGGAGCACGCTGTACATTCTCAGCAGGGAACGCCTTCCATCTCCGGCTAGCGTTGATGTAAGACCTTTTCCGGGTTTGTATGAGAACGATGAACTGACCTAATTGCAGGCCTGGATCGGCCGCGCCGTTGCTTTTGGTTCGGACGCGTCCGCTGTCATGAGGTTCAACCAGACTGGATGTGGTGACGATTAGGTGAAATAGTCTAGGATGAGGAGACTTTGAAGCAAAGTATGATGGATTGGAGTAACAGCTTCTTCATCAGTGGCAATGCGCCTAGTATCGAGATTGCGAATCTACCTGAACGTCTGTCCAAGATGTATCATTCTTCCTACTCGTGACCAAGAAACCCAAACGACAGTAGCTGAAACATCGCCAAAAGGGTTTGTAAGCTCCAGCAGAATCTTCATGGCTCTTTCTTCAAGCAGTGCCCTTGCTCTGTCCACTGCTCACACTGATGCCAGAATCTGAGCTGTTTTCTGCACTCCGCCGCTCCTGATGTCGTGGTCGATCGCTTGACTTTATTGGGTCCCAAATGACGGGTATGTAGCGTGGGTCGTTGTGAAAGTGTTTCCATAACCATCTCTCCGCCTCCTCGTCCTCGTTTGAACACCAGCCTGCCGTAGAAAAGTCCATCATGCGCCCGTAGAAACGTACTATGGGCGACTGAAGCTTTGGAAACCATTCATCCTCTTCTGGAGACGCCATATATCGTCGCTTGACGTAGTGAGGATGATGAAGAATTCGGGCAAAGTTGAAGTCGATGAGTTTGACGTCTACCTTGATGTCCTTGACGGCGATGTATGGATCATCGTAGCCTGTTCCAAGTATCATGATGTTACGAGGCGCGAAATCGCGATGGTTGATACCACACTGGTAGATGATTGCCTCGGCATGTAAAGCCTTCTTGAGGATGAGTGACCGTACAGCCTTTCGTAGGTAGCAAGGAGCTACCCAGTCCATGCATTCTCCGTGTAACCTTTCTATAAGTATAAGTCGTACTTGTCGTTTGTGCGTAGTCTGCTGGCCTGGCTTGCCTACAACAGTTTCGACTTCCGTGGTCCAACTGCCAAAGTAGGCCGGGGTGACTGCACTTGCAGCAGTGGAGCTCTGCAGCTTTTCGTAGGCGGCGGCTTCGCGACTGTAATCGCCCTCCGCTATCTGTACAACATTCTGCTTACGGCCGCCAAACTCATCGAAGCCTGAATAGTAGAGTGGGTCGTAGATCTTGGCCACCATTGTCCTGTTGACTTCGACCAGCTGCGCGCCTCTGTCATAGCCAGTACGGATGATCGAGGTGATGGTCAGACATTGTGATTCCCCAGGGACAGTTCGACCTTCTGTGGGGGAGCACGAAAGACAGTATTCGGCTTGTGACAGCGTTGCCCACTTCTCCTGCATCGGTGGGGGTTTCGTGTCGTAGCCAGGTCCGAACGGGGTCGGCGGCTCATGCTTTGCGATGTTGATCTTACATCCTTCCACGTAAGGCAGTTTCGGCTTGAGATTTGAGTCGTAATCACTATCTTCCGACTCGCTGACTTCACAGTCGATGTCGAGTGAGGATGGCAGCAGATCGCGTGGGTTGGCAGGCGAGTCGACGGGAGAGTTGCTTTGAGTGGCCATCAAAGAGGATTGTATGGAAGATCGAGGGAGAGATTCAGTAATCGAGCTCGCAATATGTGTAGTGGCGGGTTGTAGGTTGTGGAACCAAGTGTGTGTTGCTCTATAGTGAGTGAGGTAGTGTTGGAGGATCTAACCAAATCGAGAAAGCGCTTTTGCCAAGCCCTTAGCCGTCGGAGTGTCACGTGAAACAACCATTCACTCGACAATTCTGTAATAGGCTACGACCAGGCAGGACTTAGCGGCAGGCTGCTGCATCAACTGGGACGGGCGATCCTCAGGGGTCCATATGTCAATTTTTTTTCTCGAGTACAATACACCTGGGCGACATGGCGTACACTGCGCCTGAGCGCCGTAGCCTATGGCGCAACAGGCAAGGCAGCTACATCGTCGTGCAATAAAGCTATATAGGAAAGTCCCGACCTCGCAGTCAGCTAGGATCGATGTGGTACAATATAATGCTGACAATACTACTTGTGTCCGCTTATACAAGCGTTTGGCGCCTACTACCTCCGGAGAACGTGAATGCGTATAGAAACTATTATTGCTAGAAGGTGACGCTTGCACATAAATGCACTACTGGGTACCATTTCCCTAGCCTGACCGTTTACCACAACCATCACCTTCTACATCTCCCTCAACTCAACTCCGCGAACACCTCCAGGATATACTGTTCCAAACAGCAGTACTTCGCTATGGAAAGCAAGAGCTCTCAGGCGCCACCTTTGCCAGTCGATCTGTTTGAATGCTTCGAACAGAACCTTCCGTCATTAACGCGCAAAGACGTGAAATACGAAAGCGCGGGTTCCTCCGGAACATATACGAACACTGCCAACCCCCCAGAGATTCTCACCTGGAAACCCGTCGCCTACTATACGGGAAAAGCTACGTCATTCTTTGAAGACCAGAACAACGTCCATGTCATTGAGCACCTCCGGCAGCTTCGGATTACAACCACATTCACCAACATGACTCTTGACAACGAGCAATCGGTGGTCAATGCGTCCATACTATACCTCGTAGGGCCCATCATGGAAGTACTCAAGCTGAAGTACGGTGACGACTGGACGGTCCATTCCGAGTATTCTGTAGCTGTCAACCAAGCACTGCAGGGCACAGGTGCCAATGTTGGCGCACCAACTGGCGCCAAACAGACCAAAAAGACCAAACCGACCACTGTCAGATACGATCTTGTCTTCAGGACGAAGAATGACAAGACTATCGCGATTCTGGAGTACAAGAAGCGAGAGAGCATCAGATTCAAGGACTACGAGCGAGTATGGCTCAAGGAGAATGCGACGCAAGCGGACAAAGCGGACGTCATAGGAAGTACAGAAGATGACTCGTCATTACTGGAGTTCAACGGCTCTTCGCATATGAAGCAACTCACCGCCTACGCAGAGACCGAGAACTGCAAACATACCGCTCTGTTCAATTGGAATCACCTACTCTTCGTCTACTTTCACGAGTTGGAAAAGGACGCGAACACGGGGAAAAGATCAGTGGGACAGGAAGCCTACGCAACATGGATTACCGAAGCGAATGACAGCTCCTGTCGCGCCAAGTCCACCGGGAAAAGGTCTGATTTTGTCGAGGATTGCCGGATGCGTATAGGCCTTTTCGGGTGGCTCTTGACGGCGTTTCAAGACGCTTTCGGGTATTGAACAAGCGAGGGTATTCAGGGTGATACATCGTGGACCGGCAATCGGCTAACAAACGTCGCACTGAGGGCAAGCAAGCTTCGATATGTAACTCCAGCTGAATGCAAAGCGCTCCAAATACTGCGAGTGAGATGTCGAGCATTACTAGGCATCCATGGGTGGGTGGAAAACGTCGAGACAGGACCAGATGCTTGGCAGGCATGAAGCTATTGGGAGGACTGAGGAGAAATTACAGACGAACGCAAATGGATATACCAACGATCAGATACATGAAAAGTCACACATTAGATGCACGAGTGAGATATGACGACCAAGGTAGTAGCATTCGGTATCCTGTCGAGGTCCACAGAATAAGACTTGCTGACTAGTGTTTACGATAGTCTCTTGGGTGGGCTCAATTTGCCGGCTGCTGTGGGACTGACTGCTGGGGCCATTGCTGGTACGACTGCTGGGGCCGTCGTTGTGCTGGTTGTGGCTGCCACTGAGAGTACGGTCCCCATTGTGGTTGTGGTTGGATAGGCGGCGCACCGGGAGATGTTGGCCTCAGCTCATACACATTGGCGAAACCAGCGTAGCGTCCCTTGCCTCCAAAGAGCCATCTCAAACCGCCTCGATCGCGTACGAGTATCCAAAGACTGACGAGTACTAGAGCCGAGGTGATCGCCATGGGTACGAGTAGGAACCGAGTCGCTTTCGCCGTACCGCAAGCCGTCGTAGCCCAACCCTGATCTGGGTCAAAGTTGGAGATGCCACATGCTATTGTCTCCCTTGTGAACGCCGCATCGTTTCGTGTGAGATCTTCGTATCGCCGCGGCTCGACCTCGCTGCTCTGCACCGAACTCGCATAACCCATCACACCGGCGCTCGCACCGGCCATGACCACGTTGCTGATGAGCATAATCCAGGCCCACACCCTCTGGTGCCTGGATGTGCCTTCAACCTTCCGCAGCTCCCATATTCCAAATACGTCTAATGTGCCGACGATGTACACCAGAACGCATATGCCCAGTATAGCGATGGTGGGTGATTGGTTGTAGGAGAGACCGTAGAAAGGGGTGTCATAGCCGCCTGGGGGCCCGTTGCCTCGTGTCTGCGCGAGTATGAGGGCGTTGGTGATGCGCTCGAGAGCAAAGGTTATGACGCCTATTGGAAGGAGGAGGAAGAGAGGTGGTATCAGGAGGAGGAGCACACGGCAGCAGCCGCTCGGCTTGCGCATCGCGGGCAGTGGAACTCGGTTCGATCTGTGTATAGGGACGCGTTAAGGAAGATGGCATTCCATGATGCCGGGTTGCTATATCGAGCACATTATGGCAACGTTACAATACTGTTATAGCCACATCTTGAGGGCGCGGTGAGTTGGTGTTGACGCCGAAAGGGGCGCGGATGGCTCGAAGGAACTTCTGAAGCAGAAAAGGCTTGGCGGACGCTGTCGTTGGGTATCTAATAGCTCTAGCTTGTACTTAGGGACTTGGTCGCAGTAGTAACGATTCAATGCTTAGAGCACCGCGTTCAAGATGGGACGGACTGCATGGCGGTCAATCGACGTGAGATGAGTGGAAATGCGACGCGAAGATTGCGCGGTCCACGTGATACTGATGACGTAACCCTTTTTATGTACCGACTTCCGACCGTCACCTGCAACAATCCTGATAGTGCGGCCGAGTCCAACTTTCTCTACCAAATCCTCTAGACGGGCAGTGTGTAAGGTACAGGCAGACGCCGTGCTCGTGCATGATGGGACAGTTGGCCCCAGCCTTCCATCGACGCCTCTCGCATCCCATCCGCAACCATGTATCACTTAGAGCAGTTGCCATCAGACGTGATGAGTTTTATGTCCTAGCAAAATCGCTTCGGACTTTCGAGGAGTCAACAAGTTACGAACCGCTTCCCGACGACCAGCACAACACGTACATTCATGTTCTCAGAATATACCCACGACGAGACGAAAATGAGGTCGAGTGCGATCAGGCTCGTAACATATGAAACATTGGACGACTGCCCTGAACCAATCTTTTCCTGCTGGAGTAACACAAATGATCTCATAGACTTGTTGTCGAGGAGTTGAAGGATGTCAACAGCAAGGCAGAAAGCATCCTACTAGAAAGTTACCTGGTTGGCTACGAGAAATGCCCACATCAGCAGTGGGTGGCAAGAAATGTACTGGAGACTTCCGCGTTGTCGAATCAGCACAACGGTTGGCGTTGCACAGAATCACAGCTGACACCAGGCCTCAGCTACCGGTATATTTTTTATTCTTGAGCGTTAGAAGAAACCCACATTTTGCACAGCCACTGAGTCCAGACTGTTGACAGTATATCACACAGATTTCAACGAAGACTCCATTTCAACGTATACTGTCAGCGAAGTGGTTGCTGGACGTTCGCCTGCTCGGTCATCATCGGAACAAGAGCAGGAGCAGCACTGCCTATTTCCACTCAAGCCCCGTAACGTCGACTAGCTGCGGCCCGCTCCTGTTGCATGATCAGCCGCAGCGTACCGCTTCCGCAAGCGGAAGGATCGCATGCAGAGCCTTACTAGTTCCTGCATTTGACCACTGTCGCTACGTGCCGTAAACGGAGCTCTTTTGCGCACGGCACCGCTCATATAGCCATCCGCAATCAGAGCGCGACGCCTGAGCATGACGCCCTCCTTATTAAGTATTTGTTTCCGAACCTTCCTGCGATTACTTCTTTGCTGAGTGGAGACAGGTTTATGAGCAAACTATGGTCGCTACCATAGAGGCATGTGCTTACCGGGTAAAACCCCTGCCCGCATAATCGTCCCGCGTACGCCTCGTTGAGACGTGAGATGATAGCCAACATTGGCTTATGGTCCGTCTCTAGGTGCAGAAATTCCGAAAGCGTCTTGTTCCTCTTGCCTGTTGTTCAGGAACGTGGGCGCCGGACATTATTAAATCCTGCATTTCATAGTCAAGTTGCCACGCACTAGATGTGACACTCCTAAAAAATGTACGCATAACGAAACAGCAGCAATGATCATACAGCTCTCCCGCCTCCCAACATCAGAAGATCATCTCGGGCAACTGGCCTCAACACGGTGATGACCGCAAACGCACCGTTTCAGTAAGTGACGCTGCAGTTAGTGTTGCTATCATCACACAGAGCAAGAGTATGTGCGCCCAAGGATACGAGGAGATGAGCATCAGCTTACAGAGCCTCGCATTAGATACAGCCAACCACGTTGAGCAGCGATGCCGCGAACCAACTGGCGCACGGATATAATCGGACACTTGCGAGCCCTGCCCCAAATTTGGTAGCGAGATGTGTGTGATACACGTCTTTACTTAACATACTGAAGGACCTCTGAAACATTATCAACACTTCTCGGTTCTACCCTTGATCTTCCGGGCTTGTAGAAATGTCGATACCGAAGCCATGTAGGCCAAAGAGCTCAAGATCTCACTACAACCCTCTTCATTATAGCACCACAGTCCTTCCCGTGTCTTTCACGCCTCACGCATCTGCATGCGCTAGAACCGCCAGCATGTCACTGTGCCACTCACCTCAACTAACGCACGCACTAATTCAAGCCACTCATCTTGAGATACTAACGTTTTCCACTTTCACCAAGACGACCTCCCGTGCAGCAAAAGCCACCAAGCACCGTGGAGGCGTTAAACGACTTCGATTGGAGTCTGCTCAATGTCACGGACTCGCTGATAGGCAGACTCAGACGGCTCACGCTCAATGAGGACGTTTGGCCGCATCATCAACCAACATTGTCATCACAGTGGCGAGGAACATCGCACCGTCACTCCGCTGGGCCGATGAAAAGAGTAGACCAACTCTCGGCTTAGAGGCGGCGACAACATGAAAGGATGACCTCCAGGCAGGACAAAATGAAGTATAAGAACATCGTATATCCACCCCTTCTTACCTCCATCATCCACCCCCAGCTACAATCACTTCAACAGCCCACTACTCTCTCATCAACAAACTTTAGAACTCCATTTCATACTCAAGATGTACGCCTTCGCACTTCTCATCGCCGCCCTCGGCATGGTCACCGCTGCTCCCTCCAACGGCTTCGAAGCTCGTCAGCTCCCCGCCGTGGCTTCCGTCGACCGTTACACCGCCGGCGGCTGCACTGGCACAGTTTGCAACAAAGCCGGCTCTGGCGACCTCCACGCCGGCTGCAATGCCATCGAAGGCGCCTGTCAAGCTAGCTTGAGGCTCAACTATGCTAATGCTGGATGCAAGGGCAAGCATCACACCTGAAAACCCATGAGTGGAAGGAAGCTGAC
>Ga0210040_10010982_pt1 | contig 10313 bp, 3 predicted proteins | sample CryGeyCG12114_NA_FD_185462 | JGI IMG/M metagenome (GOLD analysis project Ga0210040, IMG submission 185462) | Groundwater microbial communities from aquifer - Crystal Geyser CG19_WC_8/21/14_NA (SPAdes) (version 2) | ecosystem: Environmental > Aquatic > Deep subsurface > Groundwater | place: USA...
GTGTTGTTGGTAAATAAGCAACTAACTTGTTCATTTCATTTGGAAGCTAGCTCTTGTGGGACTCCTCTCACTCATAACTCAACGTGAGTGCACCATATTTGTTTTGGTTGGGAAAAGTGAGCATATACAGGGTTGGGCAAGTCAAGTGACACAGTTTAACATACCTTTTATTCGAACAAAAATTAACGCATAACATAGAACACAATATTAAATGACGTAAAACAGTTGTAACTTTCAATGGAAAATGCTAGTTTTCAAAATAATTCCCACGTGCGGCTACTACTAGGCCAAGTCTTCGCTGGAAATTATCGCAGCAGTCACGCACGGTCTCTTGTGGAATATCTTCCCACGCAATCTGCAAATCCGTAATGAGCGCTTCAATAGAGGCGTGAGGGGTTCCACATACCTTATTTTCTAAAATTGACCATATGGAAAAGTCCATAGGGTTAAGGTCAGGTGAATAGGGAGGCCATTCCTGAGGCGTTATGAACCTCACACCGTTACCATGCAACCGCTCCACTGTCTGCCTAGAGCGATGAGCTGGCGCTGAGTCCTGCTGGAGGGTCCAAGGTTGGTCTAAAAAGTGTTGTTGGGACCAGGGAATTAGGCTATTCTCCAAAATCAAGGATATGTAGGCCTCTGTATTAATTTTTACCCCCTGCGGAACAATAACAAGGGGAGTTCTCCCAGTTTCACAGATTCCGGCCCACACCATGACTGAAGCCGCTGAGTGTTTCCTTTTTGCACGAAACCAGTCCGCATTATCTTCGTTTTTGCCCGTAGCCCATATCCGATCATTTTGTTTGTTGACATATTGTTCCACGGTGAAAATTTTCTCATCCGTAAACACAATGTTAGGCAGCTCACCTTTGCCGTATCGGCTTTTTAGTTGTCTAGCTCTTTCCATCCTGGTGGCTTTCTGGTTGTCATTCAGATCTTGCACTTTTTGAATTTTGAAAGGCTTGGTTTTAAGCTTATTTTTTAGTATTCTCCTCATACTTCTAGGAGAAATTCCCACCTGTATAGCCATTTTCTTAGCTGATCGTTTTGGGTTTCTGTAGAGACGGGCACGAACTCTTCTAACCATCGCAGGGGCGGTAGCAGTGGGCCGAGATCCTCCGTTGTGACGTTTATTGACAGAGCCAGTTTCAGTATAACGCCTGATGGTGCGGTAGACCATTGATCTGCTCACTGGTAGATGTCGTAAACGGCACAAAATTTGGCATGGCTTCAAGCCAGTTTTGTGAAGAGCTACGATCGCGTGATACTTTTCTTCGATAACCATTTTTGCGGAACGATTTTTTAATTTTCCAATGAAACCAGGACATTTTTGTAGAGAATTGTTTGCTGTACAACATGCATTCCATGGCTACCATGAAATCATAAATTTAAGCTCCTATTTTTCCTAGCAAAACATTGTGTCACTTGACTTGCCCATCCCTGTATTATTGAGTTTGTGGAAAAACATGCTATAACTTAGTTAGTTTGTTAGACAATGTAAAAACGTGAAGTCACTGAGGTGTGCTCAAGACAAAGAGAAAATATTAACCTACTTACTTACTGTCAAAGGAAATGAACAAACTCAGGTGCAATTGCACACCTTTACCTTTGCCGAATGAGATTTCATCTATGTATATAAGGTGCTGGAGAATTGAATTGGAAGAATGAAGTGTCTATCTTTGAATAGTACATTCTCACTATGTAGGTGTTTACATAAAGGCAAATACTTTTTTATCTCTCGATTTGCTGACGCAGAAATGTATAAAAAAAAGTGGAGCAAAAGAATAGATTGATTGATTAAGCTGAATAAAATTCTTTTCTCTCTTTTTTTTCCGCTTTTTTTCTCTTCTTTTCAAAAGTGTAAAGTGGCTTAAATTTGTAGTCTACTTACTCTTGTGTAGAACACTTGTTTTTTATGGATAGCTTTGAATGTACACACACACAGCGAGAGAGAGAGAGGGAAAATTCCAAGGCTCTGATTTGGGTAGATTTGTGAAGCACGGCGGAAAGTATTTTTCCGCTTGATTGTGTACATAAAATATCTCATGAACTACTGTGGAGCTCAACCTTTTACGTTCTGTGCGATTAGCGGGTGAAAAGAAATGGTGGAAAAGTAGGAAACCGAATTGTTGCATGTGTGGGAATCGGAGAAAAAAGTTGAAAGAGAAAGGAGAGTTCTCTCACAGTAATGCTACATAAGCTCACTTCTTTTCTCTTCACAGCTAAATAAGCGTATGCGGAATCATCTCCTCACTTATGTAGTAAAACATGAACTGCCCGTTAAATTTCGATTAAGCGGGGTGAAGTAATCCTAATACTATGGGAGCCCATCTGCATGCATTTTAAAGGGATCGGTGAAAGTAGTGGATAAATAATGCCATTCACTCTAAATGTAATTTTATGCTGTTTAGCTGTAGGTAGTTACTAATGCAGCTATGCATTTATTGTTAGCTCTACCTGCTTGCTTATTATTTCATGCGTCTTGAGTTTTTAACGTCTACTGTGGAATATTTCTATTCATTTTGCTTTTTCTGTTTTGCACCACCGGTTTATAGTTACTATTTATGAGTGTGTATCTACATTTCTTGCACATATTGGTTGTGTTCTTGGCATTTGTTGAAAATTTGACGCAAAAAATCATGTGCCGGACATGTGCCATGTGTTCTAAAACGATTGAATTCGCCTTTCTGGATTCTGTATAATAAAATAAAACATATGGGGATCTCGTATTTCAAATAATGTCATCATTCACAAGTACAAAATATGAGCCAATGAATACTTACATGGAGCCAATTTTTCATGGAAATTCTATTTGCAGTCATTATAAAACTGTGCTTGCATTCTTAATGACGAAAAGGAATCTAAAGAGGAATTCAATGCGAGCGGTATGGTTCATATCCGCCCATTTCTCATACGCACTATTTATTGGGGTAGATATAAAAAGCCCAGTGATTCCTGGAATTTGAAGTCCTTGTGCACAAATGTTTTAAATGCCACCCAAGAATTATGCAAGTTCCAGAATGGCGTCCCATTATTATTATCAATTTCTCCGATGATAATAAAAAGTGGAATTCTCACAATGTGAACGCATACTTAAAATATTCTTGTGAACACACGTTCGTTACAGTGTTTATGCATGCCATGTAAAAAACTTATATGCACGTGAACCAAACCAGTATCACTAATAGATTTTTTTTTGGCTCAGACTGAGAAATGTTGAGCACATCTATGACCTATAATCTGGGCGAAATAACTCTTGCATTATATGGATAAAGTATTTATGAACGCCTTTTTATGTTTTTCTCTCTCCTGTGAGTTCGTAATGGATTGCCCCCACCATCATTTAGAAAGGAAAATAATCCGACAAAGTGCTACTTCTGCAGGGCATAAGTCACTAGCTTGTTCCCATAGTATCACTCATATATTTAGAATCAAATAGTGGCTCCTCGAAAAAATGCAAAAAATATTTTATTGACGCTAATATTAATTTTTGTAAAGCAATATACTAACTAGCCATGACACGAAACTGAAGGAAACATAAGGCAGGATTCAAATTACACTCATTTAAATTCCTTCAATTTACAGTATAGTGTGCAAAAAAGGGGAAGTGGGACTCAGTCAGTCAGTCAGTACGGATCTAGCATTGTTTTTTCTCATGGAGCGAAAAAGAAAACTGGCAGAGTATGTTGTAACATGCATAACGTTATGCAAATGAGCCGCATAAAATGGCCATAGTACAACTATATATCGTAGTTAGTTAGTTAGTTAGTTAGTTTAGTTAGTCAGCTACTATAGTTTGTTGTTTTTGGGGTTCCCATTGCGTGCCCACAAACTCTTCCGCTCTTATGTTATTATTGCTCGCACTGGGAAACCATGTGGCCTATTCGAGTCTCAATGGGAAGTTAGTATGTACAATGGTTTCATTTTGTCGAGAAAATTTACGGCAACAAAATACTACTTATTACTCACACTCTATGCTATTCGTAATCTATAAAGTCCAGTGTATACAGCTGTAGCATGTGACGTCAACTGAGAGAGTCGCTAATTTTCATAACGGACCGCAGGAACTAGTGACTGTACTGCATTTTTTTTGTCACAAACTATTTGGGAAAGTAGATTCCAACGATTTTTAAACCAGGAATGCACAGAAGCCAATTAAATTAAGAATGGTAAAAATGTGTTAATTTTTGCAGGAATCCTACGAATTCTTTTGGTGACGTAGCATTTTTGCTTCGGAATTCCCATGTTCAGGATATTGGAGCAACTTATGTAGTAGATTGGGATGAATTGTAAGGTTTCTAGTATGTGTTGTATCAGGGATGCCAATATTTTTATGCTTACTATACCAGCATATTATTCCAATGTGTCATTTAATAACTTTCTGTGGCTCACAAACTGTGAATAGAAAGTATAGTGTGCTAAAGTAGGTGGGTGGGAGGGAAACCATCAGAATGCTTCATTACTGGGGTATTATAATATATTGGTCCGTTATAAACTTAGTGTGCCAACGAACCGACTAGTATATTTAGTTAGACTTAGTTAGTAATCTGAATCCGTATTTCCACAGCCCAAATTAATGCTTGAGCTAAAAAATGATTTTTGCAAATGGCACAGTGGTCAAAATAATCTGTGGTGGTATGTTATCCATGAAAAACAGTTTATCTACTAATACTTCACAGGGAATTACTGGTTTCATAACTATTTTTGAACAACTTCACTGTGAATGGAGTTGCTCACCTGCATTTGTACACAAAATGTAAATCTGTACCAGCTGAAAACCTGACCAAACTAGGAGCGCTAAACAAAAACTAACTAGGTTGGAAAACATGAGTGCCAGACTCGACGCCAAGGAGCTTTCACTGTGCTCTCAAACTTTCTACACACACACACAACAATAATCCCTGGGAGAAAAGGAATTGCAGTTTTACTAACCAGCACATACTATGTATGGCAACGTGTGGCTCCTTTCCGCTAAATTAGTCGGTGTGTAAAAGAGAAACCGAAAAATGCCGGGCATCCAGATCGTGTATCCCATATGTATTTATCCAAAAGTAAAGTTAGTTAGTTAGCTAGCTAGTACGCTATGCAAAATGCTGTAGTACAAACAATAAGCCTATTTGCTTACGAAACCCGGCGTCTTCTTGAGTAGTCATTGAATGTCCCATTTTGTGTACAATCATGTCAAGTACACAAGAACTACAAGTTAGAAGGAACATGTGTCCCAGGCAATTACAAATGTACAGACGTTAGGTTCTATAGGATTTTATAATTTCGTAGGAGGCATCAAGTTTTACCCCGGAGAGTAATTCTGTAGAAACATTTCCCTGCAGATGGAATCCCGAAATGACTGCAGAAAAGGGAGGTAAAAGTGTAAAAGAGGCCAATTTCTTGTCTCAAATAATTCGATATACGGATGTATGCCATCACCACTACTATTACTGCTGACAATGGTGGGATTGCCACCTATTACATCAGGTTCATATACACTATTTGGTTGGTTAGTAACTTCGCCGTTAATTTTTTATCCTACGAACGGGCAACTGTACTATTTTCCATGGGTGTTACATATTTATACGGGAGTGGGAAAGAGTTCGGTTGGTGGCATACAAAATTGCATTCAAATTCTAGCCCACCACCACCACGTGCTATTTAGTTAGTTTGCGAATAATTTGATGCCATTGTGATCGATATTACATGGAGTAGGCTTGTTTTGCGTGATTTATATGCACGGTTTCAAGGGAAAGTAAATTTTTTTTGTTCACTCCAAGTTGTATATTTGTCAACGAGAATATTAATGTTTACTCACCTGGTGTATACACCATCATCAACATGTTTTGTTGTGCCACACAATGTATAATATTATGTTGGTTGTTTGATGAAAGCCAGCAGATGGGCTATTGTGGTTGAATAATTTATGGTTGAAATGTGAGTAATTTGTAGCAACTATGGTGAGCGATTGTATCACAAGAAAAGACGGCGAAAAAAAACATGTTACTAATTTCGGTCACTTTTTCAGGAACGTTTTGTAGCATGTTTGTGCCTCAACAGGGAATGTAGGCCATTGAATGGGATTTTTGTGTGCCCAAATAGGGGCAACTAACAATTTTGTATTCCAAGTAGTGGAAAAGGATACAAGTTTCTTTGTGTGTAAACTTTGAACGTTTATTATAATAGTTTGTTGTAGTAGGCTATTGACTTTTTTGTGATGAGCGTTTTTTATGCCTTCATTGTTTGCTTTCCCTCTCTATAGATTCATTTGGGTTGGATGAAGTTATTGACTAGTAATTGAGGAAATATGGAGTTACGGTACTGTGTTTTTCATTCGATCGGCAAAAAATGCTATGTTTGTTTTCGACGCCAATTCCGTTTACAGGCAGACTGTGTTGCATGCATGCACCAGCTTGCAATGTTTGCTCAACTTTAATGACATATTTACTTGGGACAGTGGGACTGCGAAAAAAGGTAACGATTTTTATTTGGGACGAAAAATTGAATTGTCGATTCATCGATTAGCACCGTTAGCTCAAAAAAAATCAACTACTATTTCATTCAACTAACGGTAACGGGAAATGGCTTTTGCTATTAGTTTAATTGATTGATACATCGTCCATTCGAAATGGCAATCTCGTTCAGGTAACATTATTAGCTATCATTGAAATTAATAGTAGCATATTGTTAATATAACGCTTTTTTCCACCACTATCAAAAACTATCCTTCACAGGGCGAACGGGTAGCAATTATAATATTCGTTGACCATAATTATTTTGCTGGTGTAATTGATTATTGATTAAGCAGTTGAATTAAACTAGAACTTTCAACACACGATTGACAAACATGTTCAAAATCCAATCCAATCATGTCTCGTTCTTGTAGTATAGACGAACTCGTTTTGTTTTTCAAAGAACTAAACCACTAAACCGATTTCTGTGTTTTTTAGGAGACTACATTAGAAGACCAAAGCAGCAATAGCGAGTTAAACTGGGAACAACAGAGTTACCGAAACATGGGTTATTCAAGTGAATATCCCCCAGACTACGGGCTACCGATCATCCATGAGAATAGTGTGTACAGTGATTCAATATATTACAACAATGGTTCGGCCAATCTGGGCAACCCATCTAGTGTGATGAGTGGGGTTTGGAACAAAAACAAAGTGGGGGCTCGAATCACTGCACCGAATGCTAGAGACTCTCCCGATGAGGGGTACCAAGAGGGCTACTGTGGCACCGATGTGTAGTCAGTCAGTTTCAGAACAATCTAATATATTCGTTGTCAATTTGGAAGAAATTATTGTGTGCAAAGAAGCCGGTCGGGTTGGAAAGAGGCGAGATTTTGAATTTTTCCTCTGAATCCAAGCTGTTTTATTAGTGTTGTAAAGTTGGCCACAAGTCTGTAAATGTATGTTGTGAGTTCTCCGGAAACGATGGTTTCTAATGTTTGTGATATTTTTCTGATTCTGAGTCACTGGTGTGAGTGCAAGTAACCGTTACAATAAGTGTTTTCAAAGTGTGTTAGTGCATTAGTATTTGTTGTGTGATGGCCGAACGTTTTATACCTCTGTCTTTTTTCATTACGGTTTAACGCCGCACAAAGTGTTGATTGTCCATACAGAGCTAACAAATGGGAAAGTGAAAGGTGTCAAAGTGTTTGCTCTCACTTGGGGAACGTGTTGTGAAATTGTGGGATACTCTGCCCCTTTTTTTGCGACCAGAGGGAACGGACAAAAAATGATTCAAGGGTCAAGAGGTCACTTGATTCAATTTGGGGAGCGAGCCGTCCATTTCCAAGGGGAGAGTTCAGTTTTCACCCATATCTTGCAAGTACGTAGGTAATACTATGTGTAAACGCAGTATTGATTCAAACTTGCTAAATATATAGTCATTTTTTACCATTCTGTGTGGGAAAAAAGTCGTGAAAATTTGAAAAATCGGCTTTATTGTACTGATTGCATGTGACATGAAAATATAATCGCTTCATTTCTCGAGTAGCAAAAAAATCATTTTAGTAAGTAGCAATTGTAATGTATTGAAAGGAAACTTCTTCCTACTACTATGTAACAGCGAAATTCCCTTGCATAATAGTTGTCCAAGTTTCCCCACTTTCATGCCGAATATGGTTCCAGGTTGTTTTCCCTTTCAAGAATTTGAAACGCAAATCCCAAATCAAAGTAGTTCCTATAAGTATCTCTAGTATGACAACCCCTGGTTCCTACTTTTTCATAACATTTCCTTGATTTATGTATCATTATGATGATATGGAAACCTAGTCCTCCAGTCAGTCCATTCAATTCAAATACAACTAACACGTATACACACTTTAATGCCATTTTCATTCAAATCTAAGGAACATTTCTTGGGGGAAGATGTATGCTTTAACTGCAGCACTACTAGGTAGTATAGTAATACAAGTAGTAACGTATCTATCTATTTGAAATATCTTCTTTTTTTTTTACTTTTTTTCCTTCTGTGTATGTTACTCGTGCTATACTAACTATCCATTGGTGGACTCTGAAGGGAATTGAACACGCCATGGTTTTTGGCTTCTCCCTATACTTTATGTGCAACATTATTTCCTCGTTTCCATACACAACTATCGTGTCATGTCACATTCAAAAAAAGAATGAATGCAGAAAGAAACTTTTTTCTCGGCACAATCTAAGCTTTTCAATGCATGTTTCTCTTATTTTTTCGTTACCAACAGAGCGTTATTGCTGTATATACACCCACTTTCTCTCTTTATCTCTGGCTCCCATATAGTAAGTAACTAACTATATACACAAATTCTGTTTCCCCTTTCCCTTTTGTGCATATTTGCCCTCCGAGTCTCAACTTTTGGAATATTTTTTATTCCACTGTCTTGTACGTAACAAGGAGACATGCATATTATTTCCAGGCAGATCTCGAGTATACCTTTCTAGTGCTGTTAGGTTCCCATTTTATTATTATTTGTTTTCCTCTTACATATGTAAACATGAGAAATTACTAACTAATACTATAGTAGCAGAATGACTTGGACGAATTCACAGGAATACTATTTGGCACATATACTCGGCATCAAAGATGTTTCAGTCAAACTCCTACAACAGTGGATAATTTATTCAACACTGTTTTAAGTATCACATTTTGGACCGTAAAAAATGAATGTGTATTCCAGATTCGGCTGGCAATGTTTCTCCTGGGAATAATTGTACACTTTACGGGCCTAGACTTTACTACAATGGTGTGTATTGTGGTGTAAGTAGTTACAAACAAGACAGTTTGGATACCTATATAAGCTATACTCTGGTTTTTTTTTTGTACCACAAGGGGTAATTCCAATGTGATTTTGCCCTGGGATCCATGCTGGATTTGCACATGATGCAAACACAAAGGAATTCTAGCATGCATAGATGAGTAGTGAAGAAAGGTCTGAGATCGAAAATGGGCTCCAACTTGACTCAAGTTTATATACAATCTGTGCTATTCATAATTTTGTGCTCTCACAACTGTGAGTCTTGTTCGTCCATTGTGATTCAAATGTCCCCTGCTCTCCTTGTTTTCCACACAAATTTATGGATCAACTTCACGACACCCCCTTAATTTTTCCCTATGAATATTTACAATTTACTTACTAACTACCTAACATGGATAAGAGAATACAACTCGACCTTAAGGGAGATGCAGGGAGTGAAACCAAACTTGTTCAACATGTTCTATAAATTATGCCTTAGAGCCTGCAATCTTTGATGATCCCCTGCCATCATGTCTTCATCTCATTCGAAATCATTTGGAATGAGTCCAATTGTACATGTATACGTCCTAAACAATTTCCCTGTTTCCCGCAGAAAAAAGTTTCCCCATGTTTTCACCCACACTGTTTACATTCCAAACAAACAGATATACTAGTACTGACTGACTACACTCTGTATTATTATTTGGACAGGCAACTTGGGATTGAGTGTTATCTTTTTTTTTTCATGTGAAATTGACAATACAAATTTCATAGGCACGTCTCCACTTTTTTCCCGTGGTCACCAAAAGTTTAGATTCTAATGCATTTGTACATATTTGCTTTTTCAGTAGTGAGTGAGTGAGTGAGTGAGTAGGGCCATTGCATTTGTACACTAGAATTGATCACAAGGGTCAAACACTTGAGACCATCGTTCAAATAGAGCTTGACACTTTCCAACTTATACTTTCACATTCACTTTTTACGAAGCCGAAGGCTGAGTCAGGTAATTACCAACGGGAGCGCCCTATGCTGCACATGTTAAAGCTAAAATCACCTGAAAACGCAAGATGAAATTTGTGTTAGTAAACTCTGTTTGGAACGG
>Ga0210040_10010983_pt1 | contig 10313 bp, 4 predicted proteins | sample CryGeyCG12114_NA_FD_185462 | JGI IMG/M metagenome (GOLD analysis project Ga0210040, IMG submission 185462) | Groundwater microbial communities from aquifer - Crystal Geyser CG19_WC_8/21/14_NA (SPAdes) (version 2) | ecosystem: Environmental > Aquatic > Deep subsurface > Groundwater | place: USA...
AAAATTTATACTTTTAGTAAATTACTCTAGTATAGTATAAAGTTAATTTAAACTATTAGTATAATCTTTTATATAGTTATAAATCTAAAACTTTATAGTAAGCTTATAGTTTTTTAACTTTTAAGTATAAAGTATTATCTATTATACTATAGCGCTATAGCTACTACTAAATATATTTAATATATACTAATTATTTTATTAGTATCTTCTTTTTATACTTTTCTAAAGTATTATTTAGTAACTAAAAGCTTTAGTTTTATCTTATCTTACGTTACTTATATATATATAATAGTAATACTATAGTTTAGTAGATTTTACTAAGTCTTATAGCTCTTTATTCTTTATTCTTACTATATTAGACTTACTTAATCTACTTATTAAACTTATATAGCTTACTTATATACTATTCTCTATTTTTATTATTTACTTTATACTAAGCTACTAGTATAGCACTATTTCTAAGTACTATATAAAGGCTATTTCTTCTATTTCTCTAATACTATTACTATTTTTAACTTAACTCTTTTCTAGCTTAACTTTATTATACTTTTTAGCTCTAATTATAGATATTATATTTACTATACTATAGATATACTTCTATTTTTATCTCTAGATAAAGTATATAAATTATAATAATACTAAAAGTAAAATACTTTATATATTTATAGTAGCTAAGTCTAATTTTTATTTTTTTATTTATTTTACTTTTAAAATATATACTTCTAAGTAGTATTTAGATAAGAGTATATATTTAACTCTTTTACTCTTAGCTAACTATACTTTAAGATATATACTTTTTAAGTAGTATTAAGTTAAGTATAGTCTTTACTCTTTAAGTATACTAGAAGTAGTTAATAACTAGTATTTAAATACTTATAATAAACTAGTAACTAGTAGTTTTATTAACTACTTTACTATTAAAGTTATTATCTTTTACTATAAGTAACTATAAATATTTTAGAGTTAAAGTTTTTTAATAAATTAAAATAATAATAGCTTACTATTAGAAAGTCTTCTCTAAGCTTACTTATAGGCTCTATAAGCTTATTTTAATATAGCTAATAAGCTTATTTTAATATAGCTAACTAGATTATTTTAGTATATATAGTAGTTATTTTAGATCTAGCTAAGTACTTTTCTTCTATTCTTTAAGCTATACTAATACTTACTAATAGGCTTATTTTAATACTTAAGCCTATTTTAATAGCTAATAAGCTTATCTTAATATAGCTAATAAGCCTATCTTAATATAGCTAATAAGCCTATCTTAATATAGCTAATAAGCCTATCTTAATATAGCTAATAAGCCTATCTTAATATAGCTAATAAGCCTATCTTAATATAGCTAATAAGCTTATCTTAATATAGCTAATAAGCTTATCTTAATATAGCTAACTATACTATTCTAGTATATATATATATAGTAGTTTTTTTTCTTAGATCTAATAGTCTTAACTTAAGTAGCTATTATAGCGCTTATATTATTAACTAAAGTAGCTATTATAGTACTTAATCTTAATAAGTAGCTATTATAGTACTTAAAGTTTTAGTAATAAGTTTAGAAGTATAGTAATAGCTATAAAAAGACTTAAAGTAATTATTTACTAGTAGTTTTATATAAATAAGGCTTTAGTTAATACTTACTATTTTTTTTAGTTAGCTTAATATAAAGTTTACTTAATTATTTAATAAGAGTTAGTAAGTAAAGAAAGTATACTTAACGTTTAGAGTAACTTAGCTTTAGCTTTAAGAATCTTTTAATTAGAGTAAGAATACTAGACTAAAGTCTATTAAACTAATTACTAATAGTAATTATTTAAGAGACTTTAAGTTATAAAGTATTATACATAAGGCTTTAAAGTATATAAAGTATTATTAGTAGCTTATATATAAGGCTTTAAAGTATATAAAGTATTATTAGTAGCTTATATATAAAGCTTTAATATATAGTATATAAAGTATTATTAATAGCTTATATATAAAGCTTTAAAGCGTAGTATATAAAGTATTATTAGTAGCTTATATATAAGGCTTTAAGGCGTAGTATATAAAGTATTATTAGTTAATTATATTATATATATATATAGTACTTTTAAAGTATATAAAGTATAAGCTAGTATAAGAGTATAGAGTTAAAGTAAGTAGAAGTATAAAGTATAAAAAGTAATATATTAAAGTATAATAAAGTAGCCTAATTAAGAAAGCTATAATAGCTACTATAATAGTAGAATTTCTACTAACTTTTACTTTATTATTAAGCTATATATAATATACTTAATATTACTATTTTATAACTTTTCTAATACTTTAGTTAATATAATACTTTACTATACTTTTAAAATATCTATTTATATATAAGAGTAGCTCTAGTAAATATATTTAGAGTTACTTATTTTAACTCTTCTAAACTTAATTATTACTTTTACTACTTTATACTTAACTTCTACTACTTATATAAACGTCTCTTTATAAAGCTCTATAAATTACTACTAGTTAAGCTACTAATAAGTTTTTTTTTTAAATTATAACTACTTAAGCTTATTTCTAAAAATATAATTATTATACTTATAGAAAGCTTAAAAGTAGCTACTAAAGCTACTATAGAAAGGCCTATAAAAGAACTAGTAAAAGTAAATACTTATATAGTAGATAACTTTAAAAGTATTAACTAATACTACTTAAAAAGATACTATAAGCCTATATAAATACTTAAAAATAAGAAGAGTTAAGTATATAACTATAAGTACTATATCTATCTACTTATAGATCTTAAGAAAACTTTCTTTATATACTAGTAGTATTATACTAGCTATAATAGCTATAAGTCTTTAATACTTAAAATAATATATTTAACTTTATCTATAATTAAGTATATAAGTATTAATAAAATAGGCTATAAGCGTAATACTAAAGGCTTTATTATAATATTTAAGTATATCTTTAAGTAGTTATCTATCTAGTTTTTAATATAAAGTAAGACTAGTATATTATAAGAGCTTACTAATAGTATAAGTAACTTTAATATTTAAAGCTTCTAGTATATAGTAGTATACTAGCTTATAGATAATAACTACTTATTATATAAGTTTAAAATACTTTTATTTAAGAAGATAATTATATATATAAACTTAGAGGCTATAGATATATTATAAGTAAGTTATAATAGTATTTTTAACTATATTATATAGTTATATTAGTTTATAAAACTATAAATTTCTTATATCTTATTAAAAGTAATTAGTAAGATTTATATAAGTTTTAATAAGTAGATAATAAAAAGTAGTAAGTATAGCTTCTTTAGTATTATAGTTTATTTTACTAATACTAATAGTACTCTTAAAGACCTTTTTATTACCTTACTATAGCTTATAAGTACTTATATAAGTAAAAAGATAGCTAAGGTTATTTATATAATATTAGAAACTTTTTATATTATAAAAAAGAATATTAGCTACTTTATCTTAGATAATACTACTACTAATAATACTACTATTAAGTATATTATAATAGAGCTTATATTTAATCTAGATTATAACTATTTTTATTATATACTTTATACGCTTAACTTTATTAAGTAAATAATTATATTTAGTTTTAATAATAATACCTATAATAATAGTAAAAATAAATTTAAAGTAAAAGTATAGTTTTTTTAAAAGTAGTAGAAAGAAAAGCTATTAAGTATACTAATTAATATTATTAATTATATTTAAATACTTTAATAGTATAACTTCTTTACTACTATATAGTAAGTAGTAAATACTCTTTTATACACTTTATTAACTACTTACCTAAAGCTTATTTAGCTTATTATTACTAAGTAAAATAGTTACTATAATACTTTTATATATATAATTAAGCTTAAAAATACTATTAATATATATATAAGTAACTATATTAAGTAGTAAGATTATAAAGATATATACGCTTATAGTAAGTATAATAAATAGCTAGAAGCGCTAAACTAAATAAAGTCTAGTAAACTATTAGCTACTAATTAAGTAGTTATTATAGACTATATTAATATACTATAACTTTTAAAGAAGGTATATAAGAGCTTAGAAGATTATAGTAAATCTAGTAAATTTAGAGCTTTATATAAAATTATCTTATAGTTTAAAGCTATACTAAAAGTATATAAGTTTATTATAGAGATATATAAAACTATTAACTTTAATACTATAAGTACGCCTAAAAACTATCTATTAATTAACTTATATATAGTATAAGATAAACTTAATAAATACTATAGTATACTAAATAACTTACTTATATACTATACTTTATATTATTTCTACTTATACTATAAAAACTACTATATAAATAGCTAGTATAATAAGCTTAAATAGATAATAGTAAATAAAGCTATATTATAATAGCTTTAAGTATAGTATAAGCTACTACTAGTACTTATACTATAATAGCTAGTTCTATACTCTAGTAGCTTATATAACTTTATTACTATACTTATTAATATAAAGCTTAGCTATAATAGTAGTAATAAAGTAACTTTATAAAACTAGCTAAAGTACTAGTAATACTTTAAGTTTTTTTAAATAACTCTATAGTTTAATAAAAAAAATAGTAACTTAATTACTTATTAGCTTACTTTATACTTAAAGTACTTAGAGCTATTAAAATTTATAATTAATATACTAGCTATTTTTACTAATAGCTATAAGTATAAGTATTTATTTAGCTAGCTTAGTAATCTACTAAAGTCTTAATATTATAGTATTAGATTATAGTTACTTACTATTTTATAGTATATTAAGAGCTAGTAAATAAATAGCTTTAAGCTACTAAATAAAGTAGTAATAATAAAGTCTATTAAAGCTATTAGTAATAAAGACTTAGTAGTAATATATAATATATATAGCTAGAATAAAAAGTAAAAAGAAAAAATAAAAAGTAAAGAAAAGAAATAAAAAGTAAAGAGAAAGTAGTAGTAGCTATAAATAGTATAATATACTAAGTACTTCTATAGAGTAATAACTTACTTAAACTATAACTTTTTTAAAATATTTTTTAATAATATAATAAAGCTTACTAAGAGCTATTAATTAACTTTATAATAATAATATATAAAGTAGTATTAGTAATTTTATATAGTACTAGTAGTTTAAGTATATAATTACTTTCTTAATACTAAACTTTATACTTAATACTTACTCTTACTTTATACTCTATATAAATACTAATTCTACTAATTAAATTAATAAAATCTAACTTTTAAAATTAAATTAATTTAAAGAATTTATAAGTAAGATTTAGGCTTAATTAAATTACTAAGACCTCTTAAAAATAGAGTAAATTAATTAATTTAAATTAGTTAACTTAATTATTGACAAGTCTGTTCTTTAGTGGCACGAGATGAAGCTGCGGGTGGCCGAGAGAGAGTGTCGTTCACGGGTTGGGGAACCAGATTTTCGAAGTCCTTGCGCAAGAAGAGACAATTGGAGCGACAGTAGCAACCTCACTGGAGGGCGAACATGTGAAAAGATGGCAAGAAGAACGTTTGCGGCACAGTATGCCGATCGGCGCGGGACTCTTGCCGGCGCTTCGCAGTGAGATCACGTATCACAACAAACGCCTACGCCGCTCAACGTGGTGTGCACCTCCGGATGAGTGTCAAATCTTCAAGGTGGCCCGAGAGTAGGGAGTTTGGCGTGACTGCTGCAAGTCCACAGATCTGCATTTCACGCTAGCTCAATGCGCGCTAGTGCGCACCAAGATAACATCGAGCATTCACCTCTCACTTCACCATCGTAATCCGAGGCGAAGAACATCACAATATCATCAAGGCTTAGAGACGATCTTAATATATATCGCATTGCGCAGAAAATGTGGCCATCTCGGCTTTCGCACGAACGAATAATTTGACCCCGCTGTGGTTCATCTGCCAGTAACCACGCAAAGCGTCTCTTTCACCTCAGCAAAGGTACGCCCTCATCCTGCCACCTCTCTGCTGCTGCCTGCCACCTCCCAGCCACCATGTTTCTTCCCAGCCTCTTCGGGCTCGGCACACTTTCGTTTCTTATCCTGCAAAATTTCTCCTCCTCTCCCACTTCTCTCCACACTCCACCAAACCTTACATTTCTCTCGAGCCTTACACTACCCTCAATCCTTCCAATCCGACACTCCACACAATGCAACAAGACGACCCCTATACCATGATCTTCTGCGACTACGGAGTTGCTGACGTCGATCTCGAAGCAATCCTCGACTCTCCAGAGTCTCAGCAACTCATCGAAGCCAGCGGTGGGCTACTCGAGGCCCTCACCCTGTTGCGCAAAGCACGAAAGGAACCCAAATCTATCAACAAAGTTCGCGCTCGAGACTGCGGCCGCTGGATCAAGAAGAACAACTTCCAGGCGAACGGCATCAACAAGCGCAAGCGCCTGTCTGAGGGTCGTACCTGTAGGCTCCCCATGGCGCCCCTCAATTTGTGGCAACATCAGCGTCACCATGTCCACCTCATGTCGCGAGTCCTCAACATCCGCACGAACGCGTCACCTTTCACACTCATCCTTGACGATCTCAATCAGCGCGCTCTGCCACTTGTTGGCGAGCTGGTCCGTCGTGGCCTATCACGCAACGTCAACGTCGTGGTAGTGTCTTTCGAAACCACACGCTTCCCTGGTGGAGTCCGTCACATTCCCGCGCATGCTGCATCCAACGGCGACCAGCTTCTGCAGTACCTCACGAAGGCGATGGAGGACGCCAAAGAGAGCCTGGTCATCGTCGACTCATTACACGACATGCTGAGTATTGAAGGCATCGACATGAGCGCGCTCTTCAACCTCGTCGCCGGCAAGTTCGTTTCGACCCTCGTTGGTGTCTACCATCAAGACTTGCTCCCCGCGCAGGATGCGCAGAACCCATACGCCCCACAGCCACTCGATCTCCTCAAGTACCTGGCCACGTCAGTCATGACCTGCAAGTCCTTCGCGCACGTTCTTGCCGCCAAGGCTGCCAAAGAGCGCAGCCTCCCTGAGCCCACCTACGGCCTTCTCCAAGGAGCAGAGGGTATTGTAGAGTGCCTCGACGCCAACGACCACCGTGGTATCGTTCTCGAGGCTGAGTTCCGCCGCAAGTCCGGTCGACCAGAGAGCGAGACCTACTTCCTCCGCAGCGCGCGTCCGTCTGACTACAACGAGCCAATACCCGGCATGTTCTACGGTACACTGAAGCAAGAGTTCGTCGTCCTTCTCGAGCAAGTACCCGCCTATGGCAACTCTGCGGTCTTCACTCTCGTCAACGCTGCCGCCGACGAGATTGAGTCGACGTTCAACCTTGGTCTCACCGACAAGCAGAAGCAGGCCCGTGAGGGTGTCGTGCTCCCATACTTCGATGCGCAGAAGGGTGAAGGTGGTGAGGGTGGTCGCATCTTGTACGACATGGGTGCTGAGGACGACTTTGACGAGGAGGAGGATGAGATTTGAAGATATGGCGCATGGTCAATTTGCTCAACAGTATTGAAAGAGTGATGCATAAGGATTTCATTGACGGATGGGATTGGGATACCCTGCATGGTCGGCGTTGAGAAAAGTCATTGTATATGTTCATTCGTAGAGTTTCTTGCTACGAATCGTTCTTGTTAAGAAGTTTCAAGCCGTGTATTTGTGCGATTCTTCATGAAACGTGGCGTGACATAAAGTAGGCAGATCGTTCGTCGTGAGCTTCATCTCCCTTACAGCATTCACACCTGCACCATTTTCGTGCTAGCCTTATTGGGCAAATTGCGCTCTCGCGTCATAAGTCTTGGCGAACGCCTCGAATGTTCTCACTTGCACCAACATCTCTTTCCCAAATCTCACTCGCACCCGACTACAACACCACGATGTCCGACAACGAGCGACCACGCGACCGCTATCGCGAGCGAGACAGCCGCCGTGAGCCACGAGAAGATCGCAACCGCGACCGCGAACGAGGCGGCACGCCCAGCGACCGCAGGAACCGGTCACGCAGCCCACGGCGAGAGCGCGGCGGCCGGCGCGACAACCGCTACAGATCACGATCGCCCATTCGACGGGACGAGCACAACAGAGACGGCGCACGCGAACCCAAAGGACGAGGCAGGGGCGGCCGCGACCGACACGACGCACCACGAGGTCCCCGCGGCGGCGCATCAGCTCCCAGCGGCCCGCGCAGATCCGACTTCCCTCCTCGCGGCGGCTCCGTCAAGCCCCCGCCTCCGCGCGCCTCCGTTGAGCCAGTCACCAAGGAAGACACACCCGATGTCGAGATGAAGGAGGAGGTGCAGAAGCCCGAGGGCATGGACGACGACACCTGGGAGATGAAGAAGCTGATGGGCTTTGCGGGCTTCAAGTCGACCAAGAACACAAAGGTCCCTGGAAACGACAAGAACTATGGCGTCAGGAAGGACAAGCAGATGGAGGCCCGCCAGTATATGAACAGACAAGGCGGATTCAACAGGCCGCTGTCGCCAAGCAGGGGCTGAGCGCAGAACGGAACTTGTGAGCTTTTCGAGCTCTTGGGAACACTTTTGCAGGGCTAGGCGATCACATCACCCTCGGCCGTTAGTTTTGCATGGCGTTGAAATGGGCGGAGTTTGCCTCGGCGCATCGAGCTGGAGACGCCCATTCTGCGGTTAGCATGTGTCCAGGGACTATCGAGGCTTCTTTGTGAGATCACGCAGATTGTGGTATGGCATTCCTTTTCAATTTCTTACATGCATGCTGGCGCTCGTTCGGATCTGACACGCACAGAACGGAGGATTAGGAACGCGGGCATTGGAGGGGTCCCAGTGCATCGTCCATTCTTCAATGTCGGAAGCGATTGGCGAGTTGGGTCATGGAAGTGTTGCGCTGGTTGAAAATATCCGATCTACTCGAGAAATGACAATTTTTTCCTGTCAAGAAACGTCGCATCCGCATCCGATGTGCCTGGAAGGCTCACTGGACTCAAGGAACGATGCGCAATCACTGCTCTAGAAAGTGTTGATGTCGTAGCCTAAGCGGAGGTCAAAATCAGCGTAGACTTCACGAATGTCTGTTCCTCCGAGCACCCCACGCCTCGAAACATGCTACTGCGTTCATCATGACTGCGACATCATCTTGGGCCTCTTATAGAGTTTTCCTCGGACGCGCTTTACCTTCTCCACACACAGCTCTACTCGCCAGTACCAAAACCAAAATGCTCTATCCGTATGGCAGCTTCCTTCGACGAACTGCGACAAGATCAGTGCAATGGGACGCTCTCCACTCCGAACACTGATCACAGCGTACGCATGTCCTGTGCGATCTGCAACCCCAGGCTCTAACAACGAAGAAACCGCTAGCATCACTTTTCTCGAGCTATGAGTGTGCTTGGACTTTGAGTATACGAGTACCCAGTTTTATGTCTGGGGAGAGGTGCCGCCGCCGCCGTAGGCAAGAAATCACGGCGTAGTCAGAAAAGCTGGGATGGGCTTCGAGAAGAGAACAGCGCCATGCTTCATGATTGGGAAGCACCTTCGCTTACCTGACATCGAAAAGAGGTTCGGGAGATGCTACGGTCTTCTGCAAAACAGCAGTACATTGAGTCTATACAGGGTCTGGTGTTCGCCGGTTGTTGAAGATATTCCGGCGTCTATTCATGTCTGCGCTAGGTTTGCCCTTCACACCACACTTGCAGCGGTTCCGTAATGTGCCTAGATCAAACACACCGCTCTCCCAGCCACTTCTCGACGTAGGAAACGATGTCAGTCCTTTGAAACACGATCTCGTAACGAGTCTTCGAGCCGAGCAGGGCTCTTTATCATGTTCCTTGTCTGCAGGGAACTCTTCGAGAAAGTGCCGAGGGAGAGAGGCGGGACCATTGCGATACCCTGTCGTCAGCGCTGCTTCGCATCATGACGACAGAAGGGGCGGTGGGCTCGGACACGTTCTGTGAGGATGCTCTTCGGTGGTACTGATGTTCTGCCAACTACATGTTGTACCCGTGTTTTAGTGTCACAGAATCAGGCTTTGGGCGGAATGTGGCTCTCAGGTTTCACGAGAAGTGCAAAATAAGCATACGTCCACAAATTTCCTCCCTCTATATAGACGTGAAGGCTAAATAGTTCATCGTGTCTATCCTCAGGGCTTCAAGCAGCTTGCGTGCTTATTTTGCACTTCTTATGAAACCTGAGAGTGTGGATCTGATGTTTGATGCTTATGAACTCCGTTGAAGCATCTAACAACCTATTCGCTACTACAATGTCGTAACGCTTAGTTGACGATGATGCTTGAGTATTTGGGACTACACTATCAGGGCTCTTCGTCTCCAACTCGACGTGCTAGGCCTGCTTTAAAGTGCTGGCGGGATCG
>Ga0210040_10010984_pt1 | contig 10312 bp, 7 predicted proteins | sample CryGeyCG12114_NA_FD_185462 | JGI IMG/M metagenome (GOLD analysis project Ga0210040, IMG submission 185462) | Groundwater microbial communities from aquifer - Crystal Geyser CG19_WC_8/21/14_NA (SPAdes) (version 2) | ecosystem: Environmental > Aquatic > Deep subsurface > Groundwater | place: USA...
GTTACATCCATGCCGACTTCTGCTAAACAGGTACCGGTTACCAAACCTACGTATCCTGTTCCTACTACCGCTATTTTCATAATGCGTAAAGGTTAAATTATATTGGTTGAATTATTTTTAATATCTAAGGGTAATTTATAAAAATTTTTATAATTAACTACTTATTTCATCCATTTTTTCCACCAGTGCTGAAAAACAATTAAGGCCCAAATACGGGCATGTACATCTTCCGGGTTTTTGGAAAACAGTTTTTCCTTTAAAGCCCGAATACCAGCGACCTCAAAAATACCTTGCGCCTCTATAAAATCATCCGCGAGCAATTCATCGGTAATTAAGGGTTGCAGTTCGTTTTGAAACCATTTGAGCAAGGGAACTTCAAATCCTTTTTTAGGGCGCTTGTACAACTCTTCGGGGAGCATGGGCCGAAAAGCGTCCTGCACAATTTTCTTCTTAATTTCTTTGTCGATTTTGGAAGATTCGGGCAAGGAAAACGCAAAATTAACCACTTTGTAATCCAGAAAGGGGGTGCGTACTTCCAAACTATTCGCCATTGACATTAAATCAACTTTCACCAGCATGTCGTTTTGCAACACCAACTGCATATCGGTATAAAGTACCTCGTTCATGTCGCCGTCCGGGTGAATGTGCTCCAAGATGCGGCGTTTCCGCTTTTTATAGATGTTGCGGGCTACTTGTTGGCGGCTCTTTTTACTCAGGATCGATTTTGCTTCTTCTTCATCGGCCAGCGAAGCCCAGTTGTAATACCGGTCTTTCGGGGAAGCGGTCATGCCCTCGGCAAATCGCTGAAACTGCCGTATTTTATTACCAAAAGCTGAATTTCGGGATTTAGGTAATACTTGCCACAGCGGACCTAAAGCTGTAACGGCCTCAGCCGCCACCCCACCCTGCCGCACTTTAAAATCGCCGCGGTGTTTGTTATAACCGGCAAATAATTCGTCGGCCCCATCGCCCGATAAAGCCACTGTTACTTTTTCGCGGGTATGCTTGCTCAGAATATAAACGGCCAGCGCCGAGGAATCGGCAAAAGGTTCATCAATGTAATCGAGCACGTCGAATAAGTGCGCGTACAAATCCTGGTTAGTAAGGGAAAATACCGTATGGTTCGTATTATATTTCTTCGCTACCATTTCAGCGTAGCGGGTTTCATCAAAAAACGGTTCGTCTTTATACCCAATCGAAAAGGTATTTAGCTTGTCGGTATGCCGCGCGGCCAATGCCACAATAACCGACGAATCGATACCGCCGCTCAAGAAAGCCCCCAGGGGTACATCCGAAATCATGCGCCGTTGCACGGCCGCATCCATTAAGGTAACCAGTTTCTCTTTTTGCTGCTCGTAATTCAGCGAATTGGTTCTAACTTTTTTCTTGTCGTAAGGGATGCGGTACCAAGCTTTTTTTAGTACGCGGTTTTTCTTGATGTATAAATAATGCCCGGGCTCCAGTTTGCGTACGCCTTTAAAGATAGAGGCCGGACCGGGTATATAATTAAATTGTAAATACTGGTAGAGCGAGGTATAATCTATTTTGCGGGGAATACCAAATGCCAGCATCGACTTCATTTCCGAAGCGAACAAGAGTTTATCCTCGTCTTTGTAAACCAATAAAGGTTTTACCCCCATGCGGTCGCGGGCTACAAACAGCGAATCTTCTTCTTTGTCGTAAATAGCAAAGGCAAAAAAACCGTTTAGTTTTTTCAGAAAACCCCGGCCTTCTTTTATATAAAGCTTCAGTAATACTTCAGTATCGGAGGTAGAGAAAAAGGTATAGCCATTTTGTACCAGTTTTTGCTTGAGCTCCGGGAAATTAAAAATCTCGCCGTTAAAAACAATGGTATACCGGCCCGATTCGTCCGTCATGGGTTGCGCGCCATCGGCCGTTAAATCCAGAATAGCCAACCGCCGGTGACCCAGGCCACATTTTTCAAAATAAAAATGACCCTGCGAGTCCGGCCCGCGCTTCGCAATGGCATCGGTTGATGCTTTTACTTTATCAAGAAAATCGCGCCCTACGTCGCTAAAGGCATAAACACCAGAAATTCCACACATATCAGGATCAAAATTACTATTTCTTTAAACTTGAACAAACAAAAATTAAAATTTCATTAATAAAATGATAATCAACCGTTTAATCAATATATAAAATGTATATAATACAATAACTCTATAACTGCCAACCGAGTGAACGAAGTAATTAGGGCAATAATATATTTAAAGCCTAATCAATACTCCTGCTATTCAGGTATTTCCGACTATTGTACAGTAAGCAGAAGCATTTTAGATTGCTAAGTTATTATTAGTACTGCTAGCGGTCTGTGAGCTGCAAAGTTAAAAGGTAAATGTAATGGAAATTTTTATTCAAATTTACCCGGTATCAGTCCTGTTTTAACTAGCAGCTAACAGCCACAGAAGAGATTAAAATCTACTTCTGCTCCTTACCAGCCGCTTTTTTACCCTAAATTTTTATTTATTCTAATGCCAACTTTCAAAATTACAAATCTTGTAAAAAACACTCGGATAATTATATATTACATTGTTAACCAATTAGTTATACGTAAAAACATTAAAATTTAAAACTTCACTTTTTTACTTAAACTCTTTCTCTTAACTTTATACCGGTCTAAAATCCGCATGATTTTATGGTTTGGCGTACGTTGGCAACTAAAGCAAAGTATGGGCTTATTGGGCTTACTTTAGCGTTTACTTTTTCCTGTAGAAATTCGAGTACCGGTTTCAAATCTTCTTCCGAGTCGTCGTATGCCAATACGGACCAGCGAAAACTGGAATGGGAATACAAAAAGCGGGAAAAGCAGTTTAACCGACAGGAACGCCAGGCAGCCCGGCTCGCCAACACGCGTAGCAGTAAAGACATTGCGCGGGTTATCCAAACGGCCCGGTCGTACCGGGGCACACCTTATCGCTTTGGCGGCACCACGCGCATTGGTATGGATTGTTCGGGTTTGTTATGTACCTCTTTTAAAGCCATTGATGTAACCTTGCCCCGCAATTCTACCGAGCAAAGCCGGTACGGCAAAGAAATCCGCCCTAAGGACTTGCGCGCTGGTGATTTGGTTTTCTTTAGTTCATCGGGTAATCCCCGGCAAATTACCCACGTAGGTTTGGTAACCGATGTAAAAGGTAGAGACGAAATTTTCTTTATTCATGCCTCTACCCGTTTGGGAGTTGTGGAAGATAACTTATATGCTGCTTATTACCAGAAAATATTCGTGAAAGCAGTACGTCCTTTTATTTGAAAATATTCTATCTTTGCCGGAAAATATTAGATAATATTTATACACCTGTCTTTATCCTTAACAATTACTTAACATTCCGCGCCAAAACACTCATTAACTTTGCATTTACAATATCGTATTACTTTATTAAAAATTTACTGATATACAGCGTTGTAGCAAGCAAGAATTTTAACCAGTTTTATTTAAATATTTAATATTAATTCGTTCTCATTACTTACTAAATCTATAAAACCCAATTACACTTTAATTTTTGTACAAAAAACCTTTTTATGAAAAAGATTTATTTTCGATTAATTTTTCTTCTCACCCTCTTTATTCCGCTTCAGTATAGTTACGGACAAGGAGTAACTACCTCGTCCATGACGGGAACAGTTACAGATGCAGGAGGTGAAGGCTTACCAGGTGCCACGGTAGTTGCGGTTCATACCCCTTCCGGAACCAGATACGGAACTACTACCCTGGTTGATGGCCGCTTTACCATTCCTAATATGCGTGTTGGCGGGCCATATACCGTAACGGTTTCTTTTATCGGTTTTCAGGAACAAACATTCAACAACATTAATTTAGGTTTAGGTACTGCCTCCAATGTTAGTGCAAAACTATCGGCGCAAACTGGTCAGCTAGGCGAGGTACAAGTTATTTCAAACCGTGGTGATGTACTTAGCCCGGAAAGAACCGGAGCATCAACCAATGTTGGCCGAGAAGTAATTCAATCTATTCCCACTATAAGCCGCGGCCTACGTGATTTCACTAAACTTTCTCCCTTAGCCAACACTAGTGGCAGTGGTACTTCTTTTGCCGGTACCAGCAACCGCTACAATCAATTTGCGATCGATGGTATTGTAAATAATGACGTTTTTGGTTTAGGAAGTTCCGGCACCAACGGTGGCCAGATTAGTATTGAGCCAATTAGTTTAGATGCTATTGAAGAATTTCAGATTAATATTGCTCCTTTTGATGTAAGACAGGGTGGATTTACCGGAGGCGGTATTAACGCCGTTACCCGGAGTGGTACAAACGAGTTTGAAGGTTCTGCTTATTATTTTGGAAATAATGAAAAACTAGTTGGCAAGTATAATCCTAACACGGGCGTAGAAAATAAATACCCGGAATATACCGACAGACAGTATGGATTCAGACTTGGTGGACCTATTATTAAAAACAAATTATTCTTCTTTATAAACGGCGAAAAAACAAGTAGTACTACGCCATTAGCCTTTGATCCAACAATTCAAGGTTCAGGTTCTACCATTACGATTGACGAAATAAACCGGGTTCTAAATGCCTTGCGCAGAATTGCTCCTGGGTATGACCCAGGCGGGTATGGTGCCATTGATGATGAACTTAATTCAGAAAAATTATTAGCGAAAATTGATTGGAATATTGCTGAAGGTCATCGCTTAAGTTTCCGGCACAGTTATGCACACGGCGAAAACATTGATAACAGCCGGGGAAATAACTTTTTAAACTTCTATAATAACGGACAATATTTTCCCAGCACCACCAACTCCAGTGCATTAGAATTAAACTCGTCGTTTGGTAGTAAATATTCAAACAACTTAACTCTGGGTTATACCAGAGTAAGAGACGACCGGGACCCGTTGGGTTCGCCGTTCCCTAGTGTTAGAATATATGGCTTAAGTGGTGGCGGGAATATTCAATTTGGCTCTGAAGCTTCATCAGTAGCAAACCAGTTAGATCAGGATATTTATACCATAACGGATAATTTTAGTATTTACAAAGGAAAGCATACATTTACCTTAGGTACCAATAATGAATTCTACAGTTTCTATAATTTATTTGCCCAGAATATTTATGGTTCTTACGGCTATAAAACATTAGAAGCATTCGAAGCAATAGGTACGCCACTAGAAACAGCTCCCATTTATTATTCAAAACAATATTCATTTGACACCTCCGATGATCCGGCCCAGTCTAATGCAGCCGCTAAGTTCAGTGCAATGCAATTAGGTTTATATGCGCAAGACGAATACCAGGCAACCGACAATTTTAAAGTAACGCTTGGTATAAGAGCTGATTTACCTATTTTTAATGACGAACCTCCTTATAGTCAAACGTTTGCTACTAATTTTGGTAATGCTCGTGGCATATCAACTGATCAGCTTCCTAAAAACACTATTTTATGGTCACCAAGACTTGGGTTTAATTGGGATGTATTAGGTGACAATTCTCTAAAATTACGTGGTGGTACCGGTTTATTCACTGGCCGAGTTCCTTTTGTTTGGGTATCTAATCAATATTCAAACAATGGTACTGTTATTGGCAACTTCACTAGAGGTGGTTTAAATGCTAGCAACAATCCCATTACCGCTCCTGCCGGTATTCGGTTCAATGCCGATCCGACGAACCAACCGATTGCTGAAACCTACGGTTTAGCTCCAGCCTTAGGAAATATCAACGTTACCGATAGAGATTTTAAATTCCCGCAAACTTTTAGAACGAATATCGGAATTGATAAAACCTTACCTTTTGGATTAATAGCTACTTTAGAAGGTATTTACAGCAAAGGGCGTAATAATATTATCTTTGAAAATTTAAACCGGGAAGTAGACCCTAATTTCACCTATGCAGGTCCTGATACACGTCCCCGTTACTATTCTGGTGTAAGAAATGCTACATCTAATGAGGTGATATTATTTAAGAATACGAACGAAGGATACACTTATAACTTTGTTGCCCAGTTGCAAAAACAAGTAGAGCGTGGTTGGGGTGGATCAGTTTCTTATACTTACGGCCGGGCAAAAGATGTATTTCCGGCGACTTCCAGCACAGCCTTATCAAACTGGCAATTTATTAACAACGTCTCCGGCCCAAATGATCCGCAACTTGCTACAGCCAACTTTGATACCCAACACCGGGTTACTGGTTATTTAACCTACCGGAAAGAATACCTGACAAATTTTGCTACTCAGATTTCTTTATTTTACAACGGACAATCCGGGCAGCCAATTTCTTACTTATACAATGGTGATTTCAACAACGATAGTCAAACGAATGATTTAATTTTCGTACCAGCAAATCAATCACAAATTAACTTAGTTACTATTCCAGCGGTAGCACCTACTGCTACTTCTCCGGGCAGACCGGCTGTAACTTCGGATGAGCAATGGGAAGCTCTGAATGCATTTATTGAAAACGATGATTATTTAAGAACCAGAAGAGGCCAATATGCTGAGCGTAACGAAGCCAGATTACCTTTTCAACATCAATTCGACATTAGAGTTTTACAAGATATTGGTGTTTCATTAGGTAATACTTCCAACAGATTGCAATTATCTTTTGACTTATTAAATGTTGGCAATCTATTAAATAAAGAATGGGGTTTCGATAACACAGTTGCAAATCAAGGTTTCAATCTAATAAATTACACAGGTTTGGGAACTGGAAATTTAGCGTCTACGCCTACATTTACTTATACTGGAGCTGGACAAACAAATGGAAATGCTTACTCATCATCTAACTTTACTTCCAGATGGCGAGGACAGTTTGGAATTCGTTATATCTTTAACTAGATATTTATAAATCTTTAAAAAGGCGAGCCATTTGGTTCGCCTTTTTTATTTACCATAAATTTTATGTATCTATTTTGGAATAAGGAATTTTGTTCTAATTTTGCATCACTTTAGCAAACGGGGGATTAGCTCAGCTGGCTAGAGCGCTTGCATGGCATGCAAGAGGTCATCGGTTCGACTCCGATATTCTCCACTCCTTACAAAGCACTTACGGTATAAAACTGTAAGTGCTTTTTTGTTTACACACAAATTGCAAACAACTTTCTGCTATCATATAATTAACCTGTTTCCTTATCCTTTCAAAAAATTCTTTTCACTTTCTAAATAAGTGCTTGTTTGCTTTAGAATGCCCTTTGATTCCTTATTTATTTATCCATATGTCAGAGATCAAGCATGGTATTTATTTAGCCGATCATACAATTCAGTTAGTCCATACTATTACACTGTTTATATATGGTATTTATAGATGCTGAAAACACTTATGATCAGTCCTGGTTTAGCTTAGATCAATAAATTATAAACTTCAATGTACATTTTCGCATACAGCGTATTGAAGAAACATATTGTTTCTTATTATTGTAAAAGCATTAAGTTGTAAATTCCTTTGTTTGAACTTGTTTAAAGTTTTTCAGTCTACAAGAAAATCCCCTTAGCAGGAAGCACGGGGATGTTTAGAAATAGCAGAATAATATTTCAACCCCTTATAAGTTTTACTCGCAAGTTTCGAACTTTTGTTCTCACTTGTCCTCTAAGGGATAGTGATTAGTTATCAAAAAGTATTTTTATTGGAATCTGAAACAAGTTCTTTATTAAAATTGAATGCCTTTATTTAATAAAGCTTTAATGTTTACTCCTGCTAGCCTACAAAGCATGACTTTTAATGAGTGTTATGAGTTGTTGCTTTGCTTCCGCTACCTCCATTTTCGCCGTGATTCAACTATTAGCCTAGAGGTGATGGATAGCCACATGAAAGCAATAGAAAACCGAATGGTAGAACTGAAAAGAATAAGTGACTTTCCAAAAATCTAAGCTGATAACAAAGATTCTCAAGATTAAATTAATTAATATACAATCAATTATAAATTTTCTTTCGTAATATGTTTTTATTTAAATAATACAGGCACAATAAATTAATTACTAATAGCCTGCATACCCAAACCCCAACCACGATAAACACTATTATTGAATTTGCTTTAAATGAAGCCAGCAAGTATAACTTAGCTATCTACGACGCAAAAGGTATTTTAGTTACAACAGTAGCGACCGGCAATGCAGCTGGTACTAGTTTACTTTCTTTTACCTTCGATGCCAAGCAACACGCCGCCGGTATCTATGTAATAAAATTAGTTACAGATTCTGGTGTTTATACAAAGTTAATTGTTGTTAATTAAAGGTCTGAAACTTCTATTTGAACAAAAACAGGCCTTGGCCGGGTTTTTATTTTATCCTAACCTGGTTGTGAAACGTTTTTTGTAAGTAACAATCTTCTATTGATTTAGGAGGTCTATTATTTGAATATTCTTTTGAAGAGTAGATATAAAAAACAGCTCTTTGTTTTTCAGGTTTATAAATTTGCAGTCTTTTTCTATATAACCAGCCAAGCTAACCATTTACATTATTTAGCAGTTTAAATCTATATATTGCAAAACGACCCGGTATTTTTCCCACTTTTTTATTTCTGGTTTTGAGTGTTCTACTTTTTTGTGGAAGGATAAAAAACTACGTAATCTGGTGGCACAAACCCAGCACGACCGCTTTGCCAAAACAGATTACGAACTATTGCGGCATTTTGGCATTGCGGTTGCCCTCGAAGGCATTCCCTGGCCCCTAGTTGATACCGCAGGAACTTACGATTTCTCGGTTATTGACCCCATGATTGCGGCCATGCAGGAGCAACGCATTCTGCCTATCTGGAACCTTTGCCATTACGGCTATCCGATGATTTGGACCCTTTTACTGATGCTTTCACAGATCGCTTTGTAGCTTATTGCCGGGCGGTGGCCACTTACGTGTCGGCCCAGCTTCCCGGACCTTATTATTTTACGCCCATCAACGAAATTACATTTTTTTCATTTTGTGGCGGCGAATGGGGCTGGGTGGCACCTTATAAAAACACCAAAGACGATCGGTTCCGGCTGCGAATGGCTTTGTGTAAAGCTGCCATTGCCGGGGTAAAAGCTATCCGGGAAGTACTACCGGAAGCCCGCATGATTCATATTGATCCTTTGTTGCAGGTAGTGGCTCCCCGCGACCGGCCGGACTTACAAGAAGCTGCCCATCGTGAAACCTACGTCGATACCTTTTTAGCCTGGGATATTATATCGGGCAAGAAACATCCGGAACTAGGCGGTTTACTCAAGATATTAGATATTGTAGGCGCCAAAAATTATTCTTTTGGGCAAATGGAATACCGAGAGGTCCGCACCAAGCCCTGGAACCGGGCGACGACCGGATTAAACCTCTCTGTGAGCTGCTGCATTTGGTTTAGGATAGGTATAAACGGCCTTTAATTATTGGCGAAACCAGCGGCTTAGAAGCTGGTCGGGAAGACTGGCTGCGCGATGTAATGGACGAATCATTAGCGGCCGTGGAAGCCGGGATTGATTTGCACGGCGTTTGCCTTTTCCCGGCCGTTGACATGCCCGACTGGCATACCGGCGAATGGCTGCACAACGGACTTTGTGACCTGAAACTGGAAGGCAAAGCATTAAAACGCCTGGAATGTAAGCCTTATGTTATGGAGCTTCGTCGCTGGCAAAAAGAATTAAACCGCGTAACCGAGTTGGATGAAGACCCTTTTAGCGACCCGGTAGAATTACAAGATGTGGTAGATGCCGCTAAGCGCTTAAAAAAACAACCCGATAAAAATTGGCATTAGTCTGTTTAAAACTTTATTGTATCCCTACTCATTTTCACTGATTGGTTGGCCTTGGACTGCTAATAAATTAGGGAGGTTTTATTAATAGTATTTATACATAATCGGCTAAACAAGTTACCAGCACGAAAAGTATTAAATCCGGCTGGTTTGTTTAACTTTTTGAGACGACTCGTTTTGGCGATTTGGTATTAGTAAAGCAGAAACGCATAAGTCTTTTTAATTTAAGGTTACTAAAAGATAAAATCCCAGCTAGTGGCGTAGCCGGGATTTTATCTAATGATGATCTATTTCGAAATCATATAATTACAATTTACCATCCAGGATTTTGCTGGGCAGCTAATACCGGATTTGAACTTACTTCGGTTGAAGGAAATGGCCAAACAAATTTAAAGTTATCGTAAGGAATTGCTGGAACTCCCAAAATAGCCGGTCTCACTACCCCACTGGCAGCATTATAGTCGGCAGTAGTAACTGCGGTTTTAGGACCTACTTTTTGCGGTATGCCTTTGTAAGCATATTTCCCTTCCACAGCTAAGCGGTGGATATCGGCCCAACGGCGTCCTTCGGCTAAAAACTCAATTCTCCGTTCATTTACAATGGCCTGAATAAAGGCATCATTGTTAGCCATAC
>Ga0210040_10010985_pt1 | contig 10312 bp, 8 predicted proteins | sample CryGeyCG12114_NA_FD_185462 | JGI IMG/M metagenome (GOLD analysis project Ga0210040, IMG submission 185462) | Groundwater microbial communities from aquifer - Crystal Geyser CG19_WC_8/21/14_NA (SPAdes) (version 2) | ecosystem: Environmental > Aquatic > Deep subsurface > Groundwater | place: USA...
GGATTAGTTTCTAACTTAATCATACCTAAATTTCTATATAAAGTTTTGCTAATTACGTTGTACAAAAACTAACTGCTACTTGCTGATTAAAATGAAAGAAAGCTTACTTATATCTGCTGGATTTAAGTAAATGCGTATTAAATAGCTAGTTAGCGGCTAAAGATTATGAAAAAGGATTAACCCAGTTTTTAGTAAGAGCTGCCATTTAAATTGCCAACAGCTTGGGAACATAATTCATATTAATCTTCCGGAAAAGGGATAAATACAAAATTGGTGAAATCTTCGTCGATTACGAATAAGCAGCAAAATTCATCGGGGTTTTTATAGGCGTTTTCAAAAGCTTCTACTTTATCTACTTCAATTACCTGGCGTTGCACAAAATCGAAGAGATAAGAAGCATAAATATGCCATTCTAGATTGAGCTCATCGGCATTAATTAAAAGTGAGCCCAGCGGGGTTTCTTGTTTGGCAAATATAAATATTGGATACCGGGAGATTTCCCGTTTCCGGATTTGGTAGGAAGCTTCTTTTAAGGTATCGGATACGGCGGCAAAATCTTTGGTAATGGTACCTAAATATTTACCGTTTAGTTCGGGATCGTTGTTCATGCGGGCTCTTTTTTAAGTTCTAATAATACGACGTTCTCCACATGATGGGTTTGCGGAAACATATCGACCGGCTGAATTTTAGTTACTTTGTAGGTACCCGCCAAGGCTTCCAGGTCGCGGGCCTGAGTTGCCGGATTGCAACTAACGTATACCAGGCGTGGCGCTCGCAATTGATTTAATTTTTCTACTACCTCGGGGTGCATGCCCGCCCGGGGCGGATCGGTGATAATAACATCTGGCTGGCCGTGTTCCGCTATAAAAGCCTCGTTTAATACCTCCCGCATATCACCGGCGAAGAATTTTGTATTTTGTATTTGGTTGATTTGGGAGTTTAATTTGGCGTCGGCAATGGCGCTTTCCACGTATTCTACCCCAATTACTTCTTTGGCTTGGCGGGCAATAAAATTAGCAATGGTGCCGGCACCCGTATATAAATCGTACACGGTTTCCGAACCCGTTAAACCGGCAAAATCGCGGGTGATTTTATACAATTCGTAGGCCTGATCGGAATTGGTTTGGTAAAATGATTTAGGGCCGACCCGAAAACGCAACCCTTCCATTTCTTCGTGCATGTACGGTTCCCCGTGGTACAGCACCACTTCCAAATCGTGAAAAGTCTCGTTGCCTTTGCCGTTTACAATATATTGTAAAGAAGTTATTTCGGGAAAGTTATTTTTCAGGTGCTCCAGCAAACCACTTAAGGTCGGCATATCGTCGTAATATACCTGCACAATTACCATTACATCGCCGGTATTGGCGGTCCGGATAATAAGGTTGCGCAGAAAGCCCTCCATCTTTACCTGGTTGAAAAATACCAGGTTGTGTAGTTTGGCGTATTGCCGCACCGATAAGCGGATATTGTTGGATGCTCCGGGTTGTAAATAACAATGCTTTATATCTAATATTTTATCGAAACGGCCTGGAATATGAAAGCCCAAAGCGTTGCGATCGTATTCCTGACCCGATTTTATCTGCTCCGTAGTCAGCCAGCTATTATCTGAAAAAGTATATTCGAGTTTGTTCCGATAGTAAGCGGTTTCGGATGAAGCTTTAATGGGCAGGATAGGTTTGGAACCAATTTTGCCAATCCGCTCCAGGTTATCTTTTACTTGTTTTTGCTTGAAATAAAGTTGCGTCTCGTAGTTAATGTGTTGCCATTTACAGCCGCCGCACACCCCAAAATGCTCGCAAAAAGGCTCTACCCGCAACTCGGAAAAAGCGTGAAAATGCACGGGCGAGGCTTCCAGAAAATTCTTTTTTTGCCGGGTTATCTGCAAGTCCACCACATCGCCGGGCGCTACATCTTTCACGAATATAACCAAATTTTCGTGGCGGGCCAGACACTTCCCTTCGGCCGCCATTTCTTCAATCCGGATGTTTTTAAGTACATCGAATTGTATTTTATTTTTCTTCTTTCTCACAATCCTGCAAAATTAAGGTAAAAATCAGGTGATGCCTAAAAATTTAACTTATTTGCGGCAGTTGAATAAGATGCATCTTATAATAAAAAATGTAGGAGGAAATTTTCTGCAGAATTGAATCCTATTAGGGTTAAGTTGTACCTTTAGGCAGTAAAAGAAATTTAGATTTTAGAAATGAAAGATAAAGTTGTTTTAATAACTGGTAGTACTTCGGGTATTGGTAAAGCTTTGGCGAAAGTATTTGGTAGGGCAGGGGCAAAGGTGGTAATTACGGGCCGTAATGCCGAAAACCTGGAGGCCACGGTTCAGGAGTTAAACCAACTGCATATTCAAAATTTAGGGTTTCTGGGCGATGTGAGCCAGGAAGCCGATTGTGCCCGAATGATTACAGAAACCATTGCGGCCTTTGGCAAGCTCGATATTTTAATTAACAACGCCGGAATTTCCATGCGGGCTATGTTCCAGGACCTGGATTTGGAGGTAATCCGGAAAGTAATGGATATCAACTTTTACGGCACCGTTTACGCTACCAAGTATGCTTTGCCGCATATTCTACAAGCCAAAGGCTCCATAATTGGTATTTCGTCCATTGCGGGTTACCGGGGTCTTCCCGGACGAACCGGTTATTCAGCTTCTAAATTTGCGATGCACGGATTTTTGGAAACCCTCCGGACAGAAGTTTTAAACCAGGGCGTCCATGTCATGGTGGCTTGTCCGGGATTTACGGCTTCTAATATTCGCAATGCCGCGCTTACCGCAAGTGGGAAAAGCCAAGGCGAATCACCGCTGGATGAGAGTAAAATTATGTCGGCGGAAGAAGTAGCGGAACGCATATTGAAAGCTACGCAACAACGCAAACGGGACTTGGTTATAACAACTCAAGGAAAAATGACCGTTTTTCTAAATAAATGGTGGCCGGCCCTAACGGATAAACTGGTTTTAAATCACTTTAAAAAAGAAAAGAATTCCCCGGTTTAGATATTTCAGTTAATAGTGAACAATTAACCGTTACCTATTATCAATCATCATTAATAAAATTATGAAGGTTTAAATAATATGCATTCTAAAAGATTACTCACTTTCCATTAATTCTGAAGGACTAACACTTGCTTACTGTTAACTGTTTACTGCTAACGGTTCACTGTTAAGGTAATTCCAATACATTATTTTTCCGGATATAGGCGCGTTGCCCGTTCCATTCGGTTTCGTACCAGATATCTTCTTCTCCTTTTAAATCTATTTTATGTCCTTCGGTAGCAGTTGCCAGCCAGGTAGCACCCGCCGAAGGCGCCGACATAATAGCAACATTATTTTGCCAGATAATTCCTTTCTTAACAAAGCTGAGAAAATTAATGTAATACGCTATGAATAATAGATAAGTCATAAATACCCACCGAAAGGCTGGGCTCAAAACTTTTTTCCGACGTTTATTCAATAATATAATGGTAACAATTATTACCGCCAGCATCAGCATGAGTTGCAGAATGTCGAAATAACGTTTGTTTAAATGGGTTTGCAAGAACTCCAGATCAGAAAAGCTATAACCGGCGTAATTTTGTTTTAAGGCAAGGTCTTCTATTTTATTTAATACCGCTCGGGTAGGATTTTTAGCATAATACAAATGCAGGTAGTACAAAGCGGCCGTATAGTTTTGTGCTGCTTCTTGCGTGTACGCCATTTTTAAAAGCATTTGGGGTGAAGATTTTTGATCCTTATCCAGTATAGTTTTATATATCCGGAAGCTTTTGGTGTATTCTTGTTTTTGAAAAAGAGAATCAGCACGGCTCAGTTCGTTTGTAGATTTCTGAGCAATAGTAACTTGACTGCATAAAAAAAATAAGGTAAAAAAAAGAATATAGAAATAGCGGATTTTATTTGCCATTTTAAAATAACTATCTTAGTTTTGCATCGCAATTCAGGAAAACGCCTGGCTTTGCAAATATAATAAAAAGATTCTGTAGCTCAGCTGGTAGAGCAATACACTTTTAATGTATGGGTCCTGGGTTCGAATCCCAGCGGGATCACTTGAAGGGACAAATTCGAAAAATCGATGTTTGTCCCTTTTTTTATATCTAGTGAGTAATTTTCAATCTAATAAATAAGCTGAATAGCTTCATTCATCCGGACGGTTCGATGTTGCCAACTAAAAAGTTGAATTTTCCGGGTATATCGAACCAATAATCCCTCTTTTATTCTTTAAGATTCCATTTTTATAAAGTGTAGCCAAGCAGGTTAGCTTGTTAATGTCCGACTTTAGTACGTTATCAATGTTTTTGTAGGTAGCAGCAAAGCCGGCTGATTTAGCTTTTAATGTGTCTATTTTTTATCGTATTCAAATTTTAGTCTTCTAAATTAATCTCTTTATCAATCGCCATTTTCCGGGCGCTCTACAGGAGATTATTAACTTCGGCTAATAAGTTGCATTCTCCCTTCTATTGCTTTACTAGCCTTTTAAATACATAGCTGAGTACGGCGGTATAGTAGGCAGTTTAGAGTATTTGGTATTATGCCCAAGTTAGTAGGCTTAAAGTGATCTTTTATAAAAGCAATAATAGACTGAATTTTTTTGATGAGGAACTTGAAGAATGGATTTAATTCTGCCGTATGCCCTTTAAAGGACAATTTTTTATTAACTGTAGTCCTTTTAGATATACATGTAGGTGCTATTGTAGCCTTAGTTTCTACCCGCATTATAGTTAAGAAGTAGTAATTTTAAGTGAAATTTTAATCAACTACATTAGAATTAAAAGAGAACCAGAATGCCAGGTAAAAAACTAAATAAAACAAAAAAGCTACTTTTTTTATTCATCCTATTTTCATGGCAGGTACAAGCACAAAATAAAATAGTGGCATACCTTCCCAATTGGCTAGATTATAATGTTATGGCCAGTAACATTAACTATGCAAAGTTAACCCACCTAAATATTGCCTTTGAGAATCCGGATGCGGCGGGTAACTTAAGTTTTAATCCGGTAAATGATAAGATAATCGAACTGGCGCACGCTAAAAAGGTAAAGGTATTGGTGTCAGTAGGAGGCGGGGCCATCTCTTCTGATCCCAGCCGGTACGCTGTCTATTTCAATCTCATTAGTGATGCGCAACGAGCCGCTTTTGTGAATAAAATAGCGGCCTACCTGACGGCACACAATCTGGACGGGATAGATGTTGACCTGGAAGGACCATCCATTAACAATGATTATGGGAAATTTATTGCTGATCTTTCGAATGTTCTGAAACCCCAGGGAAAGCTAGTGACGGCGGCCTTGGCCCATACGAATGGCGGCGATGCTGTGCCTAGTTCAGTTTTCCCTTATTTCGATTTTGTTAATATTATGGCGTATGATGAAACTGGTCCCTGGGCACCTGCTCGGCCAGGACAACATGCTTCTATGGAATTTGCCCGAGCTTGTCTGGATAATTGGATTGGCCGGGGACTTCCGAAAGAGAAAGCTGTTTTGGGTGTGCCATTTTATGGTTATGGTTTTAATGCTGATTTTAACCAGGGAATAGGGTTTGCTGAAATCATTAGCCGGTTTCCGGGTACCGAAAATCAAGATCAAGTGGGAAATACCATTTATTACAATGGTATTGAAACTATTAAAGCAAAAGCCAACTACGTAGCGAAAGAACAATACGGCGGTATTATGATTTGGCAAGTTGCACAAGATGCTCCCGGGAATTCTTCTTTATTAGATATTATCTACCAAGCTTTAAATAAAGTAACTAGCGTGCCAGAAATAGGTTCAGAAGCAGTTAATATTAATATTTATCCAAATCCTACCAAATTGCCAAGTGCAGGTTACCTGGCTTTTCCGGCAAGTACAAATAAACTAAAAATTGATATTAGAGACCTAAAAGGTGGCAGCGTTTACGATAAAACTTTTAAGAACAGAAAACATCTGGAAAGAATAGAATTGCCCAGCCTAGCTCCCGGCATGTATATTATCCGGATAAAAGCAGATAGCCGGAGCTATTCAAATAAATACTTGATAGAATAGTGGAGAATGTTTTACCTCTAAAAACAGCAAAACAAAATTATTTTTTTAATTGGCTAACAGCTTCTCTTTAACCGGAAGGTTATTTAAAAAATACGTTAAATCTTCTTCAGCCGATAGGGTTAGTTTTTTACGAAGCCGGTAGCGGGCCATTTTTACGCTGGTTTCGGATATACCCAGAATTTTAGCAATATCCTTGGTGGAGGTGTCTAGTCGGTAAAGGGCACAAAGCCGTAAATCGTTGGGCGTTAATTCTGGATAATAAGTTTTTAATGTTTGTACGAAATCTTCGTGAACACGCTCGAAGTTGTTCGTGAATTCGCGCCATTCCTGGTCGGGGCTAAAGTTGGCATTTATAGTCCGGATAATTTCTTTAAAACTTTGCATATTAATAGCTTTGGGGTTTTGTACCGCTTCCCGCAGCTTATTTTTTAAATCTTCCAGAAGCCGGTTTTTCTGAATAATAAGCAGTGTATACCGGGTTAATTCTTTACTCTTATGCGTAATTTCTATGTTTAACTGATTTTGAATGAGTTCAGCATTCTTCTTTTCGGCCGCAATTAGTAAGGCATTCTTTTCTTTAATTTCCTGCGTCCGGAGTTTTACCTGTTTTTTTAATTCTGCCTGCTGCTTTTTAATGCTCCTGGTTTTGTACCAATAGCCACCATAAATAAATCCTGCCAAAAAAAGTAACCCCAGCCCTCTAAACCACCAGGTAGCCCAGAATGGTGGACGAACAATTAATTTTAACTTGGTGGGCTGCTCATTCCACAAACCATCATTATTAGAACCTTTCACCAGAAACGTATATTCGCCCGGATCCAAGTTGGTATACGTAGCAAATTGCCGGTAGCCTACTTCGTTCCAATCCTTTTCAAAAGGTTCTAATTTATAAGCATACATATTTTTTTGCGGATGGGTATAATTCAGGGCCGAAAAGCTAAAATTGATAACTGATTGCTTATAATCGACAGTAATGGTGTTGGTTTCCGTGATATTTTGAGTAAGGGGTGAGTTTCTCCCAATGCCTACCGGCTGATTAAATATTTGAAAGCCGGTAATAACAACTGGGGGCACATAATAATTTTTTTTGATTTGCTGCGGATTAAAGGAACACAAACCGTTTATATTGCCAAAGAACATTTCTTTCTGCGGGTTTTTATAATAAGCCCCAATATTAAACTGCGCATTAAATAAACCACTGCTCTCATCAAAATTCTGGAACTGGTTGGCGCCAATATTAAATTTAGATAATCCTTTATCGGTACTCAGCCATAGAAAACCTTGCTCATCTTCTAATATGCCATACACCACATTGCCCAATAAACCATCTTTTTCTTTGTAATGCCGGAAAGTGCCGTCCTGCACATTAAATTTATTTAAGCCTCCACCGTGCGTACCTAACCATAAGTTATTGTTATAATCTTCGTAAATACACAAAATAGAATTGTTACTTAAACTCTGCTTATTAGCCTGGCTGTAGTAGTAATGGGTAAAGGTGCTGTCTTGGGGATTAAATAAATTAAGCCCGGAAACGGTGCCTACCCAAATATTATTTCGGCTATCTTTAAAAATGTTGCGAACAGAGTTAGAACTTAAACTTTTAGGGTTAGAGATATGGTAGGTTAGTTGTTTAAAGGTTTGCTTCGCCGGATTATAAATAGTAACACCGCCATTATTAGTAGCCAGCCAAATAGAACCATTGGTTTCTTCATGAATATCCCAGATGGTATTGTCGCTCAAACTATTTGGATTGGCCGGATTATTCCGGTAATTCGAAAATTTCTGGGTTTGCAGATCATACACGGAGAGGCCATCCTGAAAAGTGCCAATGTATAATTTTTTATCGCCGGCGTTGTGCAGCGATAAGACGGTGTTGCCGGATAAACCATTGCGGTTCTCCTTTTTAAAATAGGTTCTGTTTTTGGACCCTTTCTGATATTTTAGTAAACCGCCACCATCGGTTCCAAGCCACAAATTACCATTCGCCGACTCACTGATAGCCAATACAGAATTGCTCTGATTATAATTATCAACTTGTTGATAAGGTAATATTTGCTTAAAATAATTATCCAGTTTATCATACAAATAGATGCCACCCCCGTACGTGCCAATCCAAATATTGCCTTTAGCGTCTTCAAATAACGAACGAATGACGTGGTTTCCCGGTTCAGTTTTGTAAGAATAAGCCATAAAGCGGCTGTTTTTCTTATCAAACTGAAATAAGCCACCTTTATCTGTGCCCAGCCACAACTTTTTAGATTTATCTTCTATAATGGAGTGAATCCCTGTTGCTTCTTTAGAAGCAACCTGAAATTTATCGAACGAATTATTGGCTTCGTTAAACCGGTTTAATACGCCCTTTTCAGTACCAATCCAAATTTGATTTTCGCTGTCTTCATAAATAGAAGTAATGCTATTATCACTCAATGTTGTGCTTAGGCTGGTTTTCTGAGAGTAATGGCGAATTTTTTTGTTCTGATTATTGAAAATGTATATGCCAGCTCCGTTGGTTCCTAACCACAGGTTTTTTTTAGAATCTAAAAATAGTTCTTGCACCGCATTGGCTCCGGGAAGGGCATCGTCTATAGTAAAATGAGAGAAAGTGCCTTTATTTGTATCAAATAAAAACAAACCGCCGGAGGCACCCAGCCAGATTTTACCTTCTTCGGCTGAAGCTTCCACCGACCAAACTGGCCGCATACTATGTTTGTCATCTTTTACATAGCTGTAATTTATAAAATTATCTTTACTCCGGTTGTATAACGAAATACCCTGACCATTACCAAACCATAATTGTCCCTTATTATCCTCATGAACGGCATAATTATCGTTGCTCTGAATACTTGATTTATCCGTTTCAATATTTTTGTATACTGTAAAGGAAGTGCCGTCGAAACGGTTTAATCCGTTATGAGTACCAATCCAGATAAAGCCCTTATGGTCCTGAAAAATAAAATTAATGGTATTCTGGGAAAGGCCGTCTTTAGTAGAAAAGTGCTGAAGCCGGATTTCGGTTTGGCTATATGATTTTGTAGAAGTATAAAGTGAAAGAATAATAACTAAGACAAGATGAAATATAGAAAACGGCTTCTTCACTAATCGTTCGATAAAAGATACTAATACCTATTAAATTTATTAATTCTAGCTTCAATAAGTGGCTCACTATGGCTCCAACTAACCTAATAAGGATTAATCTGATTGCTAGTAAATAGTTAAATTTAAGTAATAGATTTCATCTATCCAATATTTGTTGTTTTCGATCTAAATAAAGTCTCATTAATTCTTCTCGAAAGTTTAGCCTATAATTTAGTCATTTTACACTAATTTTTTGGATAAATCTAAATCGAGCGCTCCGCCATCTTTTTGCTAACTTACCTGTAAGTTTAAAATAGCGGCAATAATCAGCCCTAAATAAATCAGGAAAAGCTTAATAATTTTTACAATTTTTTTAAACCAGGTAACCCTAAAATAAGGCTCTAATTTAAAATTAAGCATGTTTTTTCAATTATGTAGCCCTAATTTTTAACTAAGTATGCTAATTTGTAGCCTATATTTGTTTTGAAATTGCTTAATAACGAATTACTTTGGTAACTCAGAATGAAGAAATGTTTTGTGATTTCTTATTTTGTATAAACTCTATCCTTATGAAAACAAACTTTACTCAACTTAAAAAATGGACAACTGTTATCATTATGATGCTGACCGTTGTTTATTACCGGGCTGAAGCGCAAACAACCGTCGTTACTGGCCAGTGTTTGTCTTCGGAAGACAAGTCTCCCATTCCGGGTGCTACCGTTCTCATTAAAGGAACTAATTCCGGAACGGTTACCGATTTAAATGGCCGCTTTAGTATTTCGGCCACTTCTAACGATGTTTTGATGTTATCTTTTATTGGTTTTGTATCCCAGGAGGTACCAGTCGGCAACCAAAGTAGTATTAATATCGCGCTGGTGCCCGATGTAAAAGCCCTTTCGGAAGTAGTGGTAACTGCTTTAGGAATAAAAAGAGATGCTAAAGCCTTGGGTTATGCTATTTCGCAGGTTGGCGGCAACGAATTAGCCACGGCTAAAGAAATAAACGTGATTAATTCCCTTTCCGGTAAGGTGGCCGGGGTGGATATTTCGACCTCTACTGCGGGTCCATCCGGCTCGTCGCGGGTCATTATTCGTGGTAACTCCGAATTAAGCGGTAATAATCAGCCTTTATATATTATCGATGGAGTTCCGATGGATAATACCCAAGCGGGCGGAGCCGGCATGTGGGGTGGGTATGATTTAGGGGATGG
>Ga0210040_10010986_pt1 | contig 10311 bp, 9 predicted proteins | sample CryGeyCG12114_NA_FD_185462 | JGI IMG/M metagenome (GOLD analysis project Ga0210040, IMG submission 185462) | Groundwater microbial communities from aquifer - Crystal Geyser CG19_WC_8/21/14_NA (SPAdes) (version 2) | ecosystem: Environmental > Aquatic > Deep subsurface > Groundwater | place: USA...
CAGCTGCCGTCAGGGTCTGTACTCGACTCACGCAGAGGAATGTCCCTGGCCTCGAGTTGATCTGCTCCACATTAAAGTCGGCCTTCGCACCCACCTCAGAGGTTGAGGTGCATGTTCTGATATCATTCAGTGCATATCGCGACGTTGTTCAGGGTGCTCGTAATTGTAGAGCTTCTAGGGAGTATCATCGTATCGCCGCGCGTTCCACACATGGCTCTGCTGCCACAGTGTAAGCTCACGTTATCACGGCTACCTTTCGCCCGCTTTCCATAGAGGCTCTTCAGACGGGTACAACATGACAGCCTAATGAACCCCGACCACCCCACCCATTCCTCGGCGTGACCCTGACCTCCACATCCCTGTCGCCCCTCAGCAACTTCACCAGTATTGGACGTCCCAGATTCCGCTGTACTTCCTCACCCACCTTCCTCAATCTTTCATGATTAGTCCAATCCGCGGCTCCGAAACGGCGAATCAGATCACCAGTCTTGAGGCCTGCTTCATGAGCTGGACTCCCGTGCTCGACTGAGTTGACGCGGGCAAAGGGTGTGGCGGGTACTTCTGGCTGTGGTTGCGCTTGCGATTGGGTTGCTGGTTGTGTAGGTTGTTGTGCTGGTTCTTCCACCTGCGGCTGAGCTTGGATTTTCGCGTGGTGCTCGTGTAAGCCTTTCTCAATCCGAGCCATGACCTCCTTCCAATCGTTTCTTAGATTGATGATTCTTGCCCTGGTGACTCTTACTTGCGCAACATCAATATCTGAGCGAGGGTAGCCATCGAAGGTGGTGAGTGACGATTGCATGGTTACGCCATGAGTGTCAAGGACTGCACCAAGAGCCTTCAATTCGGCTTCGAGGTTGTCTTTGCGAGAGATTAGTTGTTGTAAAGTGAGCGTGGAGAGATCGACGGAGGGGGCATGTAGAGACGTCGGACCCGAAGGCACGTGGATCGTGGAAAGATTAGGATCCATCGGGAGGCCCATTTCTCGGTCAGATGGTAAACGACGGGAGATGAGATTATTGAGAAAGATAAGGTAGGCAGAGAAGGCGACGTAAACAAGGGCTATGCAAACCGGCAATACAATAGTAGATGCGGGGAGGTGGTCATGTTTGCCGCGTTTGGCTCGTTTGCAAATCATGCTTCAATTTGTGCTGTGCTCACCCATGCTCTTACCACGGGGGCGGACGACGTGCGACATGAGAGGCGAGGAGGAAAGTCAGTATAGCAGGCAAGTCGAAGTGAGCCTATTGCGAATGTCTTATTCGTTATCTATTGCAGTCTAGGCTAAAACCACAAGAGATTTGTATCATGCTTGCCACATGAGGTAGCTATTGATTGATCGTTGAATTCATGAAAAAGGTGTATCCGAGTAGGTTGGATATTGGAGGAGCCACTACCCACTTTGTCCTTTAGTGATTGCACTTACGTGCCAGTAAGGCCTTCTGTTTGCCCTCTCGCCAACCCTAGATGTTCACCGTTGAGCCATTTCTGCTTACACCACAGGTAGTGCTCTCACAGAGTCTACAAGTCAGCATCGTCCTCATCTGGGAGTGGCTGAGCAGCAGCGTCTTGCATCTCCTTGTGGTATTGCTCAAGAAGGTTCTGATCGACTTGAACCTCAGGAGGAGCAAGAGCTGGTGCGGCAACGAACTCGAGGGTAGGGTTGCCGACAAGTTTTCGTGCTAGCCAGAGGAAAGGCTTCTCGAAGTTGTAGTTGGACTTGGCGGAGATATCGTAGTATTGCAAGTTCTTCTTGCGGTGGAAGGTGATGGTCTTCGCCTTGACTTTGCGCTCCTTGACATCAACTTTGTTTCCGCAGAGAACGATGGGGATGTTCTCGCACACACGAACAAGATCACCTGGATACAGGATCAGTAAGGTGGAACAGTAAAAGGTGCGCAGCTCAAACTTACGGTGCCAGTTGGGGACGTTCTTGTACGTAATTCTGGATGTGACATCGAACATGATGATACCGCATTGTCCGTTGATGTAGTAACCATCTCTTAGACCACCGAATTTCTCTTGTCCTGCGGTGTCCCAGACATCGAATTGAATTTGACCGAGGTTCTATCTTGACGTTAGCACGACCTCCGCCTTTTCGTGGAGTATCGACATACAGTTGTGAAGCCGAGAGGGTGAACCTCGACACCGAGAGTAGCGATATATTTCTTCTCAAACTCTCCAGTCAAATGACGCTTGACGAAAGTAGTCTACAACAACTGTTAGCCTGTGATAACATGACATCATCCTGCGATCGCAATGCAACAGAGCAAGACATGAGTTTGCCGCTGCGTGGCCGCTGTGTTGGGTATTGCTGACCTTTCCAGTACCGCCATCACCGACCAGGACTAGCTTGAAGGTTGGAACGGCTTGGGCAGCTTCCGCCATTTTGTAAGGGTAATCTGAGGTGTCTGTGCGATTAGGGTTCGGGTGATTCGAATTTGTCGCAGTGCTACAATCGAGGAGAACTTTGCGCTGAGGTGAGTGGCAAAGTAGAGGGTTGTGTAGTTGTGGAAAGGGTGGGAGAGTTCTGGATTTGTATGGGCAGCACGTTGAGGAACTGCAAAACAATCGGCAAAGCCTTACTAGCCATGCCAAGCCAAGCCTGCACTGCAGTTGCCTCCGAGACTGCAAGGCCGTGACCACTTGTCACACGTGACAGCCACGTGACGTCGATAGCGGCATCAACTCTCCGCCTGCACCTATCGTTCCGTCATTTGCCATTTTTATGTCCAAGATGCTTAGTTACACCATCGGTATGGCTTCAAGGTCGCATTGAATTAATGTAAATTGTGAATTTATCGAACTCGGAGCAGTTTCCCGCAACTGAGATTCTAAGCCTAAGCTGACATGGAGACCCTTACCGATGAAGACATACTACACCCTGTTGTTCAAGACACCAAGGTGACATTGCTCCTCGCGGGAACCGTGTCGTCCCCTCCCTGTCCTGGTTCAATACGCAGATCGTTACTTCCAACGCATCGGCAACCCCCGACCTCCAAGCAAATTGCTGATGGAATCCTTTACCCAAGACACCGTCGCCTGAATCTCATGCTGATTTTGTACAGATCCAAATTCTCCTTCCCCGCTGATGCAATAAACTCAAATCGCTATGCATGTCATCCATCAGTTATTGTGACCCAAGTGATAGGCGTCTCCACCGCTGAATATCCCCGTTTTCTTTTAGAATAGTATCCTCATCTGCTTTCAAGTTTCCTGCCGACTCGACTTCCAGCCCTTGACCTCTCATGACAGCAAGAATGGCTCTGATGTTGAGCAGAATGGTGTTTTCTGGTTCTTGCGCTTTCATCAAGTAGCGAGTCAGATTCGGGAAAAGGACACCAAAATCAGATTGCGATAAATGTGCAGAGTTCGGAATGGTGTACAAAAAGGGTTCTGCAGGGTCGCTGTTGGGAAGTGGAAGTGAAGATTGCGAAGATGCCGGCGATGGCGCTTCGCTCTCATTGGGCGATGGTGACGGTGACGGGTCTGCAGACGAAGAAGGAGAAGGTGCAGATTTCGTAATGTCATCCGGCAGACGAGATGCCGCTGGCGCTTCTGACACAGAGGCTGAACCTGTCGCCGTTTTGCCGTGTTGAAGATGCTGCAGAGTCTCTGCTGGCCGACGCGAGAGAAGTGCCTTGGTGCGGTTAAGCAGATCTGTCCATCTGTAAAACTCGGTGGACATGATTGCAATAGTATTTGGAACGTCACTGTGGGAACCTTCACTAATGCGGTCATACGATGGCAGAGGCTTCTCCCAGAGCCACTGTGTGGTTTCGCCACGGAGCGGCATGGTCCATAGATCGAGCAGAGCCACGGGTGTGCTGGGCGTTATCTGTTTGACCAGCTCACTGTCGGTGGTTGGCGAATAGAGAGGACGCCAAGACGGGTCTTCAGCTTGAGATGGGCTTAACCGAGGCAGATGTTTATGATGATAAACAGTTTTGACGAACTGGACAATGCTGGCAGCGCCAAAGGAATGACCAGCGAAGGTGACATGACCTGGTCGCATGTCAAAAGTTCCTTGAAACTCTGGCGTTTCTGTCGAGTCACGCTTCAATGTGGCTGGCGGTTCCGCAAGATTAGTGTACTTCTGTCCTTTGTTAATGCCGTTAAGGACGGTAAAGACAAGTTCCAGCTCCCATAGTCGGACGCGCAATTGAGCGATGCGTGCGTCTAACACCTCTTTACTTGGACTGTGTGAGTGCTTCTGGTATGGTATCGTGGTAGCTACCTCGTTGTACGATTTTCGTACTATCGACATCGGCGCACTGCCATCACGATGCTCCGGAGCAGCACATACAATACCACAGCTGGCAAGGGATCCGCAAATTGCGCTATAGGTGTTGAAATTGCCGCCGAGGCCATGGGAGAAAAGAATCAGAGGATAATTCTGAGATCGAAGGTTCTGGAGCAACGGGGCATCGGTGACCACGGGCAATGTTGTGTAGTTCACCAAAGAAGGCAACCGTGAGACGAAGTTGGAAAGTCGCGAATTCGCGCCTAGGAATGATGCATAGGCGTGAGTCCACTGTCTTTGAGGAGAGGGCAACCAATAGGTCGTCTGTTTAGAGGAGGCTGACGGTGAAGTAGGGTAGAAGAGTCGGAATTTGACGGTGGTTATGTTTGCATCAGGGACTGGTGATTCGGACGATATCTCTGAGATTGGCACTTCGAATTCTGTGGATCCAACCTTGTGCGGACCAGGATATCTGGGTAAGGCCGGTATGGGGTTGAGATTGGAGAACATTGCTCTCGTCCTGAGCGTGGAGTAGGGTCGCGTGCTGGAATAATGTTTTTGCGGAAACTTCAAAACGATCGCACTGAAGTACTAGAAAAGAGTTGAAGCAAATGCGCCGTGAATCAAGTAAGCTGAACAAGGGACAGGAGAGGAGTGAAGCATCTATATGAGTGTGCAACGAGAAAAGGGAAAAAGGTAGCAGTCGGCATCGCCGTCACTCCATGACGGCGCTCGCGTGCCCACTTGCCTCTGGCCTGCTTCCAAGCCTCGTTGATGTCACTTTGTACCCAATTTTGACTTCCAAGGTTGGCCACAAGCAGAATTTTCGGATCGGATCCAACTTCCAGCACCGAGCACGCCGAGCGGCGGATCACAGTAGCCGACACGTGATGGAGTCACGTGAAGTCGGGTACGGACCTCGGGAACAATTGCATCAGACCTGGAGCCACCAAGCAACGAACTCAGGCTCTCCATGCATTAGGTACTCATACTGACCTGCCGATGGTTAGCACGCCGTTCTGTCAACAAAACTCGATGCACGACACTAGAATGTGACTGTGACTGGGACTCGCCATGGAGCAAGCCGTCTTTTGGTGCTCGAGTATAAGACCTAGAGTTTTCCCGGTGCTGGTGAATTGTTGTCGTACGGCGCTGAGTATACCGATCATGCTTGAGCGTTATACAACACGATTATCATCGTTGTCTCTGCACATATCGAATACATGAAGTGCGTTTATGGGACATGGTAATCTCCCTCCGGTGTGGTAAGTCCTACCTGATGCTCTTTTTAACGAGTACAGTACATCGTGTGCTGGGGAAAGGCTTCGCCGTCGAAACGCCTGATAGACCTCCCCACAAATTCCGTTCTCCACCACAGTTGGCTGGGGATCCTCGCATGTGATTTGTCTGCTGGATTATCTTCAAACAGCATCTTATGCTCATACGCAAGTCGTCGGAAGTATAGAAAATTGACTGTGGCGTTACGTGCGTACGAAGAGGGACGGAAATTCCCACGAGTGGCTGGCCTGATCGACCAGACCACTCCGAGGTTCTTTTGGTGCATCCACACGCCGCGGTAGTGATTAGTGATCACTACAAGTAGCTAATCAGCACTTCCACCTCTGGCTTCAACCTCTTCTGCACGTTGTGTCAGCTCTAATCCGACATCCACTCCCTATTCCTCTATTGTTGTGCGCTTAGACCGACCTGTGCTTTATCTTTGCATTGTCAATGTCAGACCGGTTTGGTCAGCAACGTACTCTAGGCCGCTTCCAGTCATCGTTTTAGCTCGCGTAGGGCCCAGGCTCGTACATCAACCAGCCTGTCAAAATCTCCCGTTCCTGGACACGATAGGGAAACTGCAGTCCGATCCTCACGGCACTTCACCGATTCTTGTTACTAATACCAACAAGAACGGCGTTCTGACTAAGCGACGACATTGTACAAGGAGACACCTACACTATATCTCAATAACTCTCTTTCCCTACGACCAAGGTACCCGTCTTCTGTTGTGTATCGATGCAGGTAAATGTTGAGATCTGAGACGTGCCTATATCCCATGGCATAACTCCAAGATCAGACGACAAGAAGGCCTCCCCAGCCAGCACCAGCATACTCGGATGCCGGCTGTTGCTACATCCACCGCTTCCAGGGGCGAACGGACTGTGAATTCGCTTGAGGGCCTGAATGTTGATCACCAGTATTTGTTCTCAACGAGCGCCATGAAGATTCGGTCCGGCAACCCTGGTAGTGCACCGGACATCCTCTCAGCAACCACATATGCTGCAGCACCGGCACCTGTAAAAAGACCACTTCGAAAGCGCAAAGCTGCTTTGCAGCAGTTTTACGGAGGCCTCTGCCTAGACGAAGGCAATAGCCAAGCATCATCCAGCGAAGTGCCCGAGCCCGTCAAGAAGTCTAAGAAGACTATGAAAAAGTCAAGATACAAGGACGATGATTTGGCAGGTGGCGAGGATCTAACAAACAAGAAGCAAAGGGGTCGTCCTCGCGTGGATACTCAGGTAAGCACTGGATATCTACAGATATACATGGCGGCAGTGGCCATATGTGACTAGATGCTACACGGTCACTAAAAACAACGAAGTAAAGCAGCTGACTATATTTCTAGGATGAAACTCCATCCGAACGTCGTCGCACCCAGATACGGCTAGCACAGCGAGCTTACCGACACCGTAAAGAAACTACAATCTCAGTACTGAACCGCCGTGTAGCAGATCTCCAAAGTACGATCGAACAAATGGATAAATCGTTCCTACGACTGCAGGACAAGCTTCTCAATTCCGGAATTCTTGCGTCACAGTCTGAAGTAACAAGGCAGTTGAAGATGACTACTGAGCAATTTGTCGTGTTGTCCAAAGTGGCTTCCTCAGACTGGGGCCGGGAGAACGATGCTATAGCACAGCTTCCTGAGGAGAAGTGAGTGGAATGTCATTGTTGTGTGGTGTGTCATCACCGAGTGTCAGCTGACAATCTGGCCAGTACCACTGAAGGCTTCGAGAAGGCCACGCCGGCAGAGAAGATGGATTTAAGAGAGGCCATGCTTGTCGGCACTCAGCAGAGTTTCGGGGAAGCACATGATACCATCGTCGCGCCAGCACCTTCTCACCAGGAGCCTACTTTTGAGGATTGGCCCATCCACGTCGAGTCCATTCCAGACGCAAACATAAACGATACTGTGTCCGAAATTATGCGAACGCCTCAGTCAAACGTTTCGTATACCTATAATTTTCAGGAGACCACTTTTGCGCGACGCCTGCACCGTATGTGCCTGGAACGCGCATTTCGACAGTTGACCAACCCTGGCATCGATCCGAATCATGTTGGCCGGATATTCCGCTTCACGTTTTGTTTCTCGGATAGAAAACGCCTGGTACATCGAATCCAGGAGCTCCTGCGACGAAGGGCTGGAGACAGTCTGGAAAACTGGAATGTTCCATACTTCCGAATAGGTGGTGCTGGAACGCACTTCCCCGTACGCGATGACAGTGGACGACCGATCTATCCTCCAAACATGGTGCCAGCAGCGAAAGTATTTGGTCCTCTACCTGCCACTGAGGTAGAGACACCTCGCTGGGAAAGCTCGACGCAAGAACTGCTTGAAGCTATTGGATTCGGAGGAGAGTGGTTCGACTCTCACGACGTGGAAGAATATCTCAAGACTAAGGGTATATACTTGGACGGTCAATCATCATTCGTCGAGATCAACCCTGTGAGATTGGATTTGCCGACCTTGGCGAAATCAGCATCAAGAGCTTCATCCTGTTCAGGCCCGACGGCAGCTCCCACATCGGACCATACAACTCAAGACATGGATGACCCTTTCATGGGGAACAGCCTTGATGAGACGATTTCTAGCTCCGAGTCACTTCTGGCTCTTGACTCGACCAATTCAGACCAACCGGGCAGTAGCTGGGAATGGGCTGTGCCTGCTCCGCCAGAGTATACAGCTACCTTCCAGGACATCTTGAGCAGGAGGCAACGGCCGGTAACGTTTGATGTTGAGCAGTTCCTGCAGAGTATTGTACATACTGGCGCTTGCCTTGGTCGCGCACCTGGGTTCAGGAAGAAGTACATTGACGAAGCCTTGGCGCTGTCTCTGCAAGAAGCATACTGAAGGCGGTCGCTGGGATGGACAACGCGCCAACTCGGGTCTCCCATACGGTGTAATGTCTCTCATAGTATTACAGCAAGGACGGCACGTCATGCGTCTAGCGGTATGAGTCTGACAAACGCGTCATTCTCGATACGTTGATACAATAATACGTGTTTCCGCTCTCGTAACCAGCGTCTATGTTGTTGTTGATCCCCCCTGCGCGTGTGGCATCGCGACACGGCGCGAACCGCTAAAAAGTCCGGAGGCTGGGACACTATTACTCCACCCACTTCAGGGACTCCACTCACCGCTTCCGCTTCCTCTGTGGGACCAACTTGAAGGCGATCGCCCCTCTCCTCACACTACGAGTATGTCTACCTACCTAGGGAAGTATCTCACCATCCTTTGTGATTCTCTGCTTTTCCTAGAAGAAAAGTAGAGTCACCAGAGCTCTTTTCCTCTTCTCATCACGGCTAGAAAGTATATCGCATTCTCCGACATCTACTCAGCCTTCCCACTGATGGGTACCTGCATGATTCTATCACTATGAGAGCTTGGGTCGAGAAGCTTCCTCGAGCTCCACCTCCGAAAGGAAACCTGCCGCTAGGAAGTGCATATGTCTCCCCGCCTGCTCTTTCCGCCTATGATCACGTATAGCGCGTATACACGCCCGCGCAAGACTCGCGATATAGTACACAACACATCTGCAATCTAACTCTTCAATCGACTATGATCGCCTCAAGCTGGCTCAACCATTCTATGCAGGGCCCTGCCGTCCCTGTTCTCAGGGCAGGAGGTGGGTATCTTCGAAATTCCCCGGTGTCGTCTTTCGTCCTTCTATTCCTCCCTCAGGTCATCCACGTCTCTTTACCATACCCGACTTTCCGCTCTACTATCCACCGCCCATGGATTCATCCTGATTGCCTCTATCTCAACTTGTTGCTTTTCCTTTTTACTTCCTTCAGACTCTCCACTCCGGTTGGTATTTGGCTTGTTCATTTAGTTTTTGCGGTATCTCTTCAGTGCACCAGCTTCAGGCCAGAATATCATACCGAAACAAGCTCCCAAAGCAATGCAACAGTTACAACATGTCATCCGCCTTTGCCAGATTCTGGCGAACAGACCTTACTCGAGATTGCTTCCTATCGCATACGACAACAGATGACCTCAAAGCACTACGACATGTTTCGCCTGACTTTGCCGTCTGCGTTGCACCCGTGCTATTCAAATCAATCACCATCAATTTCACAGCCAGTACCTTCTCCCGCAGAGCATGCATGAAAGCTCTGGAGAATATTGGGTATCATGTCAGGACCCTGAAGTTTAGTATGCCACATACGGAACACACTTTCCTCCCTCCACTTCTGGACCCAGAAACATTACAGGAGATCGCATTTGTCTACGAGCCACAGTTGGCCTACTCTAGACCATTGTCAGCATGCTCCGGCAGTTCCGGCTCCTCGTCGAAGTATGGATCCTGGGAGATGAACGACATCCTCATCAGACAATACCCTCCACTTTTCCACGCCGCGACAAACATGCCTTCCTTCATCCGGGCCATGGGCTCAATGCCATGTCTGCGACAGCTCATCATATCCTGTCCGGGCCAGCTAGAAGCCCAGCGCTACCGGAAGTCCATCGTCGACTACACCCTTATATCACTCCGCACCGCCCTCGAGCAAGCCGACCTACCGCAACTCGAAACTCTCACCCTCGACACGATCCACCCCTCAGCAGCATTCTACCTCCGTCCCACCCTCAGCATCGGCAGCACACCAGCATCTACACGCATCTACCACCGGATTAAAACCCTCCACATCTCCCTGGCCAGCCTGCCCTCCAGCCTGGACCACGCAACCGACCACCTGAAGATCCTCCACACCTACCTCGGATCTTTCAGGTCCCTCCAGCACCTCACATTCCGCTGGCTCGGCCCAAAAGGTCCCTGTCCGCTCTC
>Ga0210040_10010987_pt1 | contig 10311 bp, 3 predicted proteins | sample CryGeyCG12114_NA_FD_185462 | JGI IMG/M metagenome (GOLD analysis project Ga0210040, IMG submission 185462) | Groundwater microbial communities from aquifer - Crystal Geyser CG19_WC_8/21/14_NA (SPAdes) (version 2) | ecosystem: Environmental > Aquatic > Deep subsurface > Groundwater | place: USA...
GCAAACATTGAGAAAGTCACAAGTCAGTGGAAAAAAACACCACACGAAATAATGTAAAGAATCCAAATTTTTTCTCATACAAAACTTGGGGAACAAAAATGAGATACGTGACATGACAACAGGGATCTATTTCACAGGCTTTTTTTCCCATTCTTTAAATCATACACACACATAATGTATGTAAACTTTTTTTGTACACACATGTAGTGTGTATCACCTTGTGACACTTGGCTTAAATGCTGAGACGCTACATGATATTATGTAGCTGTGGTTCTTTCATCTTTTGAGTGACTGCTGGCATCATTATACATGTTTTACCATTTTTCATAGCGGTAGTTTGAGTTTTTTTCTTTGAGAAATCTCTAGAGTCCCAGGGTGCATGCATGCATATTGTCTATTGTCATCTCTGGATGAATATTATATTCTCATGCTGTAAATAATGTAATGGTTACATAGTAGTAGCAGTAGCGGACTCATGGATCCATACGGTTTGACATTGTAAATATGTATTATTTCTGAGTTATCTGTTCAGAATCAGAATGCTTGGAAATTATATGAGGATGGAGAAAAAAGCTTCTGGAGATCAGATTTCTCGTGGTTTCATGTTTGGAACTTTGTATGCTAACTAAGTAATATAGAAACTTGGAGGAATGGACAAAAAATTCAATGCAAGGGATATATGCGTGGATTTTTATTTATGTTAGTAAGTAAGTACCTGTGCTTTAAAACTACTAAGTCTTGTTTATATTTATGTTTATGATTAGAATCTTGGTTATTATGTTAGCAGTCATACAATTGTATTTCATTAGGCTGGGGGTGACAGCTTTATCTTAAGTTGCTGTCATAATGAATTCAGACACCAAAGAATCTGTTGTTTATGTCTGTACGTCTCATAAATTATAATTAAAGTTGGTTAGTTAGTTTGCCTGCCCTCTTAAATATTTTTAGCATCATGATTGAGCCATTAAATTTATAGCTCGTGCTGGCAATGAAGTTAGTTAGCTGTGAATGAAATATGGAAAAGATCTTAGCTCGCAACTGTATAACAAACTTATACAAAGCTATAGTTTTCAGTTTGTTTCAGTTAGTTCCTATCCTATACCGAGTATACAATTAGAATAGGGAGAAGAATATTGGCAAATGGTTTCAAAATGAAAGCTACGACTCTTCCATCATAATATGATTGACATTTGAATACAATATGGCAAAATATCATTTGTGACATTCAAATAACCATCATGTTGGATTGTTTTACTGTTGCGTTTCTAGAAAGTCATGGGAGACTAACTAGCTAAGTAAATTTTGCGTGTGTAAAGTCTGGATGTTCATATGTGTAAATTGTGAAAGGAAACAAATACGTAAATGGTAAAGTGCTGGATACAAAAAAAAAACACAAAAACATGTATGATATATGAGCTGCAAATGTACATAATATTGTAAGTATTAGACCCTGTGAATGATCTGTTACATGTTACAGTGTATAAAAAATATAGAAACTAAATAACGTTATTTTTTCTCATCATCAGTATATGGTTGTCTTCAGTATGCCACCAAAGGGTATCAAATTATTATGTGCAACTATAATAAAAGTCTATCACATTGTCCTTTGCACGTGTATGGCATTCAAAATTATTTGCATGAGTTAAAAAAGCATCATCCTTTGTCTACAGTTGGCTACAATAGAATCAAGGCCGTTTCCATAAACAGTCTGTGCATACCATTTATTCACATACAAATTGCTAAAATGTTTTGTACTAAATCAATTTGCCCTTGACATTTATCCATTTGTGCGAAAAATATAGTCTTGTCTGACTTTCAATATGATTGCTCTATTAGTACAAGCTATAGTCAATTACACACAAGAACCGTCTACAGAAAGTGAAAGCCACAGTTAATTTTAACTGGACAAACTAATTGTACCTTGAACTCGGGTATTCATGACTTTTGATACAGTTTTTCTTTTCCAATGTATTCAATCACAGAGTCTGGTACAAGATACTTTATGGATTCATTGCGACCCAGTGCTCTACGAATTCGGGTTGACGAGATCTCATTTGCTATCCATTCCCGTACGAGTTGTATATTTCCCTGAAAATTAAAATCAAAGCAAAATGAACAAAAAATAAGTAATGAATCAAAGCACTGTATAAGAAACTATGCTAAGAACAGGCGAGTTGTATTACATTTCAAAAGTTCAAAATAAACATTCTTCGCATGCATACAAAATACATACAAGCAGTTACCGCATTGTATTTTTATGCTTGCACTATACACAATTATGGAATCTTAAATATACCTAGCTCATAAGATTGATAAGGTGAGGATTGCATGAGAAAGTAAAACAATTGTAGGATGCATTTCCCTGCATAATCAGATTGCATTCTCTCCTTCCTTCTCAACAAACAAAATAATTTACTGGAATGTAAAAGTCACTGTACACATTGCACGCAATCTGTAAAAGCTACTTTGTTTATCAAGCCATGCCTAAAAGAAATTGGAGATGTGAAGATTAGCTCTATTAGATTTCTTCCTCCCCCTCCTTATTACTATGCACTTTTGTGATGGAAGCACCCTAAAACCTTCCTGCCCAGTTCATTACGGCTACAATGTAACATTCAAGCATACGGACCATATAAAAGTGCTACGGTCACGATCCTTGACACGGCATGAATGCCGGTGATAAGTTTCTTTGACGTGTCGCTAATTCACAACCGAAGTGAAACCTAGTAAAACCCGCATAGCCTAAGAAAACGCACTTATTATGATTACCTGATGTTTTGAGAGGATGTCGGAATGGTAAATCGATAACATTGGATCGCTCCCTTCCCTGGATATTACGACAAGTCCATAATCTCGAGCTAAAACTTCCATCTGGAAAGAAAAGCCGTAAAGTCATTCACTAACTAACTAACTAACTATCAAATGCGTGCAAATCTTTTACCACACGCACAGGTTAATTATAGGCAGTTGGAACGTAAATAATCAGACGTTTACACAGAAGAAGCCTTTTAATACCAACATAGGCAGAAATAATAATAATATTATTCAGGAAGTTCAAAGAATTTTTTAGTGAGAAAGTGAAAGGTAGCAGATGCAATTCGGTGAAATCAAATGAGCCTCAAAGTAATAATCTGAGCTCACATTGTAACTTTCTTTACAACACGACTTATCCATTCACACTACTGCACACGCATTTCTTTTAGGGAGGGTGAAATGTATACATCTGTAAAACTTGCACACGTGTACAGGAGTTAGTTTAAGAAAGCAAGTGAGTGAGACCGGAAGGTCCTCTAAATGTTCCATCCACCAAATATTTACTGTAGGGTTTCCTTCAAACCGCACACTTTTTACTCCGCAAAGATCATAGGAGTCATTCACATGTGCTTCCGGTCTATTCTCCAGTGCATAACGAGAAATACATAAACATTGCAGCTGTGTCCTTTTTTACTAGTTAGTTAGTTTAGTTTGCTGGGAAAGGTTTATACGTTCTGATACATTTACAGTTTTTTAGAGTTTGTTACTACTATAGGATTAGTCGTTTCCATTTAATAGCTTTCAAGTTCAAGTTAATACTCAGCTATCATTTTCGTTGAAAGTTAAAAATACTACAAGCAGATAATAGAAGCGAATATTGAAGTTAAATGGAACATAATATTTTAGATTTAATGGGAACCAATATGTTAAGGATTTTACATACCTCAAGGTAATAAATCGGCTGCAAAATTAGTGCTTAAATTGCACGTAAAACTGACAGCCAAACTATTGAATTACTTACTAAATGAGACTATTAGAGAGCAGTAAAAAACTTTTGGTTAACTCAACTAATAACCAGCAATATAAAAGTAATATGAACCGTACATCTTCATCGTTCCACAGATTAGGGATATTGAACGATTCTAAAACATCTGCTCCACAAACGATTTTGCATTGCACAAGACTTCCATCTTTCTCTAAATTATTGGGCATCCATAAGTCTTTAGAGGAGGCCGATCCATTTAGATAAGAATTCAGCTTATTCTGTACATACCAAATAGCAACATTTTTATTCTATTCAAATCTACATGAGGTTCACACACAATAGTCAGTGAATATTATGAATGACATTTACTGCTTCTGTTATGTGGTGTCAAATAAATTATTGGTATACTCCCAATCACAACAATACATTTCAAATTGTACTTGAGTTACATAAATGTGAACATAAATTTTCAAAAAAATCACATTATTATAGCAAACTATAATGCATATAAGGCATAAAGCTATTTGGCAGCATAAAGTTGATGAAGTCTTTGGCCGTTATCACTTCATCCAATTCTAGTGTGCTTTCTCTAATCAAACTTGGGGACATATTTACCAAATAGGAAGCTGCAGTCAAAGTTTATGAGCAACACATCTTCAATAAATAACAACAAGAGAAGTGCATATGCAACGCACAATTTGCCTATGCCATAAATATAAAAGGGGGAGAAACAAAATAGGAACCTGATGATAATCTATTACTGCACGTGTGCGCGTCCAAGCGGTATTCTCCTGGGCTTCCCATGCTGAGCATTTTACCCATGGATGGTTTGTGAGGGCTAATTTGGTCATTTCTACCCTGTGAGCTCCCAGCACTAAATTCTGCAGTTGTGTTGTACAATAATGAAATTAAAGATCAATGGATAGTATTCTTTAGAATTCATTATGCATCAACATGAACCTACATAACACAATAGTAGTATATTGTATTGTTGTTGGATGCGTTTCCTTGTTTAGAAGGTTGAACCAACTATATATTTAATTTTCGAGTAATTTATTGTACCAACCTTTTTTCCATATGCGTCATGTACCGGAGATAGCACTCCACCAATCACTTGATATTTCCCCAATTTGTGCAAGTAGTCTTTTGCAATTTCTAAAAAAATATCTCTCTATCTGTATATATATGCCGGAAGACTTTTGGCTAATATCATATTATTTTTTTCTTTTTTACCCATGATGCGAAGATGCATAATCGTAGGAGGATTGTACGAGCCACATGAGATGAGAAATATTTTTTGAGCTTGAGTAGCCATTTTTCAGACTTGAAGTTGGCCTGTTAGAATGGAGAGTATCATCATAAAATGGTTTGCATTTGGGAATAGAACATTTTAATTTTTTTTCATCAATTAATCTTCCAGAGTCTAGTTTTTTGGTTCTGCAAAAATTTAAATGGCGACTTTGTTTTTTAAATTATAGCGTGAATAGGTGGAGCCATAATGTGCACCAATTATAGGAATGACTCATTTTTTGGGTTAAAAAATCTCTATGAGTAGAGAGATAGACGCGCCAAATAAATTAACACTTAATTTTCATAAAATAAACTTTTCTGTCAGAAATTTAATTGTTTTTTGCCGTTAATCAATCAGTAAATGGCGTAATTATGCAATATCTATGTGAAAATAAGCGTGTCAACTCACTTGTCGTCACTAGAATGTTTTAAGCAGGAACCAATTATCAGCAGTATTGAAGACTCCAGTTGGATGAGATTAAAATATCTTCTTAGGCTGGTTAAATCACAATGACAACTATCTACATCTGCGAATGGGAATCCAAATAGTGATGATGACAGCCTTTACCAGTATTTTATCAATATTAATTAAAATGTACGAAAGTACTGAATGTTCTGTTCATCACGAAAATATGACTTTCGCGGCTACTATGTTTAATCAATAAAATCAGCACGAGAAAGTCGTACCCTCGTACCTATGTAAACAGGCAATGGTTTCTATCTAAGTTGAAAGTATATATGATAATGAAACGGGTAAACTGTGGATAGTTGCTACAAATATTAAGCAGAATGACTCCCATTAAATAATGCATATTTACCATGAAACTATCGGTAGTATGAACATTCTCATTTATTGCCAACGTCTTTTTCGGTATGAAACAAGGTTATAAATGCAACAGAACCGAATCAATGAACTAGATTACACAAAAGGGTGCTAATCGCAATTCTCATCTCTAGTAAATCATATTAATTAATAATAGATATCCATCCATGATAGTCTAAATAATACAGCTAATAGACAATGTAAAAATTTAAGCAGTCTTCTGAGGCTGGGTAAATGTTCTCTTTTTCTTTTGCTTTCGAAGTGACTGGGTAAGGTTTTTCAGTTGAGTATGAATTTCGCTGTAGATTTCAACTTGCTCTTCAGCCGGAATAGTAGATCTGAAAAAAAAATTGCGTGTCAAAAGTTTATAGTTGTAAAGATCAAGGAAAATAATGTAGTCAAGTTTTCTGTTTGGTTTGGAAGATAGTTAGCTCATCTACATCTTGACAGAGTTTTGTTGTTATTAATCATTACCTATACGTCTTCATCAGGTCATACTCCTTTGTTTCTGGGTGGGTTTGAGATTTAAAAGTGTTCATCTTTTTGATGTCCCAGAAATCCAATTCATTACTGATATCTTCTATCCCTTTTAGATCCCATAAATGCCATTTTGCAGTCCATGGCTTACTTTTCAGCTTTACCTATTAAGTGCATATCGTTAAATTTTTGAATGCCGATACATTTTCCTTTAACTTTTATGCTTGTCAGAACGAGACAAACTATTATTTCTAAGCTACATACTTTTATAGGGTTGATGGGAACCGGTGCGTCAGGTGATCTAACTTCAGGTGTTATATCAAACGGTACGGTCGAATGTTCTGGTGCAGCATCTCTCAGGTATCTCAAACAATCATCTAAGCGTTTTTCTAGCTTGAGTACAGTAATGGATTGCATGGTAGGATTGTACAAGTCGTAAGTTATTTCAATTCCTGAAATGAATTCATGATCATCAAAAGCTGTATAGGCATAGTTAGTCAGTAACAGCGACCAAGTAAATTACCTTCACCGTCAATCACGTTTCTTAAAGTAAACGTGGCTCGCAAGCCTGTTCCTCCCCGCTCAGTGCAAATTCCAACAAAAGTCCTAGATTTTCCTGGGGCATTGTCATCTGATACAGTCACACTAAGAATACTACCTATCATTCGATAAGAATGTTTTACGTTAGTTAATAGACGTTAGTTTTTAAGGTTAAATAAAGTAATATGGGAGCAAGCGGAGTCACTCTGTAGGACAGAACCAAAATTTCGCTTACCTACGTAAAATTCTGGTATGTCAATATTTGTCCTTCTCTTAATCATATCAATGCGTTCAAGTTTTTCCCTAATTTTATTTCTCCATTCCAAGTTAGGATCGGGTAAAAATTCTGGATACACATATCGATACGGAGTAAACGTTTCTTCTAGTTCTGAACGTTTTGGAGGAATAATTGGCTGCTCTTGTTTTTTAGATACTGTCAGCGTCTTTGCTTCCCCCGACTTCCCAGATTCATCCCCTGTTTGTCTGTCATCTCTCTCTGCTAGCTTTTTGGCATGCGAGCAGCACCTCTTAAACTGCTTACCGATTTCAGTCCCTAATTAATAGGAAAATGCTCAGTCAGTCAGTCGCATTTATAACACAACACACGAATAACATTATTTGCACCCAATTAGCTTGCAATATTAGCTCCAAAAAATCGCTATAAAATCTTTATTAAGATTACAAAGTTCCCAACGATGAGGTTGAAGCGTTTTATGCAAACTGCTCATCCGAAATCGAGAATCGATTTTGAAAATCCTTATTATAACATAAAAATTTCAAAATTTAAAATACCCTTCTCTTTTTTTTTTGTCTCTATGCTTTTCATGTTAAAGTTTTCAATGTTTTCATATATCGAAAGTTTTTGGAGGCATTTGGAGCTAATATTTTGGATTCCTAAACAAGATTTTACACTGCATTTTTGAGCCACATTATTGTCCGCAAACTAAAACGAATTTCACCAGTCAATTTTAAGTGCTACATTTTTAATGCGACATCTTCATGATTTCGCATCAGATGATAAATATAGAATGTACGATAGATACCCATCAAGGGAACATCTTTCCAACAGCTAGTATGTGTAAATGTGTATTTAATTCAATATTCAATCCAAGAATCAATAAACATACCATCCGAAGACGAGAATCCTTTTGAAAATAATGACCTGAACGGCTCAAGCCCTTTCAATGCAGTAGTTCTACAAATCAACATGTTTAATCAATTTATTAAACTTAATCTTTGAAAACCGGTTGCTGCAAACTCACGTTTTAAACCACGACTTTTAAAGCCGTAAGGTAAACTTACCGAAGCATCTTCTCATGACTTCTAAAACAATAGAAACGATTTAAGATCTTTGATTACTGCCTTACTGCCAATTATTTTTTATAAAAAATTACAAAACTAGCAACAAACAACAATCATTTCATGAGATCCTATCCAGCAAAACTAGAACTAGCAATACTAGCATTCGAATTTCTTCCACTCAAATATGTGCACCATAGAGGAGTGCTCACAGTTCGAAATCATGGATTGAAAGCCACTCCATAGCTTTGTTCATTTCATATATGCCAAAAAGTCCCAAAAGGAGGCTGTAGCATGGCTAAAACCGAATTCGGATGATAACAAAACTACTGAGGAATACTTTTCTAGTTATAGATCTGTATTGGTGGTAACAAACACATGATGCTGACTAATAAAAATGGATTCTCCAATGATATACGTGTGAGTGAATTTTATTCTCAAATATTTCATATCAAACAATATAAAAACGGTAAAAAAACATTTTATAATAAATCCAATCACTGGTTGTGGTCGTCAATAATATCAAAAAATGTCAGAACTTTTCGTACTTGACGGGAAGTTTCTAACCGATGATGGCTGGGGCAGCGCGGATGAGAGGAGCTCCGTGGTACTATGTAACAATGCACAAAATGAAATCCCATATACTATAAACTTTTTAAACATCACAAAAATCCTAAAAACTTACGGTTCGGACAGCTGGGGCAGCGGCATAGGCAACTGGTGCGGGATGAGCATAAGCGACGGCTGGGGCAGCATAGGCAACTGGGGCAGCACGGACGATGGCTGGAGCAGCAACCTGGCGGTATCCATACTAATCGTTAGCAAAGTGAGGTAAACAAGTCCCGTCAATTAAATTTACATTTAACAAAATTAAGTTGGCTAAAATTCATGGAAATCATTTGCTAGCATTCTAAAGGAGATGAAAAATTACGGTTTTTACAACTGGAGCAGCATAGCCAAGAGGGGCAGCATGAACCTATAAAAGGAAATCATATATTATAGAGAAGTTAGCCACCCGTGTAAATATTAAATATCATACTAATGACTGAGCGCAGTTAAAGCATTAGTTATTTAGTATCCGATTTTCTTACCACTGGGGCAGCACGGACAACTGCTGGTCCGGCAGCGTATGCTACTGGGGCTACGACTCCAGCGTTGGCGAAGGTGGCAACAGCCAAAACGACAAAGATTGCCTGAAATGAAAAATACAAGATATTAAAAATTGGACTATGTAACTAACTTACTGAAATGGGAACTTTTTTTTAACCTCATCAACTTACAGAGAGCATGATGAAGTTGTGATTTGGGATGAGTGGAACTCAAAAGAAGTGTTTGTTTCAAGTGTTTGAAGTGATCAAAGAGACTGTATGATTATTGTACTGTGATGATTCGTCTTATATACTCTGCTGGAGAATGCACACCCACATGAAATGAGTTTGTAAACAGCATGGTGGAAGAAGATTTCTCACATACACACATAGGATGTGATTGCTGGGAGCAGTTAGGTAATTGTTTTCAGCAGAGTTAGTTGGTTAGTTAGTTAGTTAATGTATCGTACTACATGACCAGAAACATATGGATACAGACGCTCACACACACTATTATTATTATGGTCAACTCGATTCATTATTTATTTCAGGGTCTCTGTCAACGAATTCATGTGGAGTCTGCAGTCTACACATGACCATTTTTTACAACACAAACCAATGTTCGCTTCTTCCTTAGTCCCTTAACTCCTGTTTTTGTATTATTTTCTTATTTTTTGTACGATTTACGCAATAACCACTCTCCTAGATACTAACAATCCTATATCAGCATTCTTGATATTCCATGAGTGAGGCTGTGTGATGGTCATTCCACCAACAAAGTAACAGCAGTAGTCAGTCATTTATACATTTTTTGTACAAAGTACAAATTAACTGATCACAGTGAGATTATTAAATTTTCGCTTTCGTTGACATTGGCTAGATTATCCATATGGCGAGTTTTGAAGAAAAATTAACGACTTAATTTTTGTATTTATTCCAATTTGTGATCCCTCCTGTGGTGTACCCACCTTCATAGTTTAGACGTACACCTTCAATTCTCATTTTATGATCAATGAATGAGCGGTGATGTGTAGCAATGAAATGTGGAAAGGCAA
>Ga0210040_10010988_pt1 | contig 10310 bp, 5 predicted proteins | sample CryGeyCG12114_NA_FD_185462 | JGI IMG/M metagenome (GOLD analysis project Ga0210040, IMG submission 185462) | Groundwater microbial communities from aquifer - Crystal Geyser CG19_WC_8/21/14_NA (SPAdes) (version 2) | ecosystem: Environmental > Aquatic > Deep subsurface > Groundwater | place: USA...
AGCGCCAGCCGGAGCGCGCCGATCACCGTGGGCGCCATCACGATCGCCGGGTTGCAGGTTCTTCGCCCATCCGACTTCGCCGACATCTTCGAAATCTATGTCGGCCGTACCCTGTCACCGCCGGCCCTCGCCGGACTGGCCGATGCCCTCGCCCAGCGCGCCCGAGAGAAGGGCTTTGTTCTCGCCAGCGCCTCCATCCCCGCCCAGCCGCTGACGTCGGGCATCCTGCGGGTCGACCTGGATGAAGGCAGTATCGACGCGGTTCGTACCCGGGGCGGCAACAACCGTGCGGTGATCGCGGCGTTGCAACCGCTGGTCGGCCACGGCCCGGTCCGCCAGGCGGAACTGGAACGCCGGCTGCTGATCGCGGGCGACATCGACGGGCTCTGGTTGCGCCGTTCGCGGGTGCTGCGGGAAGGCACGCGCACCGTGCTGGAGGTGGACATCCTGCCCGACCCGTTCTCGGCAAGCGTCGGCATCGACAACTCCGGATCCCGGCTGATCGGCCCGTTGCAGGCCGACCTGACGCTGCGGGCGAGCCAGTTGCTGGCCGACGACGACATCCTGTCGATCACCGAATTGGTGACCCCGTTCGAGCCGAGCGAGTTCGGCTATCTGCGTGCCCGCTATGGCAAACGAATTTCCAGCGACGGCACGGAATTCGCGGTCAGCGCCTCCTATGCCCGCACCCATCCGGGCTCGTATCTGCTCGACCGCGACATCGACGGCACGAGCTGGACGGCCCGCCTCGACTTGTTGCACCCGCTGCTTCGCCGCCGCCGGGCAAGCCTGTGGGTGTCGGGCAACATCGGCATCCGCACCGTGCGGCAGGACCGGCAGGAGGTGTTGGCGCGCCGTGACCGGCTCACCGTCGCGCGAATCGGGCTGAACGGCTTTGCTGATTGGGCGGGCGGACGCCTGCGCTCGTCCGCGACGCTCAGCCAGGGGCTCGACCTGTTCGACGCGACGCGCGCTGGCGATCCGCTCGCCTCGCGCCGGGATGCGGACGGCACCTTCACCACGGTCGCGTTCAGCGCCGATTACACCCGTCCCATCGTCGGACGCCTGTCGGGGCAGCTTGCCGTGGCGAGCCAGGTCGCGTTCGAGCCGCTGCTCGTGTCGGAGGAGGTTGGCCTGGGCGGCAGCGAGTTCCTCCGCGCCTACGACTATAGCGAACGCAGCGGCGACCAAGGCACGATGATCTCGGGCGAATTGCGTTGGTCGGTGCCGGGCAATGTCGCCTTTGCCCGAAAGCCGATCCTGTACGGCTTCGTCGACAGCGGCAGCGTCACCAACCTGCGCGACGGGTTTGGTGGCGGCACGCTGGTGTCCGTTGGCGGCGGGGTCCGTTCACGCCTGGGCGACATCCTCGATGCCGATGTCGGCGTGGCGGTGCCGTTGTCGGGGGAGCGCTATGACAGCGGCAATGCCGACCCGGTGGTCTATTTCCGGCTGACCCGGCGCTTCTAGCGGCAGGCGCCGTGTCGCGCTTGCTGGCCGAATCGAGCCAGCCACCATCGGCCAGCCAGTCGCCGAGCCTGTCCGGCCAATGCGCCACCGACAACAGGGTGGAGGTTTCGCCAAGGTTAAAGGCGTGGTCGGCGTGCGAATACATGTGCAGCTCGGCCGGCACCTTGGCGCCGCGCAGTTGCTCGAACAGCGTCACAGTCGGGGTCGCGCAGCAGGCGTCCAGCGATCCTGCCGTCAGGAACGCGGGTGGCGCCCCTGCCACCGCCTTTGCCGGCAGCCCAAGCGGGCCGGGGAACACCAGGATCTGGAAGTCGGGTCGCGCATCGACCTTGTCGAGCGCGTCGGCTGTCCGTGACGCGGCCGGCGCTGGATTGTCCGCCACCAGCGTCACTAGCTCGCCCCCAGCCGAATAGCCCATCACGCCGATCCGGTGCGGGTCGATGCCATAGTCGGTCGCATGGGCGCGGACCCAGCGGATCGCACGGCGCAGGTCGCTCGCGGCGTCGCCCTCGATTGAATAGGTCGAGCCTTCTTCGCGCGCCAACCGGTATTTGAGCACAAAGGTGGTCACGCCCAGGCGCGCGAGCGGCTGCGCAGTGGCGACGCCCTCGGTGGTCCAGACCAGGATGCGGTGCCCCCCACCTGGCACCACGATCACCGCGGCGCCGTTCGCATGACGCGGGTCGGCGGGATACACCGTCAGGCTGGGGTCGTGGATGTTCTTGACCCAGTAATCCGCTGCCTGCTCGGGCTCCGCGCGACGTCGTTCGGAACCGGGCGCGCCGTTCGGCCACAGCTTGATTGTCTTGGTCACCACCGCTGGGGCTGGCGCACGAGAGTCCGGATTATAATCCTGGGCGATTGCGCCCGCGCCGCACAACAGCGCCAACGCACCGGCCAGCAAGCCTGACGTCCTCATTTATATCCCCTCCACGCGATTGCGCAGGCCGATGCTAGCGCTATCACATCCTGAGCGGCAAGAGCCGCGCCGATACGGGAGAGGCTTTCATGACCAACATGCCGACGCGCCGCGAAGGGATCGCGATGCTCGCCGCCGCCGCGATCGCACCCGCGGCCGCGATCGCCGCCCCGCAGCAGCGCAGCCTCCATGCCATCGCGAAAGGACGCGGCCTGCGCTTCGGCTCGGCCGTGTCCGCCAACCCGCGCACCGGGTCGTTCCTCAACCCGAGTTATGCCCGCCTGCTACGCGCCGATTGCGGTCTGCTCGTCGCGGAGAACGAGATCAAGTGGCAGTTCCTGCGCCCGGGCCCGGATCGATTCAACTTCGCGCCGTTCGATGCGATGATCGGCTGGGGTGATCGCAACGGCATGGCGATGCGCGGCCACAATCTGCTTTGGCACCGCCGCAAATGGATGCCCCGCTGGCTCGAAAGCTATAACTTCGGCCCGCGCCCCGCGACGGAAGCAGCGCGGCTGCTGACCCAGCATATCGACACGGTGACCCGTCGTTATGGCACCCGCATCCGCAGCTACGACGTCGTCAACGAGGTGGTGACACCCGAAACCGGCGCGCTGGAGGAAACCGCCCTGTCACAGGCGATTGGCGGCGTTGAACAAACAATCGACCTCGCCTTTCGCGCCGCCCGTGCGTCCGCCCCGCACGCCGAGCTCGTGTACAATGATTACATGAGCTGGGAGGCGGACAATGCTTCCCACCGCGCAGGGGTGCTGCGCCTGCTGGAGGGCTTTCGCCGCCGCGGCACACCGGTAGATGCGCTCGGGATCCAGTCGCACATCGTCACCCAGGGCCGGGACACGCGCGCGAGCGTGCGGGCGCTGGATGGCGAGTGGCGCCGGTTTCTGGAGGCGGTGACCGGCATGGGATACCGCCTGCTCATCACCGAACTCGACGTGCGCGACAACAACCTGCCCGCCGATGTAGCGGAACGGGACCGGGCAGTTGCCGACTACACCCGCGGCTATCTCGACGTGACGCTGAGCTTCCCGCAGGTGCGCGACGTCCTTGCCTGGGGCATGACCGACCGGTTCAGCTGGATCGAGGGGTTCGAGCCCCGACCCGATCACGCGCGGCGTCGCCCCTGCCCCTATGACGCGGCGTTTAGCCCCAAGCCGATGCGGGAGGCCATTGCCGCCGCGCTCGCTTCGGCACCCGTTCGCACGTGAAGGGTGACGCTTGACCGGGATCGGCCGGTCCGGCCACAATCGAGGCACAAGATAAGAAAACAGGAGAGGATCTATGACTCGTCGCCCGCCCATGCTCGCGCTCGCCAGCCTATCGCTTGCCCTGTCATTCCTCTCCACGCCCGCTCTGGCGCAAACGGCGGCCGCCCCTGCCAAAGCTTCCGAACCCAGCATCCTCGACCGCGCCGTGAACCAGCCAGGCACCAATTGGAGCTTCTACGGCCCCAACAAGGCCAAGGCGGTGAAGGTGGAAGGTGTGCCGGGCAACGAAGCGGTGCAGGTCACGATCGATCGCGCGGGTGCGCACCCCTATGACACCGGCGCGGTGTCGCCGATCCAGAAACCGATCGCGGCGGGCGATACGGTGCTGGTTGCCGTGTACATGCGAGCGCCGCAACTGAAGGCCGGCGAGACGACGTCCGTTCCTTTCTTCGGCGCGACGGAGGGCGACGCCCCCTACACCAACATTGCGGGCAGCAACGCCGACGTCGGTCCCGACTGGAAGCTGTACCGGGCCGCCGCCAAGAGCCCCAAGGGCTTCGCCGCCGGAAAGGCGCGCGCGACGGTGCACCTGGCTGCTGCGAAGCACGTCGTTGAACTCGGCCCCATCTTCGTGCTCGACTACAAGAATGACGCGGACCCGGCGGCATTGCTGAAGTGATGCGTCGAACCCTGCCGGCGCTGGCCGCGATCCTGCTCGCCACGGCCGCGCGCGCCCAAACGGCTGTCACCGCCGACCAGGATCGCGCGCAGATGATGAGCCAGCTCGGCATCACCGCGCTGGTGCCGGGCGTCAGCGGGGAGCCGGGCCGACCCAACTCTGCGAACGAGGATGAGAAGCGGGCGACTCCCTACCCCCATCTGCCGGACCCGCTGCGGTTCGCGGATGGCCGCGCCGTCACACGCGAGAGCTGGCCACGCCGCCGTGCGGAGCTGGCCGAGGTGCTGGCGCGTGAGGTCTATGGGCGCGTACCGGCCAATGTGCCGAGCGTGGATTGGCAGGTCACGGCCACCGATCGGGAGGTCGTCGGCTTCGGCCAGCCGGTGATCGCCCGCCGCGTGATCGGCACGGTGGACAACCGCGCGGCACCGCAGATCGCCGTGCGGCTGCGCATGACGGTGGTGCTGCCCGCCAATGCCAAGGGCCCCGTACCGGTGCTGATGATGTTCGGCCGCGCCGACTTCCCCGCGCCCTCGCAGCCCGATCCAGACGAGGTCGACCGGATCAACACGGCCATGCGCGCCCTGCTCGTCCGGCAGGACCCTTCTCTCGCGGCCGTGTTCGACCGGCACCAGGCGTATCCGCTCGCGTCCGCCGCCCCCTTCCGCTTTCCGGGGCCAGGGGAGCCCCCACCCAACGAACAGTTGATTGCCGCTGGCTGGGGCTATGCAATGATCGACCCGCTGAGCGCGCAGGAGGATGACGGATCGGGTCTGCGCCGCGGGATCATCGGGCTCACCAACCGCGGCCGGCCCCGCGCCCCTGACGATTGGGGCGCGCTGCGGGCCTGGGCCTGGGCGGCCAGCCGTGGGCTCGACTGGCTGTCCCGCGATCCGAACGTGAACGCGAAGCGCGTCGGGATCGAGGGCGTGTCCCGTTATGGCAAGGCCGCGCTGGTCGCGCTGGCCTTCGATCCGCGTTTCGCGACCGGGCTGATCGGCTCCTCGGGCAAGGGCGGCGCCACGCCGCTGCGCCGCAACTTCGGCGAAAGTGTCGGCAACCTCGCCACCGGCGAGTATCACTGGATGGCCGGCAACTTCCTGAAATACGATACCAAGGGCGTGTCGCGGCCTGGGCTCGACGCGGCCGACCTGCCGGTCGACAGCAACGCGCTGATCGCGATCGTCGCGCCCCGGCCGGTGTTCATCAGCTACGGCGTACCGGAAGCGGGCGATGCCAAGTGGCTCGACCAGCGTGGCAGCTGGATGGCGACGCTCGACGCCGCGCGCGTCTACCGCCTGCTTGGCGCGGCCGGCCCGGACACGGGTGACGCGCTGACCACGCCGATGCCGGCGGTGAACGAGGATCGTCTGGATGGCGCGCTGGCATGGCGCCAGCATGACGGCGGCCACACCGACGCGCCGAACATGCGCCACTTCCTGCGCTGGGCCGGCCGCTTCGTGACCGGCCCGCGCTGACCTTAGCGCTTTTCGGCGAACGGTCCGATCATCGTGCCTACAAAGCCGCCCGCGCGCTCGGTGGACAGCACCGTGCCGTCGACGCCCTTCGCCACGTCGACCCAGCGGCCGGGCCTGGATGCATACGCAAAATTATAGTCACCGCCCCGCGCAACCATGCGCAGTTCGACCGGCGCGCCCTTCTCTGCCGCCAGCGGCACCTCGGCTACCAGCTTGCCCGCAACTGGCTCGCCCGGTCCAGCGCGACGGCGCACTTCCACTCGGTCCCGGCCCTCCCGCCGTGTAACCGCGACCGTCAGAAACCAGTCGTCATTCTGAACCGCCGCCAGGCCCGCCGCCTCGCCCTCGTTCGGCTGGAAGCGCACCGCCGTCGTGACGGCCGCATTTGCCTGTTGCTGGCGCCTCGCGACATAGGCCGGGTGCCCATGCGCGCCGATGCCCTCCCCCGGAGTCAGCACCAGCGCCCCGCCCGCGACCCGGTACACCGGCGCGGTCGGCGTCCGCATGGTCAGCCAATAGGGCGCAAGCGTCGCCCCGGCGAACTCGTCGCGCACGATCGCCGGCTCCCCCGGAGCAGCGCCTGCGCCGCTGGGAAGCTTTGGCGCCGCAGCGATCGCCGGAATGGCCCGTCCGCCGGGCAGAATCGTCGGCCAGCCATCCCGCCACGTCACGGGCAGCAGGAACGTCTCGCGGCCGGTATTGTACAGGTCACCTCTATAGGGCCGCGTGCCCAGGAACACCGCCCACCATGCGCCATCGGCCAGTTGCACCAGGTCGGCGTGCCCCGCCGCGCTGATCGGGTTCGGCCGCGCCGGGTCCAGGTCGCGCTGCGTCAGGATCGGGTTGATCGGCGCCGGCGCGGGCACGAATGGTCCTGCCAGACTGTCGGCGCGAAAGATCACCTGGCTGTGGTTGACGCTGGTGCCACCCTCGGCCGCCGACAGATAGTAGCGTCCCTCGTGCTTGAAGAGGTGCGGGCCTTCGATCCACACCGGCCGCTTGGACAGGCCGACGCCACCGTTCACCAGCACCCGCGCCGGTCCCTTGCTCTGGAACGTGACGGGGTCGACCTCCCGCAACCAGATGGCGCGATGCCCCTCGTACAGCGGCTTGCCGTCGGGCGCGTCGTTGTTGACCAGCCAGGCGCGCCCGTCGTCGTCGAAGAACAACGACGGATCGATCCCGCCCACGTCCTTCAGCCAGATCGGGTCGGACCACGGCCCGGCCGGATCGCGCGCCGTGACGACGTAATTGCCGCCGCAATCGACGCAGGTGTTGACGATCTGGAACTGCCCGCCGTGGTGGCTGATCGCGGGCGCGAAGACCCCGCGTGACATGTCGAGCCGCTTGAAATCGAGCTGGGTCGGGCGGCTGATCGCGTTCGCGACCTGCTGCCAGTGAACAAGGTCTCTGCTGCGCCAGACCGGGATGCCCGGAAACCAGGAAAAGGTGGAGTTGACCAGGAAGAAGTCAGCCCCGACCCGCACGACGCTGGGATCGGGATAAAAGCCGGGCAGGACCGGATTGCGATATTCGCCCGGGCCAGGCGTGGGGCCCGCCTCCTGTCCCTGATAGCTGAACCAGTCGAACCGAGCCTCCCCGGCCAGGGCTGGCGTGGACAGCAGGGCGACGGTGGCGGCCAACAGGCGCAGGCTCTTCATGTGTTTGATCTCCCCAAACGAAACGGGCGGAGCCGAAGCCCCGCCCGTCCAAAGGTCAGCCCTTCGCGTCCGCCTTAGTAGTTGGCGCGAAGGATAACCGAGTAACGCCGGTCGTTGGTGAAGTACGACCGCGGCGCCAGGTCGTTGGAACCGGCCTTGTACGCCTGCAACAGCTTGGTCGTGGTGTTGGTCAGGTTCACACCCTGCACGCCGAGCTTGATGTACTTGTTGAGGTTGATGAACGCCGACGCGTCGAGCTGGCCCGTCTTGTCGTTGAAGATCGACGTGTACGGGAAGATCACGTCCGCTGCCGTCAGCAGGAACCGCGAGCGCCAGTTGTACGCCGCACGCAGCGAGATCGGACCCTTTTCGTAGAACAACGTCGCGTTGATGTTGTGCTTCGACAGGCCTTCCAGCGGCAGGTTGCCCTTCGCGATGGTCGAGGTCGACGACGGCGTACCACCATTCAGGAACGAGTTCGGCAGGCCCGAGCTCTGGATGAAGGTATAGTTGCCGTTGAAACCAAGGCCGCTCAGCACGCTCGGCAGGAAGTCAAAGGTCTGCTGGTAGGCAATCTCGAAGCCCTTGATCCTGCCCTTGCCCTCATAATTCGCGGGGCCGCGGGCAAGGATGTTCTGGGTGATCCCGTTGTTGGTCACCGACCGGTTCACCAGCGACTGGTAGAAGAACCCGTCCACCGATTTGTAGAACCCGTCGATCGAAATCTGACCAACCCGCCCGAAATACCATTCCAGCGTTGCATCGAACTGCCACGCCGTTGCCGGCTTCAACTGCGGGTTGCCCGCATTGATCGTGATCGCCTGCGAACCCGGGTCAAGCGTGTAGGTCACGTAAGGCCGGATGTTGGCAAAGTCCGGACGCGTCAGCACCTTCGACGCGGCCAAGCGGAAAATCACGTCCCGCGACAGGCCCAGCTTCAGGTTCACGCTTGGCAGGAAGTAGCTGTAGCCGTTCTTGAAGTTGGCAGGCTGCGACGCATAGCCGTCCACCGCGAACTGCTGAAGGGCAGCGTACCCGGCGGCGCCGAGGTTACAAACCCCGCTCGGCTGCACGGTCTGCACCGAACCGTCCGGCAGCGTCCGCGTGGTCACGGCGCAACGACCCGTGTCCCGAACCGTGCCATCCGGCTGGGCTTCGAGGCGAGAGAACGGATCCTGCACACCCAGGTCGGTCCGGTTGGGGATCGCCGTCGCCGTGCGTGAATAGATGTCCGTATGGACATACCGCAGGCCAAAATTGCCTGAAGCGCGAATGTCGCCAAAGATCGGGTCGCCGTTGCCCCACTGGATCATAGCATAGGCGGACGAGTCCTCCTGACGGACGTTCGCAACCTCGGACGGCAGGTACGCCGTACCCGGGATAGCACCGGCCCGCTGACCAGCATTCAAGAACCGGTTGGTCGCAGTGGCGCCATTCGGGTTGCGCCACAGGTCGTTCTGCGCCTGGAAGAAGGTGGTCGCGTCCTGGTAACCATCGACCAGGTTACCGTTATAGTAATAGGCCGAAGGCGGAGCACCCGTCTTGCCACGGAAGAAGTTGTCGAAATTGTACAACGACGACCGGCTCGTATCACCCTGGTTGAAGGTGACGGGAGCACCCGACCAGAGCTCACTGATCGCTCCCCAGTTGTAGGCGGTATAACGCACGTCCTGCGAACGCTCGGCGTAACGAGCGCCGAACTTGACCCGCTGGAGCAAGTCGCCGTCATCGAACTTGTACGCAAAATCGCCCTTGATCTGGTACTCGTCACCAACGCTGTCCTCGATGTGGTCCATCGCGGCGCGCCAGAACTGGAAGTCACGGCTGGCGAAATACTGCTGGTCACTGGCGGCGGCCATTGCCGCGTTTGGTGCAGCCCAGACCGGTGACAGGGTCAGCGGCTTGTGCGCGATCACGCTTGGCAGCTTGCCCGTGAGGTCCAGTTCCTGATCGGCAAAGGTCGAACCGAACACGCTGAGGTCGGTGACCTGGTGGCGGGCATAGGTATAATCCGCATCCAGGTTGATCGACCAATGATCGTCCGGGTTGATCTTCAGGTTCAGGCCCGCGTCCTTGACAAGGTTCTCATCATATACCTGGCGACGCGACAGCGATTGCTGAATGCCGCCGGTCGGCACGGTGGTCGTGGGCGTGCCGCTTGAGGCCGTGCGCCAGCCGGTACCCGGCAGCGTCACATAGCCGCTCTGGAACAAGCCGTCGTCGTCGTACACATAGTTGCCGAACGAGCCGCCGGCTGGGTTATAGCCCTGCCCGCGCTGGTCGGCGCCGAACGTGAACTGGCCGGCGCTGTTGATGGCGCATTCGGCGCGGGTCGTGGTGTTGCCCGCACCGTTCAGCGGACCACGGTCGTTCTGGCGGCAGCCCGCCGGATAAGTGTTATATTCGGACAGGTCCGGCGCGGTTTCGAAGGTATGCTCGCCCCAGGCGTTGCTGGAGTGGGTGCGCAGGAACTGGGCGGTGAACAGCGCCTTTTCGTCGTTGCTCTGCCACTGCACGGCCAGCGCCTGGCCGTCGCGCTTGCGGTTATAGTCCTGGCTGCGGAACTGGCCGCCGATTGGCGCATAAGCCAGCGCGGTCGGATCGGCATAACCGTCCGCACCCGCCAGGCCCGCCACGCCGCAACCGCGGTAAATGGAGGAACCATCCGCGTTGAAAATGCGGGTCGTGTCGGTGCTGCCGGGCAGCTGGCTGCGGCAGGTCACCGTGGTGTTGGTGCCGGTGCCGGTGGCCGCCTGGACCCCGTCACGGGTCTGATAGTTGGTGACCTGGATGCCGTCGGCGCGGCTCTTCAGCTGCGAATAGGAGGCGTTGGCGAGCAGGCCGAAGCGGCCGATCTCGGTGTCCCAGGTGTTGCTG
>Ga0210040_10010989_pt1 | contig 10309 bp, 9 predicted proteins | sample CryGeyCG12114_NA_FD_185462 | JGI IMG/M metagenome (GOLD analysis project Ga0210040, IMG submission 185462) | Groundwater microbial communities from aquifer - Crystal Geyser CG19_WC_8/21/14_NA (SPAdes) (version 2) | ecosystem: Environmental > Aquatic > Deep subsurface > Groundwater | place: USA...
ATAAACTACAACCAATTTGTATTGCAGCTACTAAAGCTACATATAAAGAAAAAAGAAGTTTGCAAATCAAATTGTCTCCTCGGCCCAGAAAAACGGTTAGATACCTTAGAAAAATAACAATTTCTTAGAACAGAAGAACAGAGCTTGTTATTAAAGTCCATACATTCTAAGACGTCTAAATTCAAGAAAAGCAAATAACTTGAGTGTAAATAAGCCACAAAGCAAAAGCTCATTAACTAAACTATAAATAATTTAGTTTACTACTGGGTGGACTGGGTTATACTCGGTGTGACAAAATACCCCTGCCTTATTCTAATAATTGCTTCAACTAACCAGCTTCAATGCATTACTGAATAATATAATTTTCTCAGTGAGAACGAATACAACTAACAAGCATCAACTTGATTACCGCCTAACTAAAAGCAAATAATTGAGCAAATAAAAATTAAACAATTACAATATAATTGAATGGTACAAGAAGAATAAGCCTACTTAATTAAATTATACTTACATCACAAAAAAAAAATTTCAAGTTGTTGAACACTGGAACAAAGTAGAACTTGGAAGTTGTCCCTTACGTAAGGCGTGACTAAAATAAAAATAATAATAAGCATTAACATTAAAAATGCATAGAAAATAATCATTAGAATTTCAATATTACTAAATACTAAAGGTTACTTTACTTACTTATAAGACGCAGACTGAGGTAGAAACTCGTTAGTGTAGTCTAATCTATGACTTCTCGTAACTAACTACGAGATGCATTAGTTAATTAAGGAAACAATCCAAGCGTAATTAAAATAAGTTAAAATGTTCAATTAAATATGTTGAGAACTTGACTGGGAAAAAGAAATGATGCCTCCTTTTAAAAGAAAGATCAGGAACTGAAACTGAATTGTCGACTTTATTTAGAAGAGTCCAAGAGCATCTTCAATCGAGTTTTCCCGCCTAGCTTTGCAATGCTTTGCTATGCAATCAACAATTTTGCATGCCTTTTTCCGCAATAACTTGTAATAAACGATATGTGCTGAGCACGTTCCGCATAACTAAAAAAATAGAATGAGCTCGACAGTACAGTTATATAGGAAGATTAAATTGTGTCAAAAGGTCCAAGCAACAAAAAATACTCATTCAATCAGTAAATGAATACAAAATTGATACTCATTACACACATTATGTTTTGATGAAGCTGTTTTTTATAATAACGCAATTTATAAACTTAAATACTACACCTTAAGCGACTGAAGCCTGAATTATGGTTTTAATTTTTTCGGTTGAGATTTGATGCTTTGCTTGTACTGAATATTTCCCGTCCCTGGGCTGGCAACAATCCACCGAGTTTATATTCTTCATTGCCAGTCTTTGTACGCGCGATCCATTGTCATAGCTACCATTTGTTTTTATTACATCAATAATGAAATGAAGCAATTTTGTACGGATACGGAATCAAACTTTCGATCCTTATCTTCCTTCCGAACTTCAACAGCATACATTTTTTCTTGACCAAAACTGGAATTGACTTTATAATAAACTTATTAATCATCTTGCTTCGTTGCCAAAATAGAATACAGTTTCACACACAAACTCAAATATTGTCTCCGACAATCTAAGCAATCATGGCAGAAGAAACGGTCCCAAATCAGACCACTCTTGTGAAATATGACAATCCAGTACTTGTCACTACCCATGATAAAAAGGCAGCTAAACGCCATTTGCAGGTATTATAGTTATTTTTGCAATTAATTTATGCATAGTATTATCTACCAAGTTGGAACTGATTTTGTAATATTTATGCTTTAGCCCATGGGAGCTCGACCAACCACGCCTGGATTTCCTCAAGCTCCAAATATTCCTGGACTGACTGGTGCCGTAAATGTTTGCCAAGATGCTGCCTTGAGTAAAAAAGAAACAGAGGAGATTTTAAACGCCATATTGCCACCAAAAGAATGGGAGGAGGATGGACGAATGTGGAGGCAAATGGTAAAGCGTTTATAGTATCATTAACATGCGATGCGAAGCATTCTGTATTTTTACATCAGTTGAATGAATCGCATAGGTGTCCACTGTACCAGCTACAAGAGTGGATGTTATAAATTTACAAGAACATTTGGATATGCGGTTGAAACAACGACAAGCACGGGAAACTGGAATTTGTCCTATCCGGAGGGAATTGTATTCTCAATGCTTTGGTTTGTACCACCTAATCATAGTTACATCAATGCGAGTAAAAATTGCAATGCCATAAATGCACAGTTTATAACTGATAGTATACTGACAAATGAGGACCATTATAACTACCGCACTATAACTAAACACAACATCTATGTATTTCAGATGAATTGATTCGTCAAGTTACTATAAACTGTGCTGAAAGAGGTTTGTTATTGCTCCGAGTTCGAGATGAAATTAGAATGACGTTGGCAGCCTACCAAGCACTGTATGAAAGCTCCACAGCCTATGGAATGAGGAAGGCTTTAATGGCAGAATCTGGGAAGGCGGATTTGGAGGCTAATATTAATGAGCTGACAGAGCAAAAAGAGGATTTGGAAAAACAAGTTCAAGAGTTAAAAATCAAGATTGAACAGATGGATCGAAAGTTCAATGAACAAAGGGAAACTGAAGAAAAAAAGCATTCTGAGGAAATTCAATTTCTCAAGCGTGCCAATCAACAGCTAAAGGTTAGCTTGTCGTCGAAGAGTACTGCGCATGTGCATTGATAGCTATAGTTTACATTTTTATCAATTTATCACCTTTTAATTTTTTGCAGCAACAACTGGAAGGAATTATTGCTCCAAAGAAAGGTGGCTAATTGATCCACATATTTCCATTTCAACATAATCAACTTAACTTAGCAATCTCAACAACCTCATTTTTATATACGAATTCAAGAATTGCAGTCAGGAAATGTTTTAATTTGTAAAATCTGTACTATTGACAATCCAAAAGTGATTTAGAGGGAAATGAAAACAATCAATAAAGCGAAGAAACATACTTTATTAACCGCGCGTTAATTATCCGTCAAATTATGCACGCACAAATTTCAGAAGTGTTAAGTTACACTAGTTACACTTACATACTAATAAGTGTTTTATTGCGCTGCTAAAAAAGTTTCTTCAAACTTTGTAACTTTCTCTCGAACCGTTTCATCGTCAATCTCATTTCTCAACTTCATAATATCCAATTTTGATACTTTCAAAGTCCACGGTTCTTGATTTGTATCGCTTAGCATTGGCATTGAATTATCTGAGTGAGCAGATGCTGTTTTTAATCCATTTCGGCTGGAAGCTCGAGAATATTTGGTTGCCCCATTCGATTCAACGTGTGAAATTGAGGATAAAATCTTGCGTCTGGGAAAAGTTGGTGTGGGTGCAACGGTTGGATAGTTCATTGATGATGATCTGGATCCACCCTTTGTGATTGCGCTTCTGCTGCGATCCATCCCGCGGGAAAAAATTGAACTCTCATAGTTCTGTCATGTTGCGGAGATAATTATTTTAGTATTTTCAACCACTGTATCTAAAGGGTTGTACAATTTTTTAAGTATTAATTTTACCTTTCTGAGCATAAAAGGCACAGATTTCAAAAGCTGCTGCGAGCGAAGGTCCTTTGAGGTCGAGTTTTGAATCCATGTTTGGGACAGTCCAGGTACTTTCCATGTACTTGGTTTCGGTAGAACTGGGTCCTAAAATAAAAATCCATCACATAACAATAGAATTCAACAAACCTTCGCTCAAATTTTTGTTGAGTTCATACTTTATCGCTTCTGAAATCTTCTGAAACCAGATGAGGCACGACTACTCTATTTTTGGTCCGGCAAGCAGGACATGTGACTCTATGTATGGAAGGATGCTTAACTTTGTGTTGCTGCTTGCAGCATACAGCAGAGTCTTCAGTATCTTCCTGCTTGTTTGATTTACCTTTCAACATTGTCTCGATCTGATTGCTTGTCAAAGTTTCAGAAGAAAAGTTCAATCCATTTAGTTCCTTGCTCACAGACGTTGTTGATGGTGCTTTGAATGTGAATCCTCCCGGCCGTAAACCATTCCTGTTACTTTTAACACTTGGAATAATTTTCTCGGCAGTCGGTTTCATAATATGACTACTAAATGACGCTTTAGCTTCGTCCACCAAATCTAAGGGGAACAGTTCGTTCTCTATAGAAATGGAAAAGTCTGTTTTCCTTCTCAAAAGTCGAATCAAAGGATCCGCCATGTGGTCAAATATTTGGGGCCTTTTGTTTTTAATGACGGACATTTCTTTCCTCTATATGCAATCCATAGTTTACCATCACAAAATTATTAAACATTATTCAATTGAATTTGATCTTTCAAGTATTTTATTCAATATTTACCACTTTATTTATGTTCTCCACGTCTGCAATCAAATTGCGCACGAAACCATCAAATTGCTTTCGCTGCAATTTTCGTATTTCCTCTTTACTTTTATGAGGCCGTTTAGGAGTACTTTTGTTTGTGTCCTTTTCCACTTTATCCAGCAACTCTGCCACTCCTTTAAACTTGCTCTCAACCATATTTGCTGTAATGGGTTTGAGTTCTTTTACGGACATGGCCGTAGAAACTGTTTCAGTATCTTGGTATTGTGAGAAACCGATAGAACCACTGTTGTACAACGATGGAACTCCAGCCAGACCAACAATATGTCTTTCCAGTTTCCATTCACTGGGATATGTAGTCGCTGTATCTCCAGTCATCCCTTCCTCATTTTCATCCAGTTGAACTTTCCTTAGGCTTTCTATCACAGCTGAATTCCATTCCTCAATAGTCATAGAGTCTGCTTCCGATTTTGTTTTCTCTCCTGCTCGGGGCATTGCAGTCCCCACTGGACAAATTTCCCCATCTTCGGGATTACAATCACCTGCAAACCGGGCAGAAAATGCATGGGGTGTTTTTGGAAACATGCAGGCATGATCTGGCACTGTGAGGAATCTGATTTCTGCTTCAGTCTTCAACACATCGAAAAATTCTACGATAAGATTGTGTCTATATTGCAGCAAATACAATAAAGGGGATTCAGTGCGATATAGTTTGGTTGGATTGTTTATAAATGCATCGGAAAATTGGGCGAAAAGTTCCTTGTCTTGAATGAGCACTGCAGTGGTTCTTAGCTCACATAGGATTTGTAAAAGTTCGGGAGTTGATAAAATTTCTGTCATGATGGGAGTATCACTCACTACGTTTACCTGGAAAGTAGATAATTTTTTGCACGTTTTTTTCAAATTATTTACTTTGGCATTTTATGCAAGTGAACTTACAGCAGAGTCCGGTAAAAGTCCTTCTCTCCCAGCAATGTCAGGAACAATTTTTCTAGATTTTGACTCTTGTAAGGAGCTCAAAGTACGGCCTTCCCCATTTCTTTTGTAGCAGAATCCCGGTTGATTGTATTCAAACAATGCTTCAGTTCTAGACTAAACATGTATTTTAAATTAAATTTTACATGCTTTTGAGAAAATTATTTTGTTAAGCAAAGTTTAGTTTTCCATACACAAGTCGGGAATGGATCTTTCCCTAACAAAGGCAGAAGACATCGCTGAGCAGTGTTCACTTTTCTGAGATTCTTTATAAAGTTGGCATCGAGCAGTTTTATATCTTTATCAATCCTGTGCTTCTCTCGTTTGAACATGACATCCTTTTGCCTTAAGTCTATATTGATGAAGGAACATGGGCCATGATATTTATGATGCATTGTAACTGAGAATTTGGAGTTGGTACTGATCAATTATATTACTTTACAAATTTTGGGGCATGTCGAGACGTGATGGGACACATCAAGCATTGCAAGCAAGTTCAGTAAAATATTGTTTACCGTTCTTTGGACTCACAGTGCTTGACAACAGTAAATTTACAGCATAATTTATGCGGTACGTAATCACGAAAAAGTTTAACTGCAGGGAAAACAAAGACGTAATTTTTTAACAGATTGTATAGTTTTATTAGGAAGAATTTTTACATACCTGCTTTTGCATTCCAAACACAGTAAGTAGCGTGAGGCATGATTAACATTAATTAGTAAGTTTCTAATTGAGCTCTAAACTGATTATAACTTATTGTTTAGTGATTTTTCATTGGATGAAAAGCAATAGAAAGCATATTAGACAACTTAATCAGAATCAAAACTGATATCCCATTGATTCTTCCTTGGATTTTCATCACATTCTAGACTTTTTTCATCCGTTTCAAATTCCTTTGCTATTGCAGCCAAAGTAGAATTATTTCCAATCGATCCACGAACGTCAATTTGCACCAACGACATATTTTTTTGGTTTTTTAAACCACTTTTTGGCAAGTTCCCAATTTGAGTGAAAGTGCCTTCAACATTATTGTGAATATGTTCTTCACTTTTCGGCACATCGCCGCTGCAACCCAGCAAAATACTGCACAAATCTAGACCTTTCACTGCTTTGTTTTCGAGTTGTAAACGGCATGTATTCTCAACTAAATTTGAAAAATTTGGATCATTGGTACTCCCTGAGCATTTATCTTCACAGCTTTCTGAGCCTTTATCCATTTTTTCTGAAAACAGTACAATTAAAATTTCATATTTTAACCTTTAGACCTACAATGTCAAAAGTAGTGAAAAACTTGATTTCTTCTGTGAAAAAATATCTTACGTTCCGTGTTGGCTGACAATGAATCGTAAATGCTGAGTCCTAAAGCAGTGCCTCTCGGCCCATTTAGAGCAAAAGAAAAGCTCATAGTTTTTCTTATATCGCTTTTTGGCTTTAAAAAATAACTTCGGTCTACAAGCTCAAAATTTTCTTCATTGATAATAATCGGAGCTTTATTCTGCATGGTGGTAAAGTCCAATCCATCATCTGTCTCAAAAGTTACTGTTTTTTCTAACAATTTTTCATTTCCAAGTCCAATCTCTCCACTCCAAGTTTCTATCGCTCCGGCAGGCTGGTAATCTATTGATCAATAAAAGTGTTAGCAAAGTAAATAGCTACAGCTGGAAATCATTGTAATCACAATTGCTCTCACTTGGATGAATTTCCGTCAACGGCTCTTTAACAAACTCTCCAGTCTCTTTTTGAAGACCGAGTTTAATAAGATTGGTCATTTTTAATTGAACGTCAACAAGGAGATTTAGTACGGAGCATCTTAAAAGCTGTAGTTCCCAGACACTCATTTTTCCATACACACCAATAATGTTGTGATGCAATTCTTGAGCCATTTGTATTGTATTGCTGTCTGACATTGTGTTTCGAATGGAATCCAAATGGTTAAGCGCAATGAATACAATATCTCGAGGATATTGACATACACTGTATTGATACTTGGTAGCAATTAAGGTCAGTTCAAATAGCTGAAACGAAATTCCCATACAACATGAGCGTAGAGGGATGCAAATGAATGCATAATGTTGCTATATACCAAATTACCTTTTCCATTGAAAACTCATTAACACTCATTATGCTGGAATGAACGATTCTATCAATCATTGACTTCAAATCTGAAAATTGCTTTTCAAATAAATTAAGTGTTCCGTTTAGAACACTTTGAATTACAGACGGTTGACAAATTGAAGCACCCAAGTCATTATATACTCGTTGTTGCAAATCTTCTCTAATTTTTTGACATTTCATACGATGAACTATGATGTAATAGGTTTCACCGGTCAGGTTCATATAAAGTAGTAAGTTGGCTTCTCCCATTATAAACTTTGTTTAGTTGTGCTGTGTACACATTACTCAAATTAATCAGATTAGTTAATAATTTTGCTTTATTGAACACCTTATATGCATTAACGATCAGACTGACAGGTCAGCCCCACCAAAACTTTACAAACTTTTGCGTATAATTCTACCTTTTCAACATTTCGTTTTGTTGTCCCTTACAGAGTTATGGTTACTGCGACTGCTTGAAGAATGACCCACCATGGAATGTGCACTTCACTTTATCCGTAGTTGCGCACAATTCCTGTATGGTTCAATGTACAAAGATTGTTTACTTTCATTTATGCACTACTAGCTCGTACACGTGGGCATTTTTTGAGCAGGCAACACAAAATTGGCTTTTATTAACTCAGAGAGGATTTTTTAGAAGAAATACATCCGATTTTATACATTGAATAATGCTTAAAAGTTTTGTACTTAGAGATAAAGCAAGTTATCAAATCCGTCCTTCATATTCATAGTGTAAATAGCCATCCCAAAAACTCATTTGTAAAATCCTTTTTGCATCTTAATTCTTTCCAACAGACAACAATTTTGTATGCATCAGACTTGTCCAGCTTCGTAGAACGACAGAGTATCGTATAATCAGTTACAAAGGATTTTTCCACAAAAGATATAAAATTACAGAAAATGATGTTACCATAGTATGGACCACTAGCAGTTTAGAATGTTGCAAATGATTCAAGCTGCTTCACACCTTAATTTTGCTGAAATAGAAACTTAAACGACACAACCCGGGGTCGCCATTTATTTCGTTATTTTGTGACTTATAAGGATTTTTCTTTAATGAATTTCTCATTATCTCCGGAAAACGCACATATCTGAAAAGGAAATCATGAATTTGTTTCGAATAACTACGATGGGGAGCCATAAAAAGCGAAAACAGGCCAGGATATCAAAAGATTTGGGGCTTCAAGATGATCCTGAAGAGAACTTGGAAGACCCTGGGGATGAAAATGGCTGTGCTTCATGTTGTGGAGGTTTTCATCACAATTGTTTCATTAAAATTTAAAGTTGAATTCTCTATTTAACTCTTGCGTATTTCTTAGGGTTATGCGCCACCAGACAACTTATATCACCCCGAAATAGAGAGCTCTACGTACGGACTACTTTTGTTGAGTTAATTATCTATCTGATCTATCTCATCAACGCTTGCATAGGTCGGGAAAAAGTGAATTCATAAAAACCAAACAAAAAATCATTTAACCCTATGCTTGTGTGCTTCAATAAATTTTTTTTTAACAAAAACAGTCGTTTTTGGAATGATATCCTCTGACAGCTACTACTTTACTAGCGTGATTTCCAAATTATTTCTTGATTCTCCATTTACTAAAGATTCTGATGTGAATTTTCGGACATCATCCGACGTACGGCATTTTTGGGAGGTAACAAACAATGAATCACACAAGTACAAATCCTACACACAACACACGCTATTTATATCCCCTCAATTTTTTTCCTCTTCATTCACAGTTTACAGAGACAATAATGGTCGACGGTCTCTACTGGGACAATTGGTATGGTACTGGCGACCAAAAAGTTCCTCCACAAGATCAAGGTGTACTCTATGAAAACAGACTGTTGGGATTGCCCCGACTTAGGCAAATTCGAGTCCAAAGTGCCCAGTGTCCAATTCCTCACAGTTTTCGACGACTCGTTCGAATCTGCTATCCCCCATACGACCAAACTGTAGATGAAAAAGGGGTTTATTCTTTCAAAGGAGACGAGTCCAATGCTACCAGTATGAAAACGTGGAAAAACTATTTTGAGCAGAGTGCTTTGAATGGGTCGTCTTACTGGGGAAAATTGGCTACTTATACGGGAGGCGGTGCATATTTCTTGCTATCTACAAATAAACTGGATACACTTCAAAGTTTGAATGAGTTGAAGAATGAACTATGGATCACGAGATCAACCAGAGTTATTTTTTTGGATTTTACATTGTACAATGCCAATGTGAATCTATTTTGCGTTGTGAAGCTGGTTTGGGAGTTCCCTGCAACTGGAGGATTGACAACTTCTTGGAGTAAGTTATTAAATTTTCCCTAATCAGTGTTTAATTCGTTTTTAGTAAGTCGACAGTAACGGAATCAGACAACCAAATCTACGCACTGAAAATGTTTGCGTTAATAAGACTACGCTGGACCGGCTGGACGTCAATTTCTTAATTCACGGAATCCTAGTCACAAATTATTTTTCAATCATTGCCTGACATCTATTGATATCTTTCTCAAGCTACTCGAGTGGTGGCTTTTGATTGGCTGACGCGATAGTTAAATTTTTCAGACGCCACCATGTTTGCTTGATTTGATTTGATTATTCGTTTATTTCAGTGACAATATTACATAATTCGTGCAGACAAATTCTTTTCAGTAGTAGGTCACTTGAGTTAATAAAAAAAAGGCTAAATTAATATAAACATAAAATCAATAGTCATATAATAATAAGATGATAACTAGTCTAGCAATTCAATTATAAACATAATCATTCGTTCGCTTATTCAAAATATATTTTCTCACTGAGGAGGAGAACAGCTCGTAAAAGGTCTTTTTTGGATGACCAACTTATATGTTGTAGTTGTACACAATTAGATGGCAATCTGTATTTCAATTGTTT
>Ga0210040_10010990_pt1 | contig 10309 bp, 9 predicted proteins | sample CryGeyCG12114_NA_FD_185462 | JGI IMG/M metagenome (GOLD analysis project Ga0210040, IMG submission 185462) | Groundwater microbial communities from aquifer - Crystal Geyser CG19_WC_8/21/14_NA (SPAdes) (version 2) | ecosystem: Environmental > Aquatic > Deep subsurface > Groundwater | place: USA...
TCCGGCTCCGTTCCACTGATGCACGAAAGTCTACTGCCATTACTTGCAAATTATAACCGAATCAATCATATGTCAATGTCGATGTTCATGCTAATATGAGATTGATTGATGTCAATGTTGAAGCAGAGATCATCCTATTCCAGTCCTATGCCGTGCCTTCTTACTCAACGCAACGCCTCCTATCCAAATGTTAATATTAAACCCAACGCTATCCCGCTGAACTAATCCATCGAATCATCTCATGCCGTCGTATGTACAGGTTCATCACGTCAAATCACATCATTCAAGCCCAACCGGATCTCGATATCATACCACCTTATCCAAACCATCACACCAACCTACCCACCCCTTTCTCTTCCTACCTCGAACTCTCCGTACTAAATATCCCCGCTCTCTGCCTCTGTCCCTGCTTCTCCCTACTACTTGGATCCTCAAACACAACCCTCTTCATCGGTCCACCCACACTAGAGTCTGCGATCTGCGCCTTAGCACCGATCCCCTCGGCAACAACACCAATTCCATATGCGCCCGCGCCAATGGCAATTGCTGTGAGAACGACCCTTCTGATGCCACGGCGGATACGGGCGAAGAGGCCGGCACCTGGCTGTGAGTGGGAAGAGGATGTATATGGCTGTTCATGTTGGGAGGAGGCATACGAATATGCACTTTGGTCGAACGCCGGTGCCGATACTGATGCTGACGCTGACGTAGGGTTCTGTTTCTGGAAGTGCTCTGGGTCTGGAAGGGCGGTGGTCTGCGGAGGGAGTCTGACTTGACCGGAGAAGACTTGTTCTTGTCTGTTGACCTTTGGTTGTGACCTTCTGGTCCGGGCTGACTGTTCGGGCTGTGCTTCGGGTGGGGTTGAGGGGTTTGTCGAGGAAGCTGGTTTGGAGATAGAGGATAATGGGATGCCAGCTACTGTTGAGCTTGAAGTCGGAGTGTGTGTCGGTGTCCGTGGTGGTCGTGATGAGGCCGGCGTTGTTGGTGCAGCAGGACCAGGGGCTGGGATTGTGGTTGGGAGCTCGTCTAGGACATTGGCAGCTTTCTTCGGAGTAGGAGTAGGTTGAGCTGCTGCTTCGGCTGCCGCAACGGTATTCCTGAGTTCAGCGGTGGACGCAATTGGTGCTGATGCTGTTCGTGTCTCTGTGGACGCCTTGACTTGTCGCTTGCGGAAGATTAGCATGTCGCCACCTCCACTTGTAAGCTCGTATCCATTCTTATCAAGGCCTACGAAGTGTTTGACAAAAGCGTTTGGATGATTCAAAGAGCCGATTGCCGCCATGGGACTGCTGTCGATCTCGTTTGCGGATGCTTGTCCCATCAGGTTGTTCAAGGGCGTGACTTCCACATCGCCAATGCTTCTGTTGTACATCAGCAGGACAAATGGCGAGTCGAAACTGCTGCTGCCTGCAACAGGCTTTGACGTCGGCTCCGTTGCTGACGGTTGCTGCTGCCTCTTGATCTCTGCATTGCTTGGGATTGGTGTGGCAGACTTGACTTCACTCAAGATGATATCTCTGTTAGCAAGTGCGGTAATTGCACGCTCATTGATAACATCGCCAAGCCCAAGGCGGACATCATGTAGCTCACGTTTGACTGATTTAGCTTGATCCACAATGTTGGCGATCTTAGGTTCAAACTCTTTCGTGTGTCTTTCGATTGCGAGATCTCGCACAACACCAGGCTTGACGGTAGGTTCAGAGAATTTCGGCTGCACGTCGTTTTCAGACTTCGCGTGTGCCAGGCGGAGGCGTGTCTTGAGCTCTTCAGGAGGTATACTCTGCTTGTAGATGTTATTGAGGTCAGATGCCAGTCTCAGAAGCTGCCTTGCTTCTGCATCAGGAGCTTTGATTGTTGCGCTTGAATCGGAAATTGCGTCAGTGGTTTTGGTCGTTGCACTGGTCATGGCCACGGTCTTCCCTGGTTCCGAACTCGGCACAGACTCTCCTTGCGTGGTGATGCCAACGTTCTTCATGGTCTTGGCCACGATGCCCTCTGGATACTGCTTGATATGTTTCAGGATCTTGTCCATACTGCTTGGGCCTGGTGCTGAAGCGGCAGGCTTTGACTCGACATCAACGGCGTCCTCTCCGGGTTGCTGTCGTGCTTCGAAATCCTTCTCGAGTGTATCCCGATTCTGCTTCTTCCTGTCCGCTACTTCTTGCTTGGTCACCCTTGCGGCCTTAACTGCGGCTCGGACATCGCTTGCTCGGAGCAGATCAATGTCTTCTTTCTTGTCTTCGGTTAAGAGGCCTTTCAGTGCTGGTGGAGCTTCTAACGGAATTGCCTCGGTCTGCGCTGGCTCGGACTTTGGTGGTGGCACGATTCTATCCATTGCAGGCTGCAGTTTAGACCCGAACTTCTTGATCGGAATTTCAGTCGCAGATGCTTTCGCCCTGTCGAGCGCAGACTCCATTTTGATGGTCGGCTCGCGAGGTCCGGGCTGGACATTTTCGTTTTTTAGTGAGGGCATTGTCAACCCTTGCCTGGCTCTGAAACCCTCTTTTGCCAGCCAGTCGCTCCTCGTAGGAGAGACATCATCCGACCTTGATGCATATGTCGTTCCTGCAAAGAGCGGCGCGTTTTCTTGAGGTGCTGGAGATGTGCGAACACGCTTCTCAGCTGGTTCGAGGAGCTCCTCTACGCTCGGTAATTCTGGCTCTTTATTGTTCCATGGCTCGCAATTGAAGTTAGTGGCATCTATGTTGTTGCCTAGCGTCCTCAAGCGAAGTTCTTGGTATTGACGCTTCCTGGCACTTCCGAGACTCTCGACAGCTTTCTTCGCCGATGGAACAGCTTTGACTTCTCCGGTATAACCATAGACCTTGTGAGGTTTGTACGTCTTTACAGGGATGTCAACACCATGTTCGCCGAACATGGCCTGGATGAAGCTCTTTGTGGCAGCAGGCGTTTGTTGTTGCTTGGCTCCATTGTCAGATATAGAGCTACGCATGGCATGTGTAAGTGGCCGTGGTGATGTTGAGCTAGTCTGGGTCACTTCAGGAGTCGGCTTTGGCGGTTGTGAGACGGTTCTCGCTTGTTCAGAGTCTTGCTTCTGGTGAGATGACGAGGCTGCACCGGGAACTGACTGGGGCACTTTGCGACCGGATATGGGGTCATAGATATAATCCGTGCTGTCTGAAGCAGGATGTGCCTGGGCGGATACGGGGTGGGATGAATTCAGGCTCGTGGCTGTCTTACTCGAGGTGAATGAGTGGAGTACGGAAGGTCCTGGCTGTTGAGCATCCGCCCAGGCCTCGGTGGGCTTGTTGGGAGCGGATACAACCTTATCAGCCTCCGCCTGTGCAGGTCTCTTCTGAACTCCCTCAGGTTCAAGCTTAGGTTCTTCTTTGATCTCCTTGGGATCGAAGATCCACGACCACGAAGTCCATGATGAGTTGTTCGGGGTATCTGGACTTCTGAGCCTGCGGCCGAACAACGTCCCAACTGGATCTCGCTCGATGGCTTTGTCCACTGCTCGCTTGAATGATTCGAAATTCTGGTGGATTTCTTGCCATGTCTGTCTTTTGCTTTTGTCGGAGGTATCCCGATCTTCGACTTTGGCAGTGCGCGGCTGGGTAGAGGACATGTCTCGGCCCCAATTGCAGCCACGCATGCGCCATGCGGTGTGCTTAGGACTGTCGTCTCTGTCCCATAGTGACCGTCTTCTCATGGCTTTGCTGTATCTATGCATCATCAGTGCTTGGTGTCTACGCAAGCGCTCTTCCATATCATCCTGTTCTGATGATAGCCACCCTCTATTCCTCTTGCCCCACCACCACAGTGTGCGAACTTGATTGACATCCCGACGGTTGAAACGGGTGACTTTGAAGCTGCGATGGATGGAGGTGGGTGATTGAGCGGCTCGGCTGATACCCATGGCGATAAGTGGGTGGGGGATGTCAGAGACAGGCAATATAGGACAGTGATGGCCCACGACAGTAGATATCGTTATAGCATTTCACGCATTGTTCTCGCCAGACCTAATTTAGGATGGCTGTGCGAACGATCAGTGATCGACTCGATGGTGTAGATAGGCGGTGCCGCTTATCAATGATGCTTAGAAGATGCGGAGAAGGCACCCTGGCTGGATCGGGGTCTTAGAGATAGCTGATGCACAAGAGTGACGGTGGTTAGCAGGCACGATGAAGTCGTGTTCTGGATGCAGAATTCACATGGAAAGCAATGTCAGTAGCGAGTGGGTGACTCGAAGTGAAGAGGGTACTCTGGTCGTTGCATGAAGTCGCGATCGTTGATAGTGCGGGGTCGATCTTGGGGTCATGTCAGTGGAACCCCTGGCGCAGTTGCCTTTTCGGTCGGCGCCAGGCTCCTTCCGGACAAACAAAGTGGCCGCCTCGTTTACCATCCCCGATCTCGACAATCTACTATCAACGACGGTACCGCGACATCAACATACAGCTTTGTAAGATGATCTGCACATTTGCTACTTTGCCATAGCTACGAGCACATAAAAGTCAATTGTGACGAAAAGGGACAAAGTAAAGCTCGTATCGTTGACAACAAGCAGTAGCCCAGGTGGGCATCTAGCCCGGATAGTAGCTCGATATCTTTGGCTTTGACAAGCTTAGAAGGAACAGTCCCTCGCAACTGTTTGCTGGGGTGCTCAGGGGACCATATGTGACACTCTTCTCATACGTGGCCGCGTTCTTGTGGTATATATGTTCGTCGTGCATCACCCGCTCGCCACGCCGCTCATGACTTGTGCAGATGGGCCACTCATCTACCCAGACTAGGGTCTCTTTTCCTACACTCAAATTGTTCATCATGTAACAGCATCGGTGCCCGCGCCAGCAGGGTGCTCCAGCATAGGTACCAGCGTGACACTCACCGATTCAAGAATATGGATGCGGAAAAAGATCTGACCACATATCGATGCTGCAAGGCATTGACCTTCATGATTGATGTCGCTCTCACGATACTTTGCTAGATGAGTTAGCCAATCACAGCCCGGATCTCACTGTCCCATGCAGGACGTTTGGTTCTTAGCGTCAAGTGCGTGACTTCCTTGTACGGTGCTGTCGGCGGACCACGAAGGCAAGAAAGACCGCACATGCAAAGTCCTTTGACCACCCTGTCGACCCCATTAGGTTGTGTCTGTACGCGGTCAACTGCCACGCACTGACGACCCTCGTTATATCTCCTTGTCAACCGTAAGACGCTGGAGGAAACGATGAAAGTCTCCCAACGCGTCGACGAACGCTAGGACCCTCTTCCTCGTGCACCCCTGTCCCAACATCATCTTTGCACTGTTCACTTTTCGATGCCTCCTCGATGCAGCTCCACGCGCACATAGACATGCGAATCAAGCGTCCTCCTCTGCGCTATAACATGCTGGCAGCACGGTACATCTGCACATTCTCCTGCTGCGGTACACTCTTGACGGATATGATCCGGCCTCGGTGCTGGCCTTGATATCTAGAAGTCGGACAACATACTCATATGCACAATTGTGACAAGCACTGGTGTGACCTACGTGTGAGGCCTCGGTAAGGTATGTGGTAGGTTTGCCCACCAAGGAGCAGTATGGCGCCGCAGGATGTCCTGAGAACTGTCCGATCACACCCCCATCAAGCCTGGGTTCCCCTTGAGTGTAATCGCGAAGTTTTGCAGCAGTCGAGCAACACGGGTGGCTGCATCCATGTACTATAGCCCCGCGTTGATGAAGCCCGAGCTGCGGTACCACTCTGGCTCATCATACTTCCTGATATTTCCATCGCCGTGGTTTCGTGCAGAACACTTCAGTGTGTGGTGCAGATCATGACAACATATCTTGAGGAGATCCGGATCTTCTCTGTCGTATAGCAGCACCTCGAATTTCGACTTAAGTGCCATGGAGAATATTGCTCTTTACACATGGATATCAGGGAATGGACCCTCGGGGTCGCGGTGGCAGCCACTGATGTACAGGAAGGCCAGTCTGGTCAGCTTGTCGTGGTTCAGAGCAGCCTCGACGAAGGCCTCCGGACTTCTGATTGGCATAGTACGGCCAGCGCGTAACTGCAAACGGCTCTTGTTCAATACACAGAGCAAAAGTATTGCAGTCTTGTGGATGATGCACAAGCAAGTCCGCCCCACTTGTGTCTCGGCCTCGGACACGATGGTCTCCAGATGCACTCTGAGGGACGCATGATCTCAAAGGCTGCCTGCGCGACTGATGTGCCGTACTCCAAGGTGCACGCCCGCTGCCTCTCTGCTGACAGATATTAGCACGTATCAGGGCTCAGTCGACATGGTCAATTTACCAAGATCAGGCATGCCATTGGAGTACCACAACATCTTCGCAGTTGACTCGACGCTGCCCGTCATTCACTGACACATGAAGATACCCTCTTCGTTGCCCAGGTTGAAAACTTCCACCTGTTTGAGAACTCGAACGAGGGTAAGCAGAGGCCGTAGGAGACTGTGGCAAGCTCTTATTGCACATCATCCCAACCAACGGAATTGACGATTCTGTGATGTACCGGCCCAGGCCAGGATCAGAGTCGATCAAGAACAGGCGGGATTGGCAAAGGTTTGAGGTCACAATCGGAAGTTCAGGTACCGACCTCGGCTCGCAGGGCTCTTCATCTGTTATCTGTATTGCAAGTGAGCCCTCCCTTCATTCTGGCTCGCTCTGTTTCTGTGCTTACATGAGATAGCCATGCGAGATGAGGAAATTCTCCGGTAGCTCACTGTATTCCGACCCAGATGGATGTCTTCGGGCGCCCCGAAGGCGCTTGAGGATCCGACAAGGTGGTCGCTGCTCTGCAAGCCAACGTTAGTCCACCTTCTTTATGGTTGAAGAGGGTCGCAGAACTCTCATCACCAGCTTGTTATCAGCTGTTGAGATGTCGCTGAAGTGCACTCACCGTCAAAGGTGACATGGTAACTTAGGAAGAACCCCAATCGGTCCGGTCCAACATATGAGCTTACTTTGCAGCTATGACTGCAGACGTGCAACTCGACGAATGGACACATCACATTGCATGGTGCGCATTGCCCTTGCTGTTGATTTGGCTCTTGTCTTGTCAGCCAACGTCTGCCCGGGTGTGGTTTGGGAGTCACAAACCTCAAGGTCGTCGCCCAGGAAGATCACCAGCCTGTGCGATCTGATTCGCGAACGGCATCAGGCAAATTGTGGCAAAATCCATTAGTAGCAGCCAGGAAAAACGCTAACTAGGTAGTGGGGCGGCAGCAGGGCTCTGCGGAGTTCGGTGTGCTTAGCAGTCATCAGCTTGGCATGCTGAATGTGCCTCATTTGTGTTTAGCACTGCACTTTCTCAAAGTCGTGCCCTCTCTGCGTCTGACAGTCCGTTTCTCAAGCATCGAAGTTGGTGACCTTGGTTGTCTATCTTTCTCTGCTTATCAGCAAGTTGGTACTCAAGCGTACGGTAGCAAAGATGGGCTTTTAAATGGCGTTTTCCTTACTAACTCCCATCACAGTGAACTTACCAGGTTGTGTTGAACGCAGAGTACGCCCAATACAGAAAACCTCGCATTCCTAAGGAGCATGCACCCAGAAGAAAGACCAACCCCAGAAGGGAGTCTACCTTTCGCTTCTACCGATGTGGAAATGCGCGATGCGTCGAAGAGAACAAAAGGCTTGCTTGATCTGCCTAGTGAGGTGTTGTGCATGATCATGAAAGAAATTAGTGATGACCTCAAACACAAAGGCGAACCCTCAGACCGTCGATTGTATGCCCTAGGAGCGAACGTCAGTCAGGAATTGTATGAGGCCGTTGTTGCATACCAAGGAGGCTGCAAGAAAATCAAAGTTACTGCGGTCTCTTCTGGTAAGTGCATTTATGCAGCACACATACATTGAATGTACTAACATCGACAGACGCTACAGATTTCAACAACGTCGAGCGAGAACTCAAGCGGTGCGTAAAGTCCAAACTCTGGTCACCAATTGAGAACTCTGGCGCAACAACACAACCGGCAGTATATTTTGAGATCAACAACACCGCCGAGAAGCCCAACGAACATAATTCCAAGACATGGTGGTTCGCATTCGACCGAAGGATGATGTGTGGGCTTGCAGCTGCACTTACCGGCATTGATCTGAGCTATTGCGTACCTCTGAAGAAGATGGTCATCAATGCTCAATCAGAGCGTCTGAAGGAAGTCCACGACGTTCTGTTAGCACTACTCGCGTTCCTTCGCATCCGCAAAGACCATGCAGTGACACCAGGTCCGGTCCTGGAAATCATGGGCCTTGACAATTTTCGCACAGCCCTACTGCTTGACGTTATTACCTCGGAGGCAGTATCAAGGGAAGCCATCACAATGTGGCTCAAGGTCGTTCGCGGATTTGGTAAGCATTTTCTGACGCCTCGATACCAAAGCTACATATACTAACGAAACCCCTTAGTCTTACTAGAATACGACATCTCTCTCGGCAACGGCGAAGCAGCCTACGATGCGTTCGACGCGCTCTTCCACCCCAGACACAATGCTTTCAAACAGCTCGGATTCCACCAGCTGCGATTCAAACGTACAACCAACGAGCACATCTACATCCGATCGGCCATCCATGCCTTCGCTCTGCGCACGCGTAACCGCTTCCCTCAGTATGAATCGCATCCTGATGAAGACCTCACTGTCGTCAGTCTTGAGAAGAGATATGATTCGGTGATTCTCAGAGCTCAGAATGCGAATCTCTGGGTGGGCTCAGAAGGTGAAGAGAGAGACGGGAGGATATTCCAGGTCGCCTTGACCCAGTACAACTGGGTCAAGATCTTCAAGCAGTTCGACCCTTTCTGGGATGCCACCGAGTTCCTTCAAGCAGCTGGCAAGGGTTTCAAAGCGGTCAAACACTTTCCGAGACCCGCCAAGCTGCTAGAAAAGGTTGAAAGACAACTCGCAGAACTAGGTGCTAAGGTGCCCCCAGTAGGCCCCAAGGCGAAGTTCACGAACGAGGATGGGGAGTACGAATACTACCCGAAGGAGCACAAGGACTGGTGGTGCACGCTCGTGGACTACAAGCAGCCGAACAAGTGCAGTTGGTTTGAAAACCGATTTGGGCTGCCAACCTTCCCTAGGGAGCTCGATTTTGATGATTTGGCCAAGAAATGGGAGGAAGGTGCTTAGGTAAAGTCGGTGTGCAAGCGTGGGTATCGAAATATGAGGATCGATGAAGGATAGAATGAATCGAAGATCGCTTCCCGGGCTCAAAAGTTGCAAGGTCAACAGAGGTATAACCAAGAGCCGGCTGAGGGTGAGATAATTGCAAACCTCGTATCAGACAGGGTTGCTGCAAGGGCTCAACAAGATCATAACCGAGGACCTTCATAGGCAGATTAGATGCAAAGACAAAGCGTCTCGAAAAGAATCGGGCAGTCGAATTCACTACAACATCGTTTTGTGGCTCGTCTGCAAGATGCCTTTAACTCAGCCAATATGCTATGGCGGCCTCTATCTACCGAAACGTCGTCCAGACGACTAACGCGTGCTGAAGCGGGGTGAGCATCGCAATACAGTACTATGTACACTATGTGCTCCAGACATAAATTCGCTGCCTTGGGGCGCTGACTCTAGCCCAGACATCGTGCACGGCCGGGGCTCACGTCAAGTCTGTGCTCGGAGCTTGTTTCGACGACAATGACTATGTAGTACCTGCCCACTGGACGTATCAGAGCTGTGTTGGTGGAGGTCTCCTTTCCACCCTCAAAGCCTCCAGTGGTTAGTAGGGACTCAGCGGTTTGAGTGGTGATTGCTGTCGTTCTTGCAAAGCTAACTTAATACAGGCGAATTTCATCTTGTGCATTGATTGCTGTTACAGTCGGACTTTCTTGCGTGCCTTGATAGCTATTTCACAGGCCGAGTCCAATGCTTCAACGTTGTTGCTTGCTTGGCGGGGGGCGGGGGCGGTCATCATCCGATTATGATACGCCGCGGCGGCCTTGCAGGTTGATTGATTGACGCGGCATTCCGTGCAATTGAATTGCTTCGACAGATGTTGTTGTTGCCATACTATAGCTCAGGCGACGACTTCTCGCTGCTCTACACCAGTGACCATGGCTGTTGGTTACTTACATGACTGGCGTGGTGTGGACCTAACGACAAAGCACCACGAACTTCTAAGCATAGGGTATCCAGATCCCGTTGTCGCGAATGGACAAACCGACATCTGGTTGCTAATGATCCCTAAGTTAGCCGATACGAGCCGTCTTGCATTTTTGCATCGCTAAACGTTCCGAAGTCTGAAAACGTCAAAACTGCTACGGATGGATGCAAAGAGTAGGTAAGCAACGAAAGCGTTTGGTATTGTAATAACTATTTTAACGGTCCAAGCGCTTGTTCTGCC
>Ga0210040_10010991_pt1 | contig 10309 bp, 6 predicted proteins | sample CryGeyCG12114_NA_FD_185462 | JGI IMG/M metagenome (GOLD analysis project Ga0210040, IMG submission 185462) | Groundwater microbial communities from aquifer - Crystal Geyser CG19_WC_8/21/14_NA (SPAdes) (version 2) | ecosystem: Environmental > Aquatic > Deep subsurface > Groundwater | place: USA...
TAGTGCTAAATAGCGAGTAAGCAAACGTCCACATAATACTCCCATTCTGCAGTCATTACCATCTCACAAGTTGCAATTAACTTGAGCATATCATCAACAATGCCAATGCTAAATTCTGTCAATCAGTATTAGTTTTTGCAAAAATGCCCATGCATATACTTGCATCTTCGGTAGATTGATTACCCAGAGGTCAGATTGTGTCTAAGGGCAAAAAAGGCAAAAAATGTGGAATTTATAATTGCAAAGCGGAAAATGTCATTGTTTCATTCAGAGCTACTAAAGACTGAACTTAATTTTTTAAAGCTACAAAGCAACTCTTTTTAATTTTGACTATAAGGCTGTGTTACAATGTAAATTGTCATTTGTATGATTATTTTCATGATTTGTACAATTCATTTTAAAGCTGCAAAAATTGCGTTCAGCATTACTTAATGCTGTTCTACTGTCTGTTCAACTTTGATAAATTGTTTTCAGTGATGATTGTTTTCTTTTTTTCAATTTCTTTATTTTTTGGTTTTAAAAATAGTTTCCATTATAATATGCAAACGCATATCTCGACCTCTGCCTCGAAAACAAAACCAAAGGATCTAACGAAAATAACAGCCGCAGTATTTATATCGCCTTTTTTACCCCCTTGTGCGAAACTGACTGCTATTTCCCTCTAATTGAATTCTACCAATAATGAAGCCATTCACCAAACACATAATAGAGTCTAGCTACTTTCACTAGCATCGTATTTAAAAACTGCTGTTAACTGTAAATTTGCATGCAGTATAAGCCATGCGAGCTTTTTAAAACTGCATTACAATACATTATTTAACCCAACAAAAAGAATACGTAAGAAGACTGCATAATATAAGCTTGTGTGAGTGCACAAAAGATGAGCTAACTTTTTTTCCAAATCACCTTGCAGCCATGATTTACATAAGACCCAAACACACTAAAGTACTATATTTGGAGCCATCTCACTTTCCTTAATTTCGTATCACTTTTCATTCCACATGGTTTGGGATCGGAAGTCAAGTCATTTGTGCTAAATAATGTGGACCGTACCAATTTTGTCACTTTTGGATTGCCCCACTCGAGTGAAGAAATGGAACATTTTTCGGTGCTACCAACTGGGACTGTTAGTGCTATTTGTTTTGTTCTCTTGTGTCAAAAGTGAGCTTTCCAATGACACTCGGCAGTTCATGGAGAGGAGTTCAAGTTTTGAGAGTGGTGAAGATGACATTTCTGAACGAAGTGGAAAAGTGATTGTTATGAAAGGTCACCGAGGTCGGAAAAAAGGTCCGATTGCTGCCCTTGTGATCAAACAGGAAGATGGGGAAAATCGAGATATTTTACCACCTTTTTTTCCACCACCGGCTGCACCAAAGTTACCTTATTTTGACATCTTTGATTTGAGGAAACGACAATTTGGTGAGTAAATGAAATTTTTATTTATTCCCGCTTGTCTTTATGTTGCTCGCATTGCATGCAATTTTGTTAGATCAAACTGAACTTTTATTCCAATCATGAAATTGAATGCTGACATTTTTTCTATTGAAAGATTGTCTGCTTCCGCCTTTTCCTGCTTTTGCATTTATTCATTCTTTAATTACTATATGGACAGAAGATCAAAAGGATTTTTTCTCTCATATTGACTAGATTAACTTGTATACTAGACTAAAAACGTGAATCCCACTAGCGCCTAATTTTTTTATCCTGTGCCACATTGTTTGGTTGGAGCTATCCCTGGCAATCAAAACTATATGGACGAAAAACAGATTTTTCGTTCATACTCCATACATTAATATTAATATTCTGTTTGGCTGTATTGTGCGAAAAAACTATTACAAAAGTCTTTTTGTCATTGATTTGGCTGCAATCTATCATTAAGTCTCCGAAAAACTGGACACCTTAAACTATAACATTATATTCACCACAAGTGGCCGATTTTGTAGCAAATCGTATCAATATTGAATGAAGGCTAAGGCTATATTATTTTGGAATCAATTTCCTGCCAATGCATGGAATTTTTTATCCCGCTACGCTAAGGAAGATTCATAAAGTGCACTGATATTGCTTTTCATTTATGGTATCTGTTATAGTGCTGCATCTATTTTAGTTTTTTTGAAAGAAATATGTTCGTTAAGTTGATGATCGTGGTTTGTTTATACTGTTATATAATTTATAAGACTTAAAAAACAAAAAATATTCTCTTCTTTAATAAGTTAACTTTAGTACTTCCTTCCTGTCACAAAATGTTGGATGGGTATAAGCATTACTTGAAGCGACTAGGGCTGACTTACGGATTACAAAATATTCGGCCTGTATAATATTTTTTATTTCAAAAGGTTTTTTCAATTAGGGAAAATTGCCTTTCATACTTGAGTCTCAAAAGTGACAATTTTAAAATTCTATTTCTATCCGATTATGCCAGGTCAGCTCATGATAATATTTTATTCACTTGTTCATTGAAAACAGTCGTTTATTGCAATTTTAGCATGTTACAAATTTAGTCTTCTAAATGCATTTTGCATACAAAATTTTGCAAGCATTCACTGTTTTCTGGCCGTTTCTGAATCTATTCAAAATGAATCTCATTTTGTGTTGGTTCCTATTATCTACCATTGTAACCAGCATTTCTTTAAAACTGGATTCTAAAATGTCCACTCTTGATCAAAACTCTCAGTCTTACATTTCTCAAAATTTAAATTCCCTTTCGCAAAGTGGGTGCACACCTCATTTGTTGTATTCCCGGACTACAATACACAAATTCCATAAATTCTCATCTTACCAAAATCCTTTGCAAATCACATATATGGCAACTTTATGCGTTACTGAGCAAAAAAATGAATGGGAAACTAGACATTGTTTAGCTAAACTAAACAACAGACAGTCAAAATTCATCAAACCATTTCCTCATCGATATGGAACAATTTGTCACGCATTTTTGTTCCTTTGGTCATATCCTTCTGACTGGACCGATTCAACTGTGTTTCTTTTAAGCAATTACTTTCGTTTAGGTTTTTTTCACAGAATAAATAGCGAAAAATTGTTTTCACATCAAGCTGTGAATTTCCCAACTTCATATGTTGGGCGTCTATACTGGATCATTTTCTTAGCCGAGCCCGAAAATTTGAAACAAATTGATTTTGAAGTTATACAAAATATTCATGAATCTTCATATCCAATCTTTGTGATCACGTCTAACAATGCTTTTAGTCTCACCCGGGATTCTACAAACACTTTTCGTGTCAATGAATTGAATATAAATATCTTGAATAGGGCCACTATGGATTGTGTTCTATCCCAAAATCGTCAATTAACACAAATTTTTTGCACAGGGGACCAAACAGTGGATAAACCCTATTTTATTCGGATAGATGAAAAGAAAACGTATCTATTTATTTGTACGTTAATGACTACGCGACTTCAAAATATCTCATTTGTCAGGAGAAACAAACTTTCCGAAATTGAGGATACTAGCCAGTCCTTAGAAATTGGGTTGACAACAAATTTCGAACGTCTCATGTACTACGTACATTTTGAAAGCCCAGAATCATTCCGTTTAAGGGGAGACGTTATATTTTTACGAACTTCTTCATACAATTTCATAACCTGTGACGGATCACAATCTCAAATCACTTTTTCATGGATCACAAATGCATTTGGATTTGTTGTATGGATAGTTTTAATTATCACATTTACGATTTGGCTGATAATTTTACTTCATTTTAAAATTTGGGAAAACGCATTGCTTCTCACATCTGCTATTCTTTTGGAGCAATCTTTTCGTATGAAAACTTTGTGGCTGAAAAACAAATTTTTCGTTCGCACATTACTTCCAGTATTGTTCGGGTCTATTATTTTAAGCAATTGTTATAAAAGTCTTTTTGTCACTGATTTGACCGCACCTCGTCCAAAGAAAACTATTGAGTCCTTAGAGGAACTTAGCAAAATGAATTACAATATTTATTCACCGTTGGTTAAGGATGATTGGATTGATTTTTATCATTTTTGGAAGTTGAGTTTTTTTGGAAACCATTTCAAACCTAAGAATTCGATTTTAAATCCAACTATTTTGGAAAAATTCAGTTGGCAGCCGTGTGAAGCAAACTATCGTAATTCTACATTATTGTCATTCCATATGCGAGCTTTTAAGTATTTTGAGTTTGTCAGAAACTTTGCATTCCTAGGCTATTGTGAACAATGGGTGAAAACTGGGCTTTTATTAGCACGTGGGATGACAGTTCCATATGGTTATCCCCATGTTTCAATCCAAGAGAAAATTGGGGAATGTAATAAAAGCGCTTTTATAGGTGATCAAAGTGACTTGAATGCATTTTACAATCCTAAAAAATGGAAAAATTTCAACCCAAAATCAGCCTTGTATCATGGACGGCTTACTAAAATTTCTGAAGCCTCCAAATTATACATGGTGGAAATCTACACAGGATTTTATGAAATTGGAAAGTTTTTGAAACGAGAGCTGAATCATATAATTCAGTCGGGAATTTATGATAGGTGGATGGATTATTTGAACAATCCAGAAACAAATGTAAAATTTAAGCAACATCTTTTGAATTCGCATAAATTGGGAATGCGATTGAATTTGAGCGATCATAATTTCATTAGTTTGTTTTGGATTTTTGGAATGCTATCGGTTGGCTCTGTTATTATCTTTATCTTAGAATTTATTAAGCTGTAAATATTGTATTTTACTTATCTTGTATTGACACATTGACAGAATAAAAGAGTTATTTAAGTATCTACAATTCATGCGACCTGAAAAAAATAAAATTGCTTATTCAAGCAAAATACCATCAATACAATTTTCCAACTGTGTGCATTGAATGTATTGGCATAATTCTTTTTTTTAATTAATGATATACTCGTTTTTCTGCGCAGAACGAGAACCCGGTACAGGGCTTATGTAATTGCGAGTAATTTTTTCGTTGTGGACACGATAACTTTCGAACGCATCAACCGATTGACTTCAAATTTTGCACACGTTGAGCCTAAGCAAAAGTAGGAAAGGGAATTGCAAATGAGCACGATCGGAAAATGCCTAAGTTGTTTTTATGCGAATAAACGGTGTTCATGGTGACTATTTCAGTGATGGCATAATTAAAGTCATATTTGAAGTCATATACCGCCTTAAGTTAGGAAAACTTTATTACAATATGAATTTCATGAAACAACTATACTGACTACGCCAATTTATCATTCTAGCCGTAATCTTGGTAACCAAATACGGACTTCCCTGGTGGACTACAAAAGGAAAATTTTTTCGGACAAATAAGTTAAAATAAGCGTAAGAAGCAGTTTATGCATTGACCACTAGGACTTTCGCTCAAAATAAAATACTTCACCCAGAAAGAAACTTGCATTTTTATTCTACTGTTACCTGAACTAAACATATATGAATGCCCATGTTCACTGAACAACTCATGTCCCATGGCTATGACTATTAACAGTGATGTAAAACGCAACAAGCTTTAGTTTAAGCCTTAAACTTTGAAATCGTATCAGTCGAAAATTTTTAACAGTGGTTTAAAAACCATGGGTAGCTTCAATGTTAACCGTAATGGTGGTGGCACTAAACACATACAAGTTCCCGTGGTCACTAAACTACTCAGGTTCCATGGCTATGACTCTCAACAGTGATTTAAAACACAACAAGCTTTAGTTTAAGCCATAAAACTTTAAAATCGCATCGGTCGAAAACTTTTGACAGTTGTTTAATAACCATAGGAGATTCAATGTTAATCTTAATTGTGGTGGCACTGAGCACATGCAAGTGCCTATGGTCACTAAAGTACTCAGGTTGTATGGCCATAACTTTCAAAAGTGATGTAAAACACAACAAGCTTTAGTTTAAGCCATAAAACTTTAAAATCGCATTGGTCGAAAACTTTTGACAGTTGTTTAATAACCATAGGAGATTCAATGTTAATCTTAATGGTGGTGGCACTGAACACATGCAAGTGCCTATGGTCACTAAAGTACTCAGGTCCCATGGCTATAACTCTCAACAGTGATGTAAAACACAACAAGCTTTAGTTTAAGCCATAAAACTTCAAAATCACATCTGTCGAAAAATTTTAACAGTGGTTTAAAAACCATGGGTAGCTTCAATGTTAATCGTAATGGTGGTGGCACTAAACACATACAAGTGCCTGTGGTCACTAAACTACTCAGGTTCCATGACTATGACTCTCAACAGTGATGTAAAACACAACAAGCTTTAGTTTAAGCCATAAAACTTTAAAATCGCATCGGTCGAAAAATTTTGACAGTGTTTTAAAAACCATGGGTAGCTTCAATGTTAATCTTAATGGTGGTGGCACTAAACACATGCAAGTGCCCGTGGTCACTAAACTACTCAAGTCCCATCGCTATGACTCTCAACAGTGATTTAAAACACAACAAGCTTTAGTTTAAGCCATTATATTTTAAAATCGCAACGGTCAAAAAATTTTGACAGTGGTTTAATTACCATTGGAGATTCAATGTTAATGCTAATAGTATTAGCGCTAAACATATTAAAGTGCCCATGGCCACTAAGCTACTGATGTTTTACAGTGATGTAAAACAGGACAGGCTTTAGTTGGAACCATAAAATTAAATAATTTTACGAGCGAGCCTTTTGCACGTTGTGCAAACGCGAGTGAAGTAAAATTGGAATTATACGAGTGCCGGAGGGCTTTTAAGAAATGTGCAGCACCGCTTACGCGGTGCTGCCACATTTCTACAAAAAGCCCCGGCATGATGTATAACTTCAAATTCGCAACTGTCGATATATTGTGGCACTGGTTTGAAAAACATGAGACGCTTTAATGTTAATCTTCATCTTACTTGCGCTAAAAAAGTACGAGTAGTCATGGTCTTTCGACTGCTGGAGATCCATGGCTATTCGACCACTCCGAAAATGTTGAAAGTCTGGAGTCAATCTGTTAGTCTGTTTCAAACTTTTGCATTTCTTTCAACACCTGTATCGGGCTCAGCCAAGTTGTACCAAAGTTTTTCAATAATGGAATTTTTCTGACTTTAAACATCAAGTGACAGTCAGTTAACTCTTATGCAGCCGTTTCTGACATTTTAATCACTCAACATTCATAAGAACCTATCCTTCAATACTATCTTACATTAAGTTTGCACTTGAATTCAAAAGATCAATTTATGGGCCATAATAATGTATTCAATTTGGCTGTAAAGTCACTCCACACAAAACGGTCATTTCCAGGGTATATGAATATATATATTCGTATAGCCTGCTCATTTCTTACTTGGACAACTCCATCACGCGCTCCATTCTTATTGTTTGCATCAAAATATGTATATACAAAATGAATCTCATTTTGGGTGGTTTCCTACTATCTGCCATTGCAGTCAGCATTTCTCTAAAACTGGATTATAAAATGTCCACTCTTGATAAAAACTCTCCCTCGTACATTTCCCAAAATATAAATTCCCTTTCGCAAAGTGGGTGTACACCTCATTTGTTATATTCCCGGACTACCATCCACAAATTCCATAAATTCTCATCTTACCAAAGTCCTTTGCAAATCACATATATGGCAACTTTATGTGTTGCTGAGCAAAACGATGAAACAAAAACTAGGCATTGTTTAACCAAACTAAATAACAGACAGTCCAAATTCATCAAACCATTTCCTCACCGATTTGGAACAATCTGCCACGCATTTTTGTTCCTTTGGTCTTATCCTTCAGATTGGCATTCAACCGTATTCGTTTATGCCAATTATCTTCGATTAGATTTTTCCACCGAATAAACAGCAAAAAATTTTTTTTGCATCAAGCTGTGAATTACCCAACCTCGAACGTTGGACGTCTATATTGGATAATTTTCCTAGGCAATTCAGAGAGCTTGGAAGAGACTATTGATTTCGAAATTCTAAAACGAATCTTTACATCTCCGCATCAAATGTTTGTAACCACATCTAAAAGAACATTTACTCTCACCCGGGATTCTACAAACCCTTTTCTTGTTACTGAATTGACGAATATGAATATCTTGAATAGGACCGCTATGGATCGTGTTTTATCACAAAAGCCTCACTTAACCACAATTATTTGTACCGGGGATCAATGGGTGTATGAATCTTATTTTGTTCAACTGAATAAGCCGAAAAAATATCTATTTATCTGTTCCCTAATGACCACGCGATTTCAGAACGTAACTTTTGTCACAGAACACGAACGTTTGAGATACCTAAACACCCACCAGTTGCTGGAAATTAGTTCCACCACAAACTTTGAGCGTTTGAAGTACTATAAATCCCCTAACAGTACGGAAACATTTCGTTCGAGAGGAGACTTAATCATTTTAGGAACTTCTTCATATAATTTCATAACTTGTGACGAATCCAAATCCCAAATCAATTTTGCTTGGTTAACAAATTCGTTTAGTATTTCTGTTTGGATTGTATTTATTATCATATTCGCAATGTGGTTATTGATATTGCATAGATTTCTACATAGCTCTGAGACTTTGCTTTTTTCATTTGCTTTATTTTTAGAGCAGTCCTTTCCAGTCCCTGGTCAATGGTTGAAACACAAATTGTTTGTTCGTACATTAGTACCTATGTTTTTTGGTTCTATAATTTTAACTAATTGTTATAAAAGTCTGTTCGTTACCGATTTGACTGCACCACGTCCCCAAAAAAGTATTGACTCCTTGGAAGAACTAAGCGAATTGAATTACAGTATTTATTCACCGCTGGTAAAAGGTATTCGTAACGATTAGTATCAGTACTGGAAAGTACGTTTTTTTGGGAACCATTACATGCCCAAAGATAATAAGATTAAATCCCGATATTTTAAAACCAGTTAAATGGCTGCAGTGTGAAGCATATAAATACAAATCTGGCAAATCAATATATCTTTCGTTGCCTTATCATATGGAGGTTTTCAAGTATTTTGAGTTTGTCAAAAACTTTTTATTCCAAGGCTTTTGTGAACAATGGGTGAAAACTGGGCTTTTATTAGCACGTGGGATGACAGTTCCATATGGTTATCCTTATGTTTCCATCCAAGAGAAAACTGGGGAATGCAATAAAAGCGCTTTTATAGGTGATCAAAGTGACTTGAATGAATTTTACAATCCTAAATATTGGAAAAATTTCAAACCAAAGTCGGCTTTGTACCATGGACGACTATGTTACAGCTATTACTTATAGTTGGATAGCTCTAGTTTTGTTACTAATTTCATCTCGGTCACTTTGCAATAGAAATGCATGGAGGTTGGCTTAAGGTGTAAGCATAAGCAAAAGGGTGATTTCTTTTAAAAACGATTTTTTTATGTAATTGGAGTGAAAATTTCCCACTTAAGAAAAATCGCCTGACAGTTTTTAAATTGAAGCATAATATATCAAATTCTTTTCTATAGTTTCTACCTTTGCATAAATTTGTTTCAGTAGATTTTGGACACAACTTAATATTTTCTATAACTACTTGTGATTTTTTTTACTATGTATGTGCACAAATAAACTGAAGTTCACTCAATACATAATCGTCGTAGAGATATTGAATATTTTCGATGAGCACTTGCACTCATCACTCCCAACAGACAAAGGGCTATCAAAGAATTCGAGTACTTTATCATCAATCAAATCTTCACCTCAAAATCTCAAGTTGAAAATTTTACTCAATATCTGTACAATTTGATTAATTAATATAAACTAATGCAGATAATTAGTATTGTACTTTTACATTGTACTTTACTTGTTTTGACACACTGACAGACGTTTTTAACTCATTATAAATTATAAAATTTTTAGAAAATTTGAACAATATTTAGGTTCGGTTTTATATCATTATTTAACTTCAGAAAGAATCAATAGATTACACCCCATTTTGAGTTTATCATTCGGTGTTCGCCGTCTAATAAGTGGAATGTATCATTTTCGGAAAACCACAAAAAATAATGTTTTATAAAAACAACCACAGTTGACTCCCATTCAATTGTAGTCTTAAACCAAAAAAAATTAATTCGTTTTACAGTTTTTGGCATCTGGAGAACTAATCATTTAGAATGTATTTTTGATCAAACTAATTTTTTTATTTGGTCAACTTTGGCAATATGCAAATTTGAATAATATGATACTTGGGAACTGGGGGATCACATCATTATTGCGCTCATATTATTGTTCTCACTTTAATTAATGCACTCTGTTTTTCTGTGGTGTGGGTCGCGTAGTGACGGAGTCAGTACGTAAAAACACAATAAAGATTCAATTCATCAAGAAAAAGTAGGTTGAGCTGTTGCCTAGTAACAGCCAATTTTTACTCTTTAGTTAAG
>Ga0210040_10010992_pt1 | contig 10308 bp, 11 predicted proteins | sample CryGeyCG12114_NA_FD_185462 | JGI IMG/M metagenome (GOLD analysis project Ga0210040, IMG submission 185462) | Groundwater microbial communities from aquifer - Crystal Geyser CG19_WC_8/21/14_NA (SPAdes) (version 2) | ecosystem: Environmental > Aquatic > Deep subsurface > Groundwater | place: USA...
GAATTTTTGCCTACTTCGGAAAATGACGAAGATATGATATTTACGCTGTTAAAGGGTTTTGTTGAAAGTACTTTGACACATGTATAAGCGGTTTTCTACCACCTGTCTGTAGGCCTTGCTTTCTTATTTTTCTCGGTAATTTCCAGGAAAATGAGGACGAACATTGTTAGCGGCCAGACTGATATAAAGCTGAACAGCGTTTTAGTTTAATTGTATACGTTTTTTGCCACTAGATAGAGACGGCTAAGTGTTAGATATCCATACCTCCTGCTGCAAACATTATATTTACCATATCTCTTTTTTAAGTTACAGCCTTACCATAATAAAGGGCCTCTCTGAAAAGCCAGCTCGCCATGCGTGGGCATCTTCGCGTTTACGTCTGTGTTCCATTAAATTCCTAGTTAACAGATGTTAATTTAAAAATTAGCGCCAAGGTAGCCCCTTATGGCGCGGAGGTTACTTCCGTGACTTACCTACTGCACCGAAGTAATTGTAAGAAAGGCTCAAAAATAACTTTCGGGCTCTAGTGAGTTTTAAGAAGGAAAAGCGGCTCTGGCTGCTTGTTAAAGTTGAAATAAGTATCTATCTTAATACTACCGTTTAGGTGTTTTTCACTTGGAACGGCGGGAAGAAGAATATTTTATATTATATAAACAGTTCTTAATGAATGAAGAATAAAAAAAATAGACATGTTCAAAAAGGTATATGCGCTCTATGTGCTGCTAGATTGACATATTCTTTCCGGGTAAAAAAGAGCTACCCACTCTAATACTGCAAAGGTGAAAAAAGGAATTGGGTTTTGGTCTTTGGTTTGGTATCTACCTTGCATATTGTAGCCTTTGCTGGTATGTACTGGAAAAGCGTTCATCATAAATTTTAAGTTTTCCTCCGGAAGACTTAAAGTAGCAAAGCCAGGAATCTGTGGCTCATACAAAAGACGTAAATCATTATTTTCAAATATACAAATTTCTGACATACAATTAATTATATATTTATAATTAATTGTATGAAATTACATTAATATATATTAACTTAGTAATATATAGTATAGTTATCCGTTAGATAGCTCCTGTTTTTTAAACCATGCCCAACCCACCAAAAAAGAAAAATAACCTTTATGATAAACTATAAAACTACATTCCCATTTCTGCTGCTGCTAACTGTTTGGTTGGCATCTTGTGAGAAGAAGTACCTGGAAATTGTGCCGGTATTACAAGTGGAGCAGGACCTCTCTATACCCGGGGCTAATGACGTTAAATATTTTTCGTTTCCGTCTGAGCAGATAGGCTACGCAGCCGAAAACGCTTCTTTTATTTATAAAACAAGCGATGGTGGCAAATCTTGGCTTAAGCTAGCGGTAGGTAATGCCAGCAACCCTTGCAGAGGTATGGAATTTTTTGATACCCTGAATGGCATGTGTTTAATGGGAGAGAATGTTTATGTTACCGACAATGGGGGTTTATCCTGGACTTACCGGGGTTCGGGGCAATTTATGGGCATTAGCACTACGGGTAAAGGTATAATGGGCTTTAGTACCCGTACCTCCTGCTCCATACTGGTAAGCACTAATAAGGGCAAGTCTTTTCAGTTGGCAGGTAATATAAAACTAGACCGGGAATTTGAGGGGGCAATTATCGCTGGCACGAAAGTATTTGTGTTAGAGAACGATCAAGCTTTTAGAAGTCTTTCGGGATTTGATGTAGAAACCAGGAACCAGGAAGAATTGGTTGTTTTTGGCCGCATGAATAATCCGGCAGCCATGTTTTATAATGAGTATTCCAAAGCCTTAGTTGGCAGCTCAGGGCAAATTCTACAGCCCCCAAGCCCTGATGAAAGCTATCAAGATGCCTATTTCGGGCATACTTATACTTATTTTTCAGTTGATGGTTACCAGGATTTACTCATAGCAGTTGGAGAAAGAACCGCTTCTATTAACCGCCAGTATGGTGAAGAAAGCAAATGGAGTGAGTTATTAGACCGTGATGGCAGGAGTTTTCCTTTTACTTTTTTTAAAATTAAATTTATAAACGAAAATACCTTTTACTTAAGTGGCAACAATGGCTTGCTGTGGAGGGCTAAAATATGAAACAGACACTTTTAACCTGCCTGATTTTTATAATCGTAAATTTTTATTCCGAGGCACAACATAAAAACAAAAAAGAATGGCAGGTAGATAAATTTGGTTTTATCGCGAGTGGGTCTTACGGGATATTACCAATTCAACTCTCTGGCCTAACTGATGTAGGTTCTAAAGTTAGTACAATGGTGGGCAGCCAGTGGGTAACAGAAAGGCCCGAATATGCCATTAAAGACACATCGGCCTTGATGATGAATGGTATGGTTCACTTGGGAATAAATATTCCTTTTTACCGGACAGCCACCTGGAGTTTTGGAGCCAAGGTAAACGCAGGTATTGGCTTCCAAAGAAGCAGAAAAGCTGCCGAAGGATTAAATGGATTTGTTCTTGATTTCCCGCAGTTCCTTTACTTCCGCAACTATAAAAATAAGCTCGATTACACCATTTTACTGGGATATAAGTATACCTATGCCCCTTTATCTTATCAATTAGCCTTAGGAGGAATTGACTTTAATTTAAAGCATAACAAAGCTATTCGGTTATACGGAGGGTTAAATGAATATAAATATTACCGGTATTTTACTGATGGCCGAACAGAACCCGCTTTCCGGCTACGGGAATTTGGACTTGCCTATGTGGCAAGTTTTTAAAAATCAAACTCTATTATAGCCCCGCTGTTTGTAATCTTCCGCAGGAGACTGTAAACTTTTGATGAAATGGGAAGTCTTCGACTTCCTGGTAGCTAACAGAACTTTTCTCCTTGGCCTGTCCCTTGCCAAGACAACCCTCTATGGCGCGGAAGTTACTTCCGTGACTTTAAACCTATACATCGAAGTAGTATAAAGAAAATGTTAAAAGGAATGATAGTTATTTTGCTTTGCTGCAAAGAAGCATGAAAGTAACTTTCGCGCCATAGCGCCCCCGCTGTTTGTAGTCTTCCGCAGGAGGACTACAAACTTTTAATGAAAATGGGAAGTCTCCGACTTCCTGATAATTACAAGAAAGTTATGAGAATTAAACCTTTACCGCCAGCATAATCTATGGCGCTGGAATAAAAATAATGATGTGCTTCAGCTACCAAGCCTGCAGCTACCGGGTTTTGGTGCAGGTAATAGAGTTTCTCCTCCTTAAATTGGTTTGATTTTAAAGCTATTGGATGGTTATCTTGCTGCCAAAACTGATATTTCGTGTTCTTGGAGTTTTATTTCACCGGCTGCCCGAAATAGCCATAGCATCCAGTTGCGCCGGCTTTCCTGGCTATTCTGCTCTATGGCTTTTAAAATAGTAGCGGAGGTAAATTTTTTAAAATCCCGCAGAATGGCGAATAAAGTAGAACCTTCGGCGGCAGCAATAATCAGGTGCAAATGATTTGATATTAAACACCAGCCGTAGATCATTAATCCTTTTTCTTTCTGGCAATATTGCAGGCTTTCTACTACCAGGTTGGCGTAATCTTTCCGGGTAAACACATCTACCCAGTCTACCACCGCAAAGGTGATAAAATGAATCCCATTCTGGTCTTTGATTTGATAACCCCCTTGCATGTAGTTGCCTTTGCTAGTATTTACCGGAACAGAGTTCCTCCAGTTTCATTAAAAGTTTGCAGTCTCCTGCGGTAGACTACAAACAGCGGGGCACAGACCGAGGAAACGTAATAAATTTAATATCTTAAAGTCCAAATTTTTGTTTAAAAATGATTTTATGTGGAACCTGGAGAGAATTAATGCTTTAATAGATAACAAAATAGAGGAAAACCTTAATCTTGAATACTACTCTACCCAACTAAAAATTTCAGTTTAAAAGAGTATTTATTGAAAAAAAGCAGAGGAAAGAAGAATTTTGTAGTGACGAAACGACAAAATCAACTTTCCTCTGGATGAAGACGCGCTTCAGTGATAAAATTATAGAAGTTTTTGCGAAAGTAAAAATAGTCAAGAACCTGGCACGGCAGAAGTTTGTATTCAGTTTTTTGTTGGGACTCATTAAGAGCCGCAAAGTGCAGTTTTGTGAAGTAGCCCAGCATCTCAATGACCAGGTGCAGCCTATGAGTAATGAAGTGCGCATCCAAGACTTTTTCCGGCAGGTAAAACTCGCTTATGAGCAGGTAGCACTGCTGATGTGCTTGTTTTTGAACTGCAAAGACAAAGTCAGGTTGTGTATAGACCGCACCGAGTGGGACTTTGGCAAATGCCAGGTAAATATATTGATGGTGCTGGCTAGTCAGGGAGTCGTGCAGCTACCCTTATACTGGGAGTTGTTGGATAACAAGAGCGGTAACTCTTCTACCCAAAACCGGAAAGCTATCCTGGGTAAGTGTATCCGGCTCTTGGGCAAAGAGCGCATTGGTTTATTGATAGCCGACCGGGAGTTTGTGGGACATGAATGGCTAAAATACTTGAAAGATAATGGCATTGGTTTTTGTGCGCGCCTGCCCAAACACCACCTCATTGAGCGGCTGGATGGAGAAATGCAACTACCAGCAGAACTGGCCAAAGAACAGGCCTTGCATTTGCCGGATTGCTTAGTGGATGGGGTGTGGGGGCAAGTGTATCTGAAACGTTTAACCGGTGGGGATTTGCTTTACCTGTTTGGTACTATGCCAGCTAAACATCTGGGACAAGTATATCGGCGTAGGTGGACGATTGAAGCTTGTTTTCAGAGCCTCAAGAGTCGGGGCTTTGATTTGGAAAGCACCCACGTGAAAGATTTGGCCAAGTTAAAGAAATTAGTAGCTTTGGTAAGTATTGCTTTTGCCATGTACGTGAGCTTAGGTATTCATCAGCATGAAAGGGTAAAGAAGATAAAGGTTAAAAAGCATGGCTATAAAGCTAACAGCTTCTTTCGCCATGGGTTGAACACTTTAAGGGAAATGCTAAAAAAAGAAGAACATGTATGGCGCCAATTCATCAATAAGTTCAGCCGATGGCTTAAACTTAAACTCTCAGTTTACAAACCAATAATTTTAGCTGGGTAGAGTACTTGAATACAAGAGTTCAGGTGCATTAGGCACACAAAATGATAAAACAACCGAAATTTCTAAGGATGTTTCTTCATTTGCTAATTCTGATGGGGGTCTCATAATATACGGGATTGCTGAAGACAAGATAAATAAACACTTACCTTCTCACATTTCCCCAATAAGTAGAATTCAATTCTCAAAAGAATGGCTAGAACAAATAATCCATTCCAAAATCAGACCTAGGATAGATGGATTAAAGGTTCATTCAATTGAATTTGAATCGGATACAGCAATTTATGTTATAGAAATACCTAAAAGCGATACAACTCATCAAGCAGAGGACAAAAGATATTATAAAAGATTTAATTTTAAGTCTGAGGCGATGTATGATTACGAAGTAAGAGACATCCTAAATAGACCCAAACACCCTTTGATAGATTTAGAATTCAAAGTAGTAATGATGAAGGAAGAAAAAGTCGATAATTCATATTTGTCAAATCCTTTAGCGTATATAATCCAAATGAACCAACTAACCGTAAATTTATAGAAACCTATCATCTGTATATTTATATTAAGAATAATGGCAAAGTATTAGCTAATTACGTCAACTGCTACGTTTATTTACCAGAGCGGTGTTTATCATCAAACAGTTACAGATTATCAGATAAAAGCATTAAGACCATTTCACTAGATAATACAATTCGTGATGTAGTAGATGTTAAAATTATTCCATCCGTAAATGGTCATAATCATATAGAAAAATATGGACCTTCAAGATATGACCCCATTCTACCAAAATTAAGAATGAAGATTCACACAGTTGAATTAAACGAAGATGCTATAATAGGTGATGACAAAATTGGTTAGTTGGTTTATGTGGACAATGCCGAACCTCGAAATGGAACAATACAGATTAGTGAAATTGTAAAAGAAAGAACATAGCCTATTGTTTTTTTATTCTTCCTACTATTTTTGACAGTTATTTATAGATAATTGTTCAGTTTAATTATCCAGGTTAAAACCAATAATATCCCCGCTGTTTGTAGTCTTCCGAAGGAGACTGCAAACTTTTTATGAAAATAGGGAAGACTCCGACTTCCTACTGCTGTTCTTCAAAATTTGGTAAAACAAAAAAGCCACTAAATAGCGGCTTTTTAAGTACCAGGGGCGGGACTTGAACCCGCACATTCTAATGAATACAAGATTTTAAGTTTTGCGAAAATGAATCTATATGGTTCTATATACTTCGTTAATCCACATAAAACCTGATTTTCACTCATATAAACCCGACAAATATCATATAAAACCACCTATTGTTGTGCAAATGTTGTCCTTTTTCGTATATTCACAAGAAGACAAATCTCTAATTTTATGGCTTCTATAAAGGCGGTTCTCCGCAAAAACCAGAATAAGGACCTTACCTATCCCCTCGTGATCCGCATTACGAAGGACCGCAAGACAAATTTCATAGCCATCGGCCACAGCGTGTTGCTCGATGAATGGAACGCGGCCACCGGCAAGGTAAAAAAATCGCACCCCAATTCCCCACGGTTGAACAACCTGATCTCTAAAAAGATTGCCGAAGCCAACGACAAGCTGCTGGAGCTGGAAAGCACCGCCAAAGATACGTCGGTGCGTGTGATTAGCAAAGCTGTGAAGGGAGCAACCGAAGGCACGTTTTTAAAGCAAGGCCAGGTCTATCTCGACAACCTGAATAAAGAGGGCAAGTATAACCGCGTGTCCGCCGATAGCCCGGTGCTGAACCGCATTAAAGAATTTGCGGGCGGTGATGTCAATTTCAGTGAGATCGACCCGCTGTTCCTAAAAAAATTCAAGGCGTGGCTTATCGGCACCAGAAAGGTATCGGAGCGCACGGCTATTAATCACTTTGTCGTGATCCGCTCGATTTATAATCAAGCCATAAATGCCGGGCTGGTGGACCGGAAACATTACCCCTTTGGCAAGGGAAAGGTTGTGATTAAATTCCCGGACAATTCAAAGTTGGGTTTATCGGCGGAGGAAGTGACCGCGCTGGAAACCGTCGAATTAAACCCAATGGAAGATCATTCGCGCCAAGTGTTCCTGCTGTCTTTTTATTTTGCTGGTATGCGGGTGAGCGATGTGCTGCGACTACAATGGCACAATTTTCAAGACGGGCGTCTTGCCTACCAAATGGAAAAAAACGCCAAGAGCGGCTCGCTTAAGATTCCAGACAAGGACAAGGCATTGAAGCTGCTGGACACCCTGCGGCGCCCAGGGGCGATGTATGTTTTTGAGGTTCTTGATGGGGTGAGCCTGTCGGATAAACACGCGGTGCAGTACTGGGTCAAGTCGCGGCTGCACGAAATTAACAAGTATCTTAAACAGGCGGCTGCTAAGGCGGGTATTGAGAAAAAGGTGACCATGCACATTTCGCGGCATACGTTGGGCCATTTATCAGGCGATAAGATTGCCCCGCAGATCCTGCAACGGCTATACCGGCACTCGTCCTTGCTGACGACAATGTCATACCAGAAAAATTTTATTCACAAAGAATCGGACGACGCGCTGGATTTGGTGATTGGGAAATAAACAAAATGGAGGAAGTAAAATCCTTGTGTCTTTTCAAAACTTATAGTCAAAATCTCTAGGTATAAAGTAGCTAATTGATTAACATATTCTAACTTATAGGCCTAACTGACTGGGCTATGGCAAGTGCGGGGCTTCGAAGTCATTTGCTTTTCCTGCTACATCAAGCTATCCTAAATGCTTAATTGTTATTTTTATTAATTTTTCCCGCATTTACTATAAGCTCTGTTACCTATAGGCATTTTTCAATTATTTTGTTCAGTTCGGCTTCCTTTTGAGTTCCTATTAAAATTTTTTTGCCGCTATTTAATTCAATAGCAAGCCCCTTACTTCCTTTGGTATTATAAATAGTTCCATATTCTGTCCAAACCCGGATTCCCCAACCACCCACAAATCCATAGTCTAAAGTTTTCGCACTTTTTATTTCATTCCTATTTATTCTTTTTCTGATGAAAGGAAAGAAGTTTACTATTATTTCGTTTTGATTAATTTCTGTTTTAAGTCGTATGCCATAAAACAATGCAATTAAGCCAAAAATAAATATTGAAAATATAATCAGTCCAAAGCTAGGCATTGCTCTATTGCCAAACTGGTCTCCAAGAATTAACTGTTTATAAATACCGATTACTGGAAGGATTCCAATTCCTATTAGAGTCAGCCATAACCACCATTAAGTAAATTTCTGTTCTTCTTTGAATTCAATTTTCATTGGCTTTTTTTGCTTTTAGGTAACTTACGGATATACAGAGTAGTTTCTACTTTTGATTTCAAGTAAATTTGATTAGGTCTTAATCTAAAGCATTTACCCGTTGCTCTTTTCGCAATTCTAGAAAAGAATACACTGTTGGAATAAGGGTGATGATAATAATAGTTGCAACAAAAACAGCTACCCGAAAATTGTTATATGGCAAGAGCGAAGCGGCCATAATAATGAAGCCTCCAACTACCCACAAACGACCACCCAAACGATGGGTCTTTTTCCAGACGGATTCGCTCTCTAAGGTCCAAGGGGTGCGGATACCGATAAAGTAGTTTGGCTTTAAGGCCGGAAAATAATTTCCCAATACTACAAATAAGCCACCAATTAGCATTAGCAGCAGATTGGGATTAAAGGCACCCTGTCTTTGGGCATTGTAAATAATGAAGGTGGCAATAGCAGCCATAAACAGCACCATGAATAACCGCATTTGATCATATTTGCGGCCCATATTCTCGATTTTCCCCTTCGGGTCAAAGTAAGGTATAAAAAGCATTAAGAGGTTCATGAGCACAGTCGTTCCGAAAGTAATGCCCACTAAAGTAAATTTACTTCCCCAGCCGTTTGCCTCTCCCTCCAAGTTGAAGTGTACCGGGATCCGGTCCGGCAGTTGGTTCCAAGAAAAACCAAGATAAGCAAACGGTACCAGAATTATAATCCAGATAAAGATTTCTCTTGTATAATTACTTGCTTTCATTGCTAGTTTAATCCTTTAAGTTTATTATCCATTGCATAATATCATCGAGCACGGTGGTGTTAAGAGAGTAAATAACAAACTGTCCTTTCTTCTCCAACGTCACTAACTCTGCCTGATTAAGAATGTCCAGGTGGTGGGAGATACTGGGCTTGGTAATATTAAAAGCTTCCGCAATATCTCCGGCTGTCATATCCTTCTCCTTCAGGAGTTTCATAATTTCCCGCCTGGTCTGGTCATTTAACGCTTTGAATACTTTGTTCACGGTGTGATTAGGTATTTAGACAAGTATCTAAATATAATTGAGAATAGTACAAACATTCTTAGAAAATAATTTCACTTTTTGTTTAATAAATTTTCCAACAAGCAGCTTTTTGGGCCTATAAACTTCCTCAAATGGGCTTCTTATAATTTGAAATTACTTTTATATATTGATACAGCTTTCATGATATAAATACATACACAAAACATATTCTGGCAACGTATCTTTTCCCTTCGCTTAAATATAACAAAAGCCAGAATTTACCTTGTATTTTACATAATGTTAGTTATGAGAGAAAAGCCCTCTGGAGTGAATTGAGCAGGGCTTTTTTGGAGGCTTTTTCTGGTACTTTCCCTGGATATCTGCCCCTTAAAAAATACTTTCTCTCCAACTATGGTATATTGCTTTAAATATATAGTATATTCGTTCGTTAGTCCAGTTCCATATAACAGGCTACCGTTGGTATGATAACCGGAACAAACTACGGTTATCTGTTAGTTGGGGCGTAATAGTAAAAATTTGGGCTGGGTTTGAGTAGCTAACGTACTAAAAAATAGCAATAACTATCATTCTTCATTCGTTTAAACCAGTCTTTGCCCGGTAGGGAAAAGAACTAAAAAGCCGAAAAAAGACCGGATTAAAACCGTTTTTAAGAAAGTTATTTTACCGGCTTTGGTACTTGTTTGAAAAACAATACCTGGTTTAAACGAATGAAGAATGATAGTTATTGTCTTTCCTTAAAAAAAATTAGCTACGGATTAATTTATTTTTTTGCCCAGCCTTTGGTTTGTGTTTTATAAAAATAGAGGAGCGGTGAACTCCGTTTATACCCGTAGAAAAGGAATTTCACCGCATTTGTTTCTAAGAGTATGTTTTGAATTGTAAAAAAGGGGGAATCGGCATAAACTAGAGGTGAGCAAACCAAATAGTTTATGCAATCACACTATGAAGAACTAAGCGATTCCCAATGGGAAGTTATAGAAAAAGTTTT
>Ga0210040_10010994_pt1 | contig 10308 bp, 8 predicted proteins | sample CryGeyCG12114_NA_FD_185462 | JGI IMG/M metagenome (GOLD analysis project Ga0210040, IMG submission 185462) | Groundwater microbial communities from aquifer - Crystal Geyser CG19_WC_8/21/14_NA (SPAdes) (version 2) | ecosystem: Environmental > Aquatic > Deep subsurface > Groundwater | place: USA...
TGAAAAACCGGTTTGCCGGCATGATTACGGATTCGGATACTTTTATACAAGTGGATGAAGAAGTAGCGGAACTGGAGGAAAATGAATTGAAATTTAAGAAAATGGGAGAAGCCCTGGTTTTACTGGGCGAACCCTGCAAAACGCTGATCGAAGACTTTTATATCCAGGATTTAACGATGCAATCGATAACCGAAAAGTTCGGTTATACCAATGCCGATAATACGAAGAACCAAAAATATAAATGCCTGATGCGATTGAAGAAATTATTCTTCACATTGTATAAAACTGAAATCAGCAGCTCATAAATAATTATTAATTAATAATTTATACCGGAATATATAAATAGATAATTTAATTCCGGAAACAACATGAGAAAGATAGAAACCTATCATTGGATAGAAAGATACCTGGCGGGTGAGCTAACCGGCGAGGAACTATCTAATTTTGAATTGCGGCTGAAAACCGATCTGGCTTTAGCTGAACAGCTAGAACAATTCCGGGAAGTAACAGATACGCTTCATTTCTATGGTCAACGTAAATCGCTGCACCAGAAATTAAACACCATCCACGCCCAATCTTTTGAACCACAAGCCAAAAAGGTAATTACCCCTTTCGGCAATAAAGAAAAACGCCAAATATTCTGGAACCAGCACTATGCAACGATTGCCGTTGCAGCTTCGGTGGCATTGCTTACCGTTTTTGGCACCTTGTTCAGTATTGATTTATGGCGCTCCATGGGTAAGCAGCAGGCTGCCCGTTACTCTGCCCTGCGCCGTGAAGTAGAAAAGATTAAAAACAGCCAGCGGGCCATCAACCGGGCTATAACCGGCAATGAAGCAAAATCCATTCCTAAAGCAGAATACGATCCGGGTAATTTTAGCGGTACCGGTTTTGCTATTAGCTCGGATGGCTACCTGGTTACCAGTTACCATGTTGTGAGTGGCGCCGATTCAGTTTTTATCCAGAACAGTAACGGGCAGCAATACAAAGTAAAAAATATTTACCGCGATCAGGCCCATGATTTAGCAATCTTAAAAATTGCGGATGATAACTTTCCTGGTTTTGGCACCCTGCCATACGGGGTTAAAGCCAGTGAAAGTGATTTAGGTGAACGAGTTTATACCCTGGGTTACCCGCGGGAAGATATGGTATTTGGCGAAGGCTCTTTAAGCTCCCGTACCGGTTTTGAAGGTGATACTACCTCCTACCAGATTTCCATACCGGTAAACCCCGGGAATAGCGGTGGCCCTTTGTTAGATAATCAGGGCAACCTGATCGGCGTTATCAGCGGCAAACAGTTAGACTTACAAGGAGCTGCCTTTGCGGTAAAATCAGCTTACCTGAAACAATTAGTAGAACAATTATCGCAAGACTCTTTAGAAGCTCCTATTAAATTAGCCCGAACCAATCAGCTTGCGGGAGCTTCCCGTACCCGGCAACTTAAAAAGCTTGAAGATTACGTATTTGTAATAAAGGTTTATAACAATTAATCAGTTATAAGCATAAACCTTACAACCCTTTATAAATAAAAAGACAGATCCGTAGATCTGTCTTTTTATTTATAAAGAACTTTACCTTTTATTATATTCTAGCACATTAAGTTGTGTGCTGTTTTATATTAAAGTGATTTACCGGCTCAGTATTGCTACTGCTATATTAGATCTTACCGCAGGTATTTGTAGAGCAAGTTCTTCCCCATCATACTGCTCAGTTTCCTTACTTCCAATTTCAGAACCTGTTGAGGTATCCCAAAATGAAATTAGGTATTTGCCCGCTTGTAGTCCCGGAATAGTAAGGTTGCAGGAAGCAGCCTCTGCCGTAATATTAATCTGCCCTTTTTTATCTATTTTATCCTGGCGCATTAACCAGACTATGGCCTGCTTCTCATCTCCACAAGCAAAGCCTACCCAAGCCTTAGATGAGATTTTAATTTCTTCGTTTAAGTTGCGCCGCTTAAAAATCTTCCAATCAATATAATAGCTAAAATCTGCCAGGCTTTTCTGGGCTTCCCGCATGCCTGGGGTAAGTATGTGCGGATGCCGGTTAGGCCACCGCATGCCGCCACCAGCTCCTCCCGACGCAAAGTGCGCCCATTGCATATGCCGGAAATATTCATCGTCGAAGGGTGCCGGTAAGGTACGATGTAGATCTTTAAAGGCATGAATAGGCCCGTGCTCCGAATCAAAAAAGGGTCGGCTAGGTGGTAAATGTTCTAAAGCTTCCCGCACCAAAGCACCCGTACAAATAGCTGGTGCTACCGTATTCTTCGGATGGTTAATGGTTTTGGCATCGTAAAAATGAGTGGTGGCAAAATCGAGCTGCGGATGCCGGAATATAACTTCTGCTACCGCCGGATGTTCGTTTAAAACCGGTCCGAACAAAGACACAGTTTGCAGATGTGAGCGCCCGTAAAGCCTGGTTTCCAGATCGCGGACGTGCGTGCTGAGCTGGCTTACAAATTCATAAAATACATCGGTACTGTTTTCGGCATGAGACGGATGTATTTCGTTCCAAAGGTCCCAGGCAAAAAGCGCCCCGCTCCCACCCCAGCGCTCTACCGCAAATGTTAACCGGTTTTTTATAGCCGCCAAGGTATCCGGGCAAAGCAACCACTGCGAACGCTTGGCACAAGGCCCCCCGTTGGCCCGGTTATACGGATGGTGTTTCCAGCGAATCCACATCCAGAAAGTATCGTAAGGTGTGAGCAAAATGCGTAGCCCATATTGCTCACACAGGGCAAATAAATCGTCCCAGAGCCGGATCATATTGGGTTGGAATTTACCTACCGGTTTTTCGATATAACGGTTTTCGGTTTGGCTATACTCCAGCATAAACCGCAGGCAGGTAACCTTGTGCGCCGCCAGGTAAGCCAGATGCTTTTCTACTGCGGCCATATCTTTGCGGCGAAATAAACCGGCAAATTCCGGCCAGGTTATAGCGTCATTCTGCGCAATAGGCGTCCAGTTTTCTCCGGTTTCGGTTATAAAATAAGGAGCATCGGGCGCCACCTGTATCCAGGGCAATTCTATTTTTTGAAGCGTTAAATTTACTTTTTCTTCTACCTTAAAGATTTCCATTTGGGCAGATTAGTTTTTTTGGATCAATGGCACTAGTTTAAATACTTTCATCTAACTGGATAATTTTTTGATTTTACAGGTAAAGTAATATCTAAATAATGCAAAATTTATCTCAATAAATTCTTGAAAATCAATATCATATTACACTGAAAATCAAAAGGTATAATAGTCTAAGCTATTAAATTTAAACTAAGATTATACCTTTGCTTCAAATATTTATTTTTATATCAATTATATATAAAGCAGGCATCAAACTATTTATCAGGAAGTAATAGTCCGGTTCTTGTTCGCAATTTTTGCCTTTACTGCTTCCTGCCAATCCTGGCCGGTAGCTGATAAATATTCTGACTTGTTCCAGACGTGGGTATGGTTGGTGTTAGTCGTATCGGGTTCGCAGAGATAAGTTTCGTGAGCCGGCCGTTGCGTTACTTTTAAGCCGCAGGAGCGCATCATGGCTTCGATGGCAGCATGGTTAGGCGCCCACCAATTAGTTACATCGCCGGCCAGCCTTTTTTCGATGAAAGCCATTACGGGCCAGCCGGGCTTTTGCATTTCCTCCCGGTTGTTAATGTCCAAATCATTAGGCACCTCTAAAGCTTCTTCTCCCGGCATAGTCAGGGTCTGGAATATCATGAATTTTTTAAGCTTTTGCGACAATATATCCAGAGAAAGTAAAGGATAACGCAAGTGATACAGCACCCCCATGTACCAGATCAAATCAAATTCTTCCTCCATCCGGGCAACATCATACACCTGCATTTGCAGGAATTCCACTTGTTTTTCTAACCCGAACTGTTGGGCTACCCACTCTGCTTGTTTTAAGTAATGCGGGTCTACATCAATACCAATAACCTGCGCTCCTCTTTTAGCTAATTCTATCGTATAAAATCCGGCATTGCAGCCAATATCCAGCACTTTCCATCCTGCTAAATCTACCGGAATGTAAGGTTTGATTTCCTGCCATTTAAAATCAGGAAAATCGCCAAAAGTATGATGCGGGGCAGTTTGGTGGCCATCGGGTAAGTGGATGTTATGAAACCAAGGCCCTAATTTTTGAATTTCTTCCTGTATATTAGTCATTTATTTCGTTCAATATAAAAAATACCCGTAGGTATGTTTTGCGGTTTTACATTCAATATGGTTGCCCTGGATTCTGAAAAAATTCTCCGGCACAAAGATATTCCCTGATAGGAAATAAGAATCGGGCATTGTTTAGGTAAGCGTAACCAGCAATACGTCAGGTAATAGTATGATAGGTTCCGGTTAGCTCTTTAACGTATTGCTCTACTTCTAAAGCCCGGTGCGCCGCAGTATGGTGTTGCAGTACTTTTTTACGGGCCTGCTCCCCAATTGCTTTTCGCTCCTGCTCCGGTATATCTTTTAAGTAATGCAGGGTATCTTTAGCCGAATAAGAAACTAATATTTCGGATTCGAAAGCAAAAAGTGTATCTAATCCCACCCAATAATCACTGATAATGGGAATACCACAGGCCGCCGCTTCAAATAAGCGCACACTTGGTGAATAACCTGCTTGTATCATATCGGACCGGGTAATATTTTGGGTAAAGCGCTGGCTGTTATAAAATTTCCGGTGCTCGGCGGGGGGCAAATGATGAATATACAAGGTATTGGCCGGCCATTGTACAGTAGCCGGGTATTGCGGACCGGCCACCACGAATTTGCCTTCGGGCCATTTCCGGGCGGCATCCAGCATCAGCTTCTCTAAAGGAGGCTGGCGGTCGTCGCTGTAAGTACCCAGGTAGCCTAAATCCCATTGTATTTCCTGCTGTTCGGGGAAATATAGGGCCGGATCGAAAGAACAATATAATGGCCGCGCCATAGGCGAACCCATTTTTTTTTCTAACCGGTCTAAGGTAGGGCCGCCGGTAAAAGACAAATAAAGATCGAATTGCGGAATTAATCGGGGATGCAGGTATTCATAATCTGCCCGCTCCAGCTTAGCTAACGTAACCGGCGTATCGATATCGTAAAAAGCTTTAATACCTTGCGCCGTATTCATTACCCACTCTCCTACGGCTACGCCTTCGGGTACATAGGAACCTACTATTACCAGATCAGCCGAACGCACCGGATCGGTAAAGCGGTTTTGCAAATCCGCTAATGACTGGTATAATGTTGTAGTGCAATATTCCGGGTTGGGTAAATCACGATTGGCAGCATACCAGGGCACATCTCGCTCTAAAAACAATATGTGGTGGCCGCGGGCGGCTAGTTCCCGCACCAAACCCCGGAAAGTGGTAGCATGGCCATTGCCCCAAGATGAGGTGATTGATAAACCTAGAATTACAATTTGCAGTGGTTTATCAATCATACCATGGCCTCCTTTTGTTCCGCTATTTTAGCAAAAAGAACATTCTCCAGCTGATCGGTCCGATGTGCATAGGTATGGGCGGCCAGAACTTTCTTATAAGCCGCCTGGCCAATAGCCCGGGCTTTTTCTTGGGTCAGGTTTGCCACTATTTTAGCTACTTCGTCACCATCACGGGCTACCAGTATTTCGGTATCAGGTTCAAAAAACAATTCAATGCCCTCCCAATAATCCGTTATGATGCAGGCAGCCGCGCCGGCCGCTTCAAATACCCGGGTAGCCGGAGAAAAACCATAACGGGCCATGCTTTCGCGACTGATATTCAGAACGGCTTGGGGCGTGCAGTTAAAAGCATTATGCTCCTGCGTATATATGTGCCCGATATAGTTTACATTTTGGCTCATGGGTTTATCGCCCCAGCCACTTCCGCCAATCAGAAATTTATGTTGCGGCAACATGGCAGCTACTTCTAAAAAGAAATGTTCTACCCGGGCTTCTCGGTCGGGTAAGCGATTTCCCAAAAAGGCTAAATCACACGCAAACTTCGGATCAGGTGCAACCGGGAAATGGGTAGCGGTATCCAGGGCATTGTAAACCGGAATACAGGCTGTGGCACCTAAAGCAGTATAAGCCTGAATAACCGGTTCGCCTCCCCCATACGTTAAAACAAGGTCATATTGCGAAATTAGGGGTAGAAACGGATCGTTGGGATTATTTTGCACCCGATCTAAAGTAGCCGGAGCATCAACATCCCAAAAAACTACCAGGCAATCCGGAGATTGCAGTTTCAGAACTTCTGCTTCCAATAATTCATCAAATACGCCTACACCACTGGCTTTAATTACTATATCGGCAGTACCCGCTGCGGACAATACATTTAATACAGCTTCTTCGCTGGCTTGGTACACCACTACTTTGGCCCAGGTCGGATCTTCTATATCGCGGTGTTGCTGTCGTTGGTAAGCATCCGGTTCGTAAAATGTAACCTGGTGCCCCCGCTCGTGCAAAGCCCGCACCATACCCCGGTAATAAGTGGCCGCGCCGTTCCAGTAAGCCGACACCAGGCTGGAGCCGAAAAAGGCTATATTTAAACTTCTTTTATTTTGCATGAATGATTCTGTCGTTAAAGTCAGTAAAAATTTTCTCCGGGCCGAGGCCTAACGCTGCACAAATTTCTTCTAACTGGTTGATGCGGTGCGCACAGGTATGTTTATCGTTTATTACTTTTATACCATTGCTGCGCAGTTCCCCGGCAACCTGCGGATCGTGCAGAACAGTTTGTAAATGCTGTTTCATCTCCTCGCCGTTCCGGGCTACCAGGAAATCTTTACCGGGCGTAAATAAATGTTCGGCATCTTCCCAGGGAGCAGAAATTAAAGGTATACCGGTACTCAGGGCTTCGAACGGGCGAATGGTGGGAATACCCGGCAGGGCCTCTACATAAGGGCGGCGGGGCACATGTACCGTAACTTTGTATTTGGCAAAAACTTCGGGTGCTTTGTAATTGGGTAGCCAGCCGCCATATTCAATACCGGCATCGGCCAAAGCCTTTAAAGCATGTTCGGGATAACGCACGCCGTATATTTTGGCTTTTAAACCTAATTCTTTTACAGGCTGAATCAGAAATTCGTGCAGTTCGGCGGTACGTTCATCGTCGCCCCAGTTACCAATCCAGACCAAATCACCATCGTAAGTAGTAGGGGTGCGCGGATAAAAAACCGAATCGTCAGCGGCTTCGTGCCAGGTCCAGGCATTTTTGGTCCACCCTTCCTGCAAGTAAATATTTTTGATTACTTTCCCAAAAGCCAGCACCCCATCGTAATGCCGTAAATCATAAGCGGCCATACTGGCTTTTTCCGTAACAGCCCGGTGGTGGGTATCATGGAAAATTAATTTATAATTATGCTGTAACCGGTGCTCTCCTACCCTTCTTACCAATTCATGGTCATTCCATTCGTGTACCAACACCAAATCCGCATCTTGTAAAACCGAATCCAGGTTCAGGCTATCCAGTTTATAAAAATTTGTTTGAAGGCCGGGATAATATCTTTGCAGTTCGTCCAGCTTTTCAGTGCCGTATTCGCTTACTAAATTTTGTAAACTCCAGCCATTTTCCGGCTCGTAAACCTGCACATTGTGCCCCCTTACTTTTAGCTCCTGCACAATGCCCCGCAAAAAATGCGCATTGCCGTGGTTCCAGTCCGAAAGCAGGGAATGATAAAATAAAACTAATTTCATAAGATTAAGATATTACGATTTGCTGTTCTTTTTCATCTTTTTCGATTACCGATAACAGCTTTGCGTAAGCTTGTAAATAGTTATGCCCCATTTGTTTTGCCGTATATTTTAAGCCTTGTCTTAGGGCCATATTCCCCAATTGCTTGCGCGAAATATCATCATTTATCAGTTTATTCAAAACAGTTGATAGTTCTGTTTCCTTATCCGGATGGATATAAATAGCCGCATCTGCCCAAATTTCCTGTAAACTTTCTAAATTACTTAATATTAGGGCACAGCCCGATAGAGCGGCTTCCAAAGGCGAAAACCCGAATGGCTCATATTTAGCTGGTAAAGTAAAAATTGCGGCCCTACTTAAATACTCCCGGGTTTCTTCCGGTGCTAAAACGCCAAGGTAATGCACATTGGCTAAATAATTTAGAGTACCGGAAACTGGGTGTACGGCATTTCCGGCAATATATACCGGCCAGCTTAGATCGGTTGCTATTTTAGCTAAAGTCTGTATATTTTTTGCTTCGTCCCATACCCGGCCCATACTAAAAATAAACGGCTCTTTTGTATTAAAACTAAATATACCGGGATCGCGCCCATTATATATAACCTGGCTCGATTTAAAAGAACCGTAAAAGGCTTCGGCAGCCTGCAACATGGCTACAGATGGTGCAACTACTAAATCGGCAGCCTGCAACCCGGCGGTAACCACCTGGCGGTAAGTATCCCAATAGATAGGCGCTTCTTCCTTTTTCACTGCTTGCCACCACGACAACACACAAGAATGCACCACCATAACCACCGGCTTATTCCAGTTAAGATTGCCGTGGGCGAAGTTATTCAGGTGTATTAAATCAGGTTTAAAACTATTATTTAAGTTTAATAACCATTCGCCGGCCGCTTCTATATCTTCCCAGGGATCTTCCATCCACTCCAGTTTATAGGTACTTTCGAAAAGAAAGACATTTCGGTACGTTGCAATTTGTTCGTGCTGTTGTGAAGTGAGGGGTGCTCCCATGGTGGCTAAACCAACCTCTACTCCACTGTGGGCCAATTCCGCAATTAAATCCAGCGAATAGGTCCAGACGCCGCCTACTGCATCTGCCGTCATTAACATTTTAAAAGGCTTTGTTTCCAACATGCCTTATCTGTTGTAAATCAAATCTAAAACCTGGGCCACTTTTATAAATTCTTCTGCTTCTGCATTGAAAGTTTCGCCGGCTGCTAAACGGTTGGCCCATACCACGCCGGCTCTTCCAGACCAGTCGTCGGGGGGTGAGCAAAGCGTTTGGGTTTGCGTACCGTAATACCGTTCCGCGACAAAATCGTAGAAAGAACCATGGGTGTTTTTAAAGGCAACTCCGCCGTTGGTGCCGTAAAATATGGCACTGATCATGGCTTCCTGGCCGGCCGGTAAATTCCAGGAACAGGTTAACTGCACGTGCGTACCGGTTTTTAATTGAATACTGGCAGTAGCGTAATCTTCAACAATATTATCGGCGGCAGTAATGTGCTGTCCTTTGCTGAACAAACTACTGCTCACCTGTTCAACTTCAGGAAAATTGAGGCACCAAAGGGCCAAATCAACCAAATGTACTCCTAAATCAATGACGCAGCCTCCCCCGGATAATTTGGGATCGTAGAACCAGGCTTTATCGGGGCCATACGCATTATGAAACGTTAACTCTACTCCGTAAATAGTACCCAGCTCTCCGGATTGAATTACCTGGTGTACAGCCTGCATGGCTTGGGTATAGCGATAGGACAAATCAACGCCTAATAATTTGTTTGCTTTTTTAGCGGCCGTTACTACTTGCTGGATTTCTTCGCGATTACGGCCCAAAGGTTTTTGACAAAATACCGCTTTACCCGACTTTAAAGCAGTAATTGCCTGGGCGGCGTGTAAAGCACTGGGAGTAGCAATTACAATTCCGTCTGTTTCCGGGGTGAGCATCTCCTCTAAATTGTTTGCTGTTTGAGCAGCAGGTGAATTTTTGAGGGCTTCTGCGGTATTAGCCGCTACCGGGTCAGCTATATAAATTACCTCGGCGGCATTATTCCGGGCGATAACTTCCATGCGGTTGCGCCCAATCCAGCCTACGCCTAAAAACCCCAACTTGGGTAAAGCGTTATTGGTATATTTACTTTGACTAGTATTTATTGCCGGAAGGCTTTTATCTTGCATATTAACGTTTATTCTTATCTTGTTGTATTGGAGCGCCAGCGGTAGTTACTTTTGGTTACAGCTTTGCGGTAGGTATCTAGGATTAATGTTTGGTAACCAATGAGTTTGCACATTCGGTAAATTGCTCATGTATAATACAATACCTATTAGGAATTATATAAATACAAAAACCTTTCTCCTCTTCTGGTTGGGGCGATTAGTTGTATGTCGAAAGAAAAAAATCTATCCGAAAATATCAAAATTTAATTAATGCTTTCATAAACCCATCGGGTCGGTCTTGCAAAGCCTGGAAAGCTTCAGATATTTCTCCCAACTCATAGGTATGGGTATAGAGCGGCTGCGGATCCATACGGCCAATTTCTACAGCTTCTACTGCTTCCTGCATGCCTTGCAGGTAAACCTTGGGATCACGCTCGTGGGCATTGATCACATCCAGCCCGCGCCAGTTCCAAAGCTGCACATTTACAGAACGCATCCCATCCTGGTGA
>Ga0210040_10010995_pt1 | contig 10307 bp, 6 predicted proteins | sample CryGeyCG12114_NA_FD_185462 | JGI IMG/M metagenome (GOLD analysis project Ga0210040, IMG submission 185462) | Groundwater microbial communities from aquifer - Crystal Geyser CG19_WC_8/21/14_NA (SPAdes) (version 2) | ecosystem: Environmental > Aquatic > Deep subsurface > Groundwater | place: USA...
GGAGGTTTAGGTAAATTATGAAATAGCTTTTAAAACCAGGTAAGTTTATTTGCTTACAACAGCTTGCGCGTTTTTAAGTTCACAAAATTAACATTTGAAAAATTAGTAAAAGCAGTAATCTTTAAAAAATTATCGGTAAACTGATAAAGATCATCTTTATATATTAGGCCAGAAGCGCTGTCTGTGCTTTAAAAAGCGGCCACGGCGCAACAGCCGGAGGAAGGGCGGTAATTTGGAGCGGTGTTTTAAGTACGGGATGCGCAAAGGCCAGGCGAAAAGCGTGCAAGGCAATACTTTTGTCTGGTAAGGGCGTTGCGGCTCCGTATTTCAGGTCGCCGGTTATGGGGCAGCCCTGCGATGCCAGCTGCACCCGTATTTGGTGCGACCGGCCGGTAACCGGGTTTACTTGTAATAAGAAGTAATCCTGCTCATGGGCCAGTAACGTATAATTTAACTCCGAGCGGGAACCATTTTTATTTTCTTTCGCAAAGGCTTTTGTTATATTCCGGGCTTCGTCTTTAATCAGCCAGTGTACCAGCCGGTCTTGTTGCCGGGGCGGACGATGTTGACTCAGGGCCAGGTACGTTTTTTGGGTTTTATTGCTGCGGAAAAGCTCATTCATGCGAGCCAGCGCTTTGGATGTTTTGGCCAATACCACCACGCCGCTTACCGGTCGGTCCAAGCGGTGTACGACGCCTATAAAAACGTTGCCGGGCTTCTGGTATTTATTTTTGATGTATTCTTTAACCAGTTCGGATAGGGGAATATCGCCGGTTTCATCGCCCTGCACCAATATACCAGCCGGTTTATTAATAGCCAGCAAGTGGTTGTCTTCGTACAGAATATCAGAATTTTGTAGTATCATTATCGAAACGGAGAATAAGGCCCCAGGCTACGATCTACCAACTAAGATTGATGCTATGGACTGCGGATTATGGTCTATGGACTATGGTCTATCAACTGTAGTCTATGGACTAATAAGCTTCTCCTGCGGAGGGAAAATCTTTACTTTTTACGTCCTGCACATATTGCTTTACGGCATTGGTCATGATACCGTGCAGATCGGCGTAACGGCGTAAAAAGCGGGGTTTAAATTCTTTGTTGATGCCCAGCATATCGTGTACTACCAGAACCTGCCCGTCTACGTGCGGCCCGGCGCCAATACCAATAATAGGAATATGCAACTGTGCGGCTACTTTCTGCGCCAGTTCAGCCGGTATTTTTTCCAGCACGATGGCGAAACAGCCTAGTTCCTGCAACAAAATGGCATCTTCCAGGAGTTTATTGGCTTCCTGTTCTTCTTTGGCTCGCACCGTATAAGTGCCAAATTTATAAATAGATTGTGGCGTAAGGCCCAAATGGCCCATAACCGGCACGCCCGCGCTCAGGATGCGTACTACCGAATCTTTAATTTCCTGGCCGCCTTCCAGTTTTATGCCGTGGGCCCCCGATTCCTTCATGATCCGGATAGCCGAACGTAAGGCTTCGGAAGAATTACCCTGGTACGAACCAAACGGCATGTCTACCACTACAAAAGCCCGCTGTACGGCCCGCACCACCGAAGAGGCGTGGTATATCATTTGGTCCAGGGTAATGGGCAAAGTAGTTTCGTGGCCCGCCATCACGTTAGAAGCCGAATCGCCGACCAGCAAAACATCTATGCCGGCACCGTCAAGGATAGCAGCCATAGAGAAATCATAAGCCGTGAGCATGGATATTTTCTCGCCGCGCTCTTTCATGGCCTGGAGCTGGTGGGTGGTAATAATCTTAATATCCTTTTTTTGTATTGACATGCTGCTTTAATTGAAAATTATAGATTGCTTTTACCAGTAATAATGCTCAAGTTTAGTAGTGGCATTATGTAATTATTTGATAATGTATTTATCACAAATAAAGTAAAAGAAAATGCCATTATTGCCTTAGGTGTGTCCTCCGCAATAATGGCATAATATTAAAGGTTAATTTCTGATTTTTAATTTATAATTTTTAATTAAAAAGCTATTAGCGGTTTTGCCAGCTGCGATTACGGGTTATTTTTAAATCGCGTAATATAGAAGAGCGGGCATTGATGTTGATGGAGTACGATTGGTAAATACCGAAAGGTACCCAGCCAATACTCATTTCCCAGCAATGTAAATCGCGGTGAATGTTGATACTGGTATACGTAAGGGCTTTGTTCTTAAGATCGTAGCCCGAATTATAGGTTATCTGCCATTTATCGGTCAGGCCCAAAGAACCATCAAAGCCGATGGAAGTAGTAGTGTTTGTTACGGTGCGGCTCGGATCATTCACATCTCTTACGCCGGTATTAAAGTAGTTGGCCGTGAAGTCTACCCGGAACGTCCAGGGAATGGTAAAGTCTACGTACGTTTGGCGGAGTTCTTCGTCGGTTTCCAGTGAAGGCCGGTTTGTATTGGGAGCTTGTGCCTCTGCTCCTTCCTGTTTACGTCTAAATACATCCGGATTCAAGTCGACACTCATGTTCAGGTTAGCATTGGTCAGGCGGGCAACACTGAGCATATTCTGTTGTACCAGAAAAGCATTCATGCGGCGACCCGTAACCGGATGGGTCTGGTAAGGGTCGAAGTTGGCGCTGGAGAAAATGTTTAAACGCTTAAATAAAACGGTCCGGAACTGCGCATTAATAGCTTGAAATTGGAAAGAATCGGCCGCAAAATTGTAACCGGAAGTAAAACTGAAATTATCAATCAGGCTTATTTTCTCGTAGGTATCGGCTGTGTCGGATTTAGCTTTAACCTTACCTTCTACGTTGTTCTGCACGCTAAAAGAAACCACGCTCTGCAGACCTTGCGAAGGCGTACCGTACAGGAAATTGTTGTAACGAGATAAGTATTGCGTAGGTACATACCCGGTTGTGCTGTTTACAACATCGCTTAGTTGTATATTTTCGCCGTAAGCAGTCAGCAAATCGGGGGCGTAATTATAAGATATAGCGGGTGTAATCTGGTGCCGGATGGCTTTCAGGCGTTTCCCGTTTACCGTAGCCATACCGTAAATGCGGGTGGTTAAACTGGCACTGGCACCATAAGTACTTAATACACTAAATTTATTCAGGGTATCTATGCGTACGGCATTGGCTTCTTTTACATAAGTATAATCCAATTGTTTAAAATAGGTAGTGGCATTATAATAAACACTGGGCGACAAACTGAAATACCGTAACACCCGAATGCTGTTCATGGAAATAGGGAACGAGTGCTGGGCGCCATACTGGGCATTGCGCAGGAAAGTAGGAATGTTTCTGGGGTTAATGGCCAGTACGGTATCATAGGGTTCGCCGCCAATTAAATTTACGCCCGATAAGGTATTACTTTGCACGGCATTGGTGATGCGGTTGCTGGCAGTTAAATTATAGGCTATGGCAATATCTTGTAAAAAGTTGCCGCCGGTAGCGTTTTTGCTGAATAGCCGGAAAGGATATTGCCGGTTTACGCCCAGGGTCAACTGTGGTAAGGTAAAGTCCATTTGCCGTGTGGTAGTATTTTGGCTTTGTAAAGCCGAGATGGTAAGGGTTACCGGCGAGTTCGGATCGGCCCGCTGGTATTGGATAGTGGAATTAAAAGCCGGCGAAAGCCGGTTGGCAATAGTATTGCTATAGCTTTGGCGGTTATAAAAGTTACTGCCAGCCCGTACACTTGCCGAAAATTGTCCGCCCGGTTTAGATACCGGCGTATGCGACCACTGTATCCAAAAACTGCGGGGCTCCTGCCGCGGGAAACGACCGGTACTGGTAGTTAATTCCGTAGAGGCATCTTCATCTGGGTAATTAGTGGCGCTGAAACTTGTACTAAAATTCCCGCGGTAAGCATAACGTTTAGCGTAAGTACTTTGTAAGGTAGCACTCCAGGAACCATAAGAATAAATATCACCTAGTAAACTCACCCCAATATTTTCATTTATCGCAAAGTAGTAGCCGCCTTGTCGCAGGTAAAACCCCAGTTCGCTGGTTTCTCCGAAAGTAGGCACAATTAGCCCGGAGTTGCCGGTACTTTTTCTTTTGGAGGGTGTGGGAAAATAACCAAACAAGAAACCCAAGGGGGTGGGGATATCGGCAAAAACTAAATTAAAAGGTCCCGAAAAAATTTTCTTGCCCGGATAAGCCTTCATTTTGGAAGAGTTGATATAAAAGTGCGGATGCGGTAAGTCGCAGGTAGTGTACATGGCATGGGCGGCCCAGATAGCTTCGTCGGGAGCGCGTTTTACTACTTCGGCGTGTAAAAATCCTTCGCCTTGCCGGGTTACTACGCCCGTGGTTCTACCGCGCTTCGTCTTGAAATTATAATTCATCTGGTGGGCGGTGTACATCTCGGCCCCCTGCTTAAAAACGGGCGTTTCCACGTCTTTACCCGTAGAATCTTTTACTCCGGCCGCAGACATCAGGCTGGTTTTATAATCAATAACCGTATTAGCCGCTTTTAACGATACATCGCCGTAATCAATTGTCGAACTACCGTACATATTCACCTGGCGTTCTTGTACGTGGAATACAATAGAATCTTTGGCTGAATATTTGATAGTTGTGGTAATGTCTCCCCGGATAGAATCCTGGTTTATTTTAATACTATCGGTGGGTATAATTACGGTTGATGTTATTGGTGCTGCGGTGGGCGCAGGTAATGGAGTGGTTTGGGCCCGGGCACCAAAAGTAAAAAGCAATACCACTGGTAATAACAGCAGAATCCGCAAATTGTGGCGTAATCTTTTCAGAATTAAACTATTTTTTATATATTTTTGCAAAGTTAATACGATTAGCTCTAAAAGAACGAATGTTGTGAGAAATATTGTTGGCGTTTTTATCTTTCTTATTCTTTTTATTATCAGTGGTTTTCAGCCGTCCGGGCGGGCTGATGGCAAGGTGCGTACCGTAGTAATTGATGCCGGGCACGGCGGTAAAGATACCGGTTGTAATGGCCGTTCGGCCAAAGAAGCGGAAGTTGCTTTAAAAGTTGCTTTAGAACTGGGTAAAAATATTGAAGAAAATTTGCCGGAGGTAAAAGTTGTTTATACCCGTAAAACCAACGTTTTTGTGGAGCTGATTGACCGCGCCGGAATAGCCAATAAAAACAACGCCGATTTGTTTATATCTATTCACTGTAATTCGGGCCCGGCTGCGGCTTATGGCACCGAAACATACACCATGGGTTTGCATAAATCGCAGGGTAACCTGCAGGTAGCTAACCGGGAAAACGCTGTAATTTTAAAAGAAGAGAATTATAAAGAGAATTACAATGGCTTCGATCCTAATTCGCCGCAAAGTCATATTTTAATGTCTTTGTACCAAAGCGCTTATATTGATAACAGCCTGCGGTTGGCCCAGAAAGTAGAGTCGCAGTTTCGTACCCGGGTAGGCCGCAGCAGCCGGGGCGTAAAGCAGGCCGGCTTCCTGGTGCTCTGGAAATCCACGATGCCCAGTGTTTTAATTGAAACCGGTTTTCTAACTAATCCCACCGAAGAAAAATATCTCAACGATAAGACGGGGCAATCGTATATAGCTTCAGGAATATACAGGGCTGTGAAAGAATACAAGCAAGAGCTCGAAGCTATGAACTAATTTTATCTGAAAAATAAGTGAGAATTTCTAAAGAATTAAAAGTCGCACTGCTGGGAGTAGTGGCGCTGGTTGCCTTATACTTTGGGTATCTTTTTTTAAGAGGATCCGATTTATTTTCTTCTACCAACACCTATTATGTAAATTACGAAAGTGTAGATGGCCTGATGGTGTCGGGTAATGTGGTACTGAACGGCATTAAAGTAGGCACGGTGAGCGACATGAAAATCATGCCGGAACAAAATAATCACATCAAAGTTGCTTTAAGTATAAACAAAGACATACAAGTTGGCGATTCTACCATTGCCAGCTTAACCAGCAGCGATTTTTTAGGCGGAAAGGCCATTACGTTGTTTATGCGGCCTAATACCAAACGCTACAATGGCGGCGAAACCTTGATATCGTACCAGCAGCAAAGTATTACGGATATGCTAACGGCCAAAGCAATGCCGGTTTTGGGTACTATCGACTCTACTTTGCTTAAACTAAATGCTTTTTTTAACGAAGATGCGAAGCGGAGTTTACGCGCCACCGTATTAAATACGGAGGCTACTACGGAGGCAGTGAAGAATATGCTGCTTTCTAACCAGCGTAATATAAATGCTATTACAAGTAATATAGCGCAGTTAACTTCTTCTTTGCGGCAGACAGAGCAAAAATTCAATCAGTTAGCTTCTAATTTGGGTGAGATTACCGATACCCTGAGAAATGTACCTATAAATAATACCGTGCGGGAACTGAATGCAACGGTAGCCGAAGCCCAAAATGCTCTTCAGAAATTTAACCAGAATACGGGTACGGTAGGCCGCTTAATGAATGATGATTCTTTGTATGCCAATATGAATGGTACTTCCGAAAGCCTGAATGCGCTCCTCAAAGACTTTAAAGCCAATCCGAAAAGATACGTGCATTTCTCTTTAATTCAGATCGGGGGCGGTACCAAAGTAGAAAAAGCGGAAAATGTAAAGGCAGCTACGAAGGTTGAAAATGCTACTAATGTAGAGCAAGCAGGTAAGATAGATGAAGTAGAGCAGAAATAGGTGTTTCAGCTTTTATGACTAACTTTGATTCATAAATCAAACTTACAATACCCAAGGAGATATAAATACAAAAGTTAAAACAAAAAATCCGCTCCGGGCGGATTTTTTGTTTTAAGCTAACTAGTTCTTACTTAGCTTCGCCTTGTAATACTAAATAGTATGAACCAAATTCCATAGACGAATAATTTACTTCCTGACAAACCAGTCATTCTGAAAAAATGACTGGTTTGATATTTCAATTATTATGGAAGCAGCTTTAGACAATTGGATGTAAGCATTTAAAGTCTAAAGTCTAACCTGTCCAGTACTTTCATTTCTAACTCCCGAACGTACCGATGTAAGCATCTAAGGTCTAAAATCTAAAGTCTAACATCTAATATCTAACATCTACACTGTCCTTATTCCTCCATTTCCAGTAATAAGTTAGCTACCAATGCCGTCCAACCGGTTTGGTGGGAAGCACCCAGGCCTTGTCCGGTATCGCCGTGGAAAAACTCATAGAAGAGATGATGTTCTTTAAAATTGATATCATTATAAAAAGGGGCATGATCAGAATGATACTGGTATTTACCAGCTTCATTCTTGGTAAATATCTTCAGCAGCCTTTTGGTTAGCTCCTGGGCGATTTGTTTCAGATTTAACTTGTTGCCCGAGCCGGTCGGGAATTCGTAAACATACGTATCGCCGTAGTACCGGTAATATTTCCGGATGGACTGGATAATAAGATAATTTAAAGGTAACCAGATAGGGCCCCGCCAGTTAGAATTACCCCCAAACATGGGCGAAGTGCTTTCGCCGGGTTCGTATTGTATATCGTGTTTGTAGCCTTTGTATTCGAAAATATACGGATGCTCCTGGTGGTACTTAGATAAAGAGCGAATACCAAACTCCGATAGAAATTCATTCTCGTCCAGTAATCTTTTTAAAACGTGTTCTAACCGGAACCCCCGCATAATAGAAAATAAGTGGTTGCCGTCCTCATTTTTATTTTCAATATCCGAAATAGATTGGGCCAGATCGGGGCGTGTATTGATAATGTTCCGGGCGCGGCGTTTAAAACCCTGCATTTCATCGAACATATTGCTGTTAATTACCTCCACGGCCAGTAACGGAATAATGCCTACGAGCGAGCGGAGGCGCAGGCGATGGCTCTGACCGTTGTCTAACTGTACGGCATCGTAATAAAAATTATCCTCGTCGTCCCACAGCGAAATATTTTTTTCCCCGATGTTATGCATGGCCCAGCCAATGTTCAGAAAATGGCGAAAAAACTTGGCCGCTGATTCTTCGTAAGCCGGATCGTGTTTGGCCAGTTCCATGGACATGCGCAGCATATTAAGCGAGAACATGGCCATCCAGCTGGTCGCATCGGCTTGCTGCAGGTTTTTAATACCGGGCGGCATGTGGTTGCGATCAAATACCCCAATGTTATCTAAACCCAGAAAGCCGCCGGCAAATATATCTATCCCGTTTACGTCTTTCTGGTTTACCCACCAGGTAAAATTCATCAGTAATTTCTGAAAAGCCCTTTGCAGGAAATCCAGGTCGGCTACGCCGGTTTTTATTTTATCGGTTTCATACACCTGCCAAACGCCCCAGGCGTGTACCGGCGGATTAACATCGCTAAAATTCCATTCGTAGGCCGGAATTTGCCCGTTGGGGTGCATATAAGATTCCTGCAGCATTAAGAGCAACTGTTGCTTCGCAAAGCTGGGGTCTACATGCACAAAGGTAGTAGTATGAAAGGCTAGGTCCCAGGCCGCATACCACGGATATTCCCATTTGTCGGGCATGGAAATAATATTCCGGTTGGTTAAATGTTTCCATTCCAGGTTCCGTTGGTACGAACGGAGCGGCGGTCTTTCCCGGTATTCGCCGTTTAGCCACTTATAAACATCCAGGTAATAAAATTGTTTTGTCCAGAGCAGCCCGCCAAAAGAGCTACGGATTAACTTCTTGTTTTCCGGCGAAAGTTTTTCCGGAATAACAAATTCTTTGTAATAAGTAAACGTTTCGGCTTGCCGTTGTACAAATTCATCATCAAAATCAGCCCAGGGATTTGAAGTTGGTTTTTTTCGCAGGCGTACCCGGAATATTTTAGATTTGCCGGCGGGTATTTCTTCCTGCAGCCAAATGGCCGCTTTGGTGCCTTTCTTTTGAGGATTTACCGTATTTTTTTGGTTGATAACAAACTCATTAATACCATCTTTTACGAACGGAACCGCATTAGAAACCTGGTAGAGGCGTTCGTTATTCGTTTCGTTTTCGCAAAATAATTGCGCTCCGTCCTCATGGTATAAGTAATAGGTACCATTACGCTTAGATTTGCTTTGGATACAATTATCCGAAATAGCATCCATACGCGGGCGGCGGTATAGCGAATTGTGTTTCCAGTAGTTGCGAAACCAAAGATGGGGTAACACATGAATGGTTGCTGTTTCGGGGCCGCGGTTATAAACCGTTATCTTCATCAGAATATCGTCAATATCGGCCTTGGCATACTCAATGAAAATATCAAAATACCGGTTTTCCCGGAAAGCCTGGGTGTCTAGTATTTCAAATTCCGGTTGCAAGCGGTCGCGGCAATTGTTATATACCAGTTCCTCGTAAGGAAAAATTGTTTGGGGATATTTATAAAGGTATTTGCAATAGGAATGCGTAGGCGAGGAATCCAGGTGATAGTAAAGTTCTTTTACATCTTCGCCGTGATTACCCTGGGAGTTGGTCAGGCCAAAAAGCCTTTCCTTCAAGATAGGGTCCTGCCCGTTCCAAAAAGCCGGGGCCAGACATAAAATCTGTTTGCCATCGCAAAAACCGGCTATGCCTTCTTCGCCCCAACGGTAGGCCAGGCTGCGGGCCAGATCGTGCGAAGCATAATTCCATGCATCGCCAGTAATACTATAATCTTCTCTTACCGTACCCCATTGACGTTCAGCCAGGTAAGGTCCCCAAATTTTCCAATTCCGATTATTAGGGGATAGTGATAATCGCTCAAATTCCTTCAGCTTCATTCTTACCGAACACTAATTTGTTTGTAAGTTAGATATTTTTTTATTTTAAATATTCTAAAATGAACGAATATAATATATTATTTTTAAAATATTTAAAGAATGATTGCTGTATATTTAAAATATTTTGCTAAATATTAGAAAAGCAACATTTTTAATATTTAGCAAAATAGAATGTATTAACGATTCTAAATTCCTGTTGTAAAAAGTCTGAGGGTTTAATTATGAATAAACACTTGCAGCCAGGCTGGTGGTATGATGGAGTAAATATTTGATTTAGCGGTTATAAAACAGAAAACAAAATGCTTTATAGTGGGCACCCAGCAATTTAAAGGTGATATCCCTCCATTTAAAGAAAATAACCCGCCGGCAATCGAAAGTAGTGGGTTTAGGCCAATTTAATTAATTTACTTTGAAGAAATGAAACTACTTATTATAAAAGTTACGCTGCTGGTAGTTTGTAGCCTGTTACCGGTAATGGTTTGGTCGCAAACCGTGCCGGATAAACTGGCTACGGCCTTTCAGAATTTTTCTGATGACCCCCAATTGCGGAGCGGCATGGTGTCTTTGTATGTAGTGGATGCCGAAACCGGTCAGGTTATTTTTGATAAAAACGGATTGATTGGTATGGCCCCGGCATCTACCATGAAAGTAATTACCAGCGTAAGTGCTTACGAATTGCTGGGCAAA
>Ga0210040_10010996_pt1 | contig 10306 bp, 15 predicted proteins | sample CryGeyCG12114_NA_FD_185462 | JGI IMG/M metagenome (GOLD analysis project Ga0210040, IMG submission 185462) | Groundwater microbial communities from aquifer - Crystal Geyser CG19_WC_8/21/14_NA (SPAdes) (version 2) | ecosystem: Environmental > Aquatic > Deep subsurface > Groundwater | place: USA...
CCGGCTGCTGACCCCACGCCTGCTGCTGCGGCTGCTGCGCCGGCGCCTGCATCTGCCGCGCCGTCATCGCGGCCACGGCCGCCTGCTCCATGCCCGGCGTGGGGTCGTCCAGGTCGTACGGGACGTTCTTCCCGTCCCGCTTGACGTTCGGCTGCCCGGTGAGCACACCCAGGACGGTGCGCCCCACGGACTGCCGCAGCCGGCTGACGATGATCCGGGGGAACAGCAGGGTGTTCTGGAACTCCTCCGCCACCACGCCGGGCGCGGCGATCACGTAGACGTTGGCGCGGATGGCGTCCTGCGGCTTCTCCGACACCTTCGTCTGCATCGGGGGGACGTGCTCCAGCACTTCGATGGCCAGCAGCGCACCCACGTGCGTCTCGCACTGGAACTGGTCACCGGGGGGTGCCGGACGGTCGAACTGCATCGGTGCGGACATGGTTCTGTCTCCTCCAGGGGTGGTGTTCATCAGGACCCCCGCCAGGGTCAGGGGGCGGGGGATGGTGCGGTCAGACGAACCTAGACGGCTGGTCCGACAGTTCTACAGCTGCGCCTGCGCAGCCAGCTGCTGCCAGCGGGTGTCAGCCACGGCGGCCGCCTCCGGGGTCCACAGTTCCGTGTGCCCGTACTGCGTGAACAGCCGGGACAGGGTGCCGGTGTCCGGTGCGGTGGACAGCGCGGCCACCAGCGCCGCGTTCGGCTTCTCCGTGCGCTTCCGCTCCGCCAGCAGCTGGCTGCGCTGACCGGCGGCCGCGGTCAGCCGCGGCGTCCAGACGGAGACGTGCTGCGCGTACAGCATCTGCAGCTCCTGCTCCGACTGCGCGCCGTCGATCTGATGCGCCACCGCGTTCTCCGCCTCCAGCGCCGCGCGCTGCGCGTCCCACGGGGACTGCAGACCGGCCACCGGGCGGGGGTTGCCGTTCACCTCCGTGTCCGGGTCCAGCGCGTAGGTGCCCACCGGTGGCGTGTCCGTGATCAGCTCCCGGGGGACCTGATACGCGTCAGCAGCCATCGTGGTGGCGTCTGACGCGTCGGGTAGCTGGAGCGCCTGCACCGGCCGCTCCGGGTCCGGGGTGTTCGCGCTGGCGATCCGGGCCCGCTCCATCGCGGCCGCGGCCAGGTCCGCCTGCTCCGGCCGGTGCACGCTGCAGTGGCAGCTGGTCACCGGGAGTCCGGAGCCGATGCACCGGACGTGCTCCACCCCGCCGGCCTCCAGTACGCGCTCCTCCCGCTCCCAGCCGAACGTGTCGGTGCGCTGCACCTTCACCCAGCGGGTGCCGTCCGGGGTGACCACCACCGCGCCCACCGGCGCCATCACCTGGCCGTTTGGGATCATGTGCGCCGTCAGCAGTGCGCCGCCCCGGTACGCGTCCTCCTGCGCCGCGGTGCCGTTGAGCTCCACCGCGGCCGCGGCCGCCTCCCCGGCCGCCTGCGCCTGGTCCACGGCGTCCTGGTTGTCCGGGATGCCGGCGGCCGGGTCCGGGTGCTCCGCCCGGCCGTCCTCCTCCTCCAGCCCGCACACGCTGCAGGTGCCGCCCCCGCCGTCCGTGTAGGGGTGCAGCCCGTACGCGGTGGCCACCGACAGCGGAGGTGCGCCAGCGGCCACGGCCGTCTCCGCGGCCACCACCGCCGGCGTGGACAGCTGCACCGGATCCATCGACGGCCGGTCCTCCAGCCCGGACGCCGGGTCAGCGTCGGGGTTCTCAGCCAGCCACCGTTCCAGGTCCTTCGCCTGGTCCTGGTGCCGCCCGCAGAACTGCCGCTGCAGCGGGTCCTCCTGCTTCGTCTTCGCCTTGTACCCGCACGCCACCCCGTCCGCCTTCCGGCCGCGGCAGGTGCCATCCGTGGTGGCCGGCCGCGGCGCCCGGGCGAACACCGGCCGCAGCAGGTTCCCGGCGGTGGCCGCGGTGCGCCACTCCCGGGTGCTCTTGCACTGCTGCGCGCCGGCCCAGCCGTGCTCCAGGTCGATCCACAGCAGCTCCGCGGTGTTCGCACCCGCCGGCGTGTGGACGATCAGCCCCCACTTCGTGCTGATCTTCGCGCCGTGCGCCTCCTCCAGCTTCGTCCGCTTCCCGGTGCCCGGGTGGTACAGCCGGCTGTGCGCGTAGATGGCCAGCTGCGTGGCGAACTTCCCGGCGGAGTAGTCCACCCGGCCCGTCTTCGTGTCGATGATCCGGAGCACGTCCGTCACCCCATCGGGGTCCGGCACGTCACAGAATCCGATCCGGTCCGGGGTGCCGGCCGTCTCCAGTTCGTCACAGACGGTGCGGCACTCGTACTCCACGAACCGCAGGTGCGACACCACCCGCGCGTACGCGTCCACGGACCCCTGGTACTGCGGGGGGATCACCCCGGGGTCCTCTCCGCGGTCCAGGCGCTCCGTGAAGCTGTGCAGCGCCGTCCCCACGTCCGCCGCGTTCGGACCCGCAGCCTCCAGCGCCTTCTCCGCCAGGTCGTTCAGCGCGTCCCGGTCCCGGTCGTCCGCGGACAGCGCCGCGGCCGCGGTCACGTAGTCCGGGCGCCGGCCCATGCCCAGGACGATGCGCCGGCCCTTCCACTTCGTCAGCGCGCTGGAGTCCTGCAGCGCTTCGGCGAACGTGGTCACGCGGGTGTACGGCACCTCCCCCTGGTCGTTCGCCCGGCCGGCGGACCAGCGTTCGATCCACTCCGGCTTCCAGTCCGGGTCCGGGAGGATGCGCGGCCGCCCGTTCCAGTCACGCTCCCAGTCCAGCTCCGCCCGGGGTGCCGCCACGCTGGCCACCTCCAGCCCCAGCGCGTTCTCCACCCGCTCCGCGGTGACCGGCTCCGGCAGCTCTCGGCTGTCCGTGATCGGCGCCGGGCGGTCCAGCACCACGCTGGCCGGCTGCTGCTCCGTCACAGCTGGCCACCCCGCTGCAGGTCCTCCAGCGTGCGGATGGTCACCAGCGCCTGCTCCAGCTGGTCCGCCAGCGTCCGCAAACGCCGCGGCAGCTCCGCCGGGTGTACCGGCTGCTCCACCAGTTCCTGCAGGCGCAGCTGCAGCTGCTGCACCGCCTGGTACGCGTGCGCCAGGTGCAGCGTGATCCGCGCCTCCAGCACGTCCATCTGGCCGGGCCCGCTGTCCTGCTCCGGGCTGGCCGTGTTCTCCAGTACCGCCATGTCCTTCTCCATCTCCAGGGTGTTCGGGGGTGCCATGTTGCGCCTCCGGTCTGACAGCTTCGCGTGCCGCCTGTCGATAGGCGGCCACCTCCTCCTCCGTGAACGACCCGCGGACCAGCGCCACACCACCGCCGGGCATCACCAGCGGCACGCAGGTCACCCGGCGCCGGCCGGGCATCAGATGCCGGCGGTGCGGGACGGCCACTCCCGCAGATACTGCGCGGCCCGGTGGAACAGCTCCACGCTGTCCCGTGCGTGCGCCAGCATGCTGTTACAGGGACCGCAGACCAGCCCGCGGACGCACCCGCCGCAGCTGATCGGACCCGGACAGCAGCTGTGGTCGTGGTCCACCGCCAGCCGCTTCGTGGCACCGGTGGCACGCCGGCAGATGGCGCACCGGCGCCCCTGGTGTTCGTACAGCTTCGCGTACTCCTCCGGGGTCAGGGAGTACACCGCCTCCGTGCGCCGGCCGTGCGCGGCGTCCCGCCGGCGCTTCCGCTCCACCCGCCAGTCCGTGGCGCAGCGGGGACCAGGGAACGGTGCCGGCCGGGTGAGCGGACGGCCGGCGGCCGCGCAGTCCTTGCACACCGGCACCTTCCCCTGCACGCCCATCACTCCGCCGCGTGCAGACCGCTGCCGCAGTCCTCAGCCCGGCCGCAGGGGCAGGCGCTGGCGGGCGGCGCCGGGATCGGCTGTACGGCGGTCACGGCGCGGGTGGTGACCGGCAGGGGCGGAGACAGGTCCGCCTGCTCCCACTCCGCCAGCCGCTCCATCAGCTCCCGCGGCGTCGGCTCCGCGTTGGCGTCGATGAACACGGAGTGCGCCTGCGTCTTCGTGGTGATCCAGCTGACCAGGTACTGCCCCATCACTCCTCCCCAGCCAGCCACGCGGACATGGCGTCCCGCAGCTTCTCCACGTGCACCCGCTGCAGGGTCACCACCGTGTTGTCCAGGCTGGCGTCCATCGCGGCCAGTGCCAGGTTCCCGTCCGCGGTGGTGGTCAGCAGCACCAGTGGGTCCGCCGGCTCCGGGCCCAACCCCAGCCCCAGCAGCGGACGGCCGCCGGCCAGCTGCGCGGCCGCGTTCAGCAGCAGGTCCAGCTCCAGCAGGCGCCCCATCACGCGACACCGCAGACCAGCGTGCCGTCCTCCAGGACAGCCAGCACCACCTGCGTGGGGTCCTCGCAGCGGGCGCCGCCCGTGCGCTCCTCCGGCAGCTGCACGGCCACGCAGGCGGGGATGGTGGGGTCCCACTCCTCCCCGGTGGCACACGGCGGGGTCACGGGCGCCGGGTCCACGGCGGGCACGTCCACGGCGGCCGGCTCAGCGGCCGGGACGACAGGCGCGGCCGCGGCCGGGGAGGGAACGGCAGTGGCTGCACGGTCCATGTCCTCCAGCTCCTCCACGGTGGGCGCCGGGGCGGTGATCAGCCCGGCGTCCGTGCCAGTCAACTCCGCCGCGGGGACGGGCGCCGGCGCCGGGGCGGCCACCGGCAGCTCCAGCTGCACCGTGGACGGCGCGGCCGCGGAGTGCGTGACAGCCACGGGGGTGCTGCCACCCCCGCAGCCGGTGAGCACGGCGGCCGCGGTGAGCACAGCGCCGGCGGTCAGCACGATGCGCGGCAGGCGCTCCGTGTCGGTGCGCGGGGACGGCACGTCCATGCGCATGGGCAGCGGCCGGACGGGCGCCGGCTTCGCGGCGTGGATGGCGGCCAGGAAGGTGTCCACGCGGTGGTCCTCCGCGCGGCGCCGGGTCAGCAGGTTCAGCATCAGGTTCTCCAGGGATGGTGCGGGTCAGGTGGCTGGCTGGTCGGACAGGTTGCGCTGCAGCTGGTCCACGGACTCCTCCGTGAACTGCCGGCGGCCGCGCGGGACGTTCTGCACCGGGCGGATGAGTCCGGCCGCCTGGTACCGGTTCAGCTGGCGGACGGACACCCCCAGCCGGGCGGCTGCTTCGTTCGGTGTCATGGGAGGACACTAAGGGACACGGAGGGACATGGGAAGACATGGCGGTGCAGCCGGCGTGTCGCGCACGCCGGCTGCTGCCCGGTCAGTTCAGGAACGTGGCCACGTACGCGCTGTGCGGACCCCGGAAGATGCCCGGGCGGCTGACCAGCCCGGCGCGCTCCAGCCGGTACAGCAGGGACGACGCGCGGCCGTGACCCCACCGGGTGGCCAGCTCCAGCTCCGCGCACGTCAGCCCGCGGGGACCACAGCCGGCCACGTGCTCCAGCGCCTGGCGCATCAGCTCCGTCAGCTGCAGCCCGTCCGGGAGGACGGACGCCGGCGCTGCCGGCTCCCGGACCGCATGCGCAGCGGGACGCCGGCGCCCGTCCAGGCTCACCACGTTATCCGGCAGCTGCTCCCCGCGGTCCCGGAGCTGGTCCAGGTCCGTGGAGATGGTGGCGGCACTGACCCCCAGCGCGTCCCCGATGGCACGCGTGGGCATGTGCTGCCGGCGCAGCTCCAGCACCCGCTCCAGCCGGGCGGCCGGGGTCGGGCGGAGCATCGTCACGTCCGCGAACAGCTCTCGGCACAGCGCCGCCCAGCCCTTCGCGCCGGTGCCGAACCCCAGCAGTGCCGCGGCGCCCCCGTGGTAGGCGGTGGCCACGTCCCGGTCCAGCGTCTGCAGCTGGTCCCGGATGCGGTCCACCAGCTGGCGGGCGGTGTCCTTCGTCAGCTCCTGCTGCAGCAGCTGCTCCGCGGCGCTCACGGCTGGACCCCGTACACGCACTCCGGGCAGCACACGGCCACCACGGACGTGGGCACCTCCGGGGACAGCCGGCGCACTGCCGGCGCGTCCAGCCGGCGGGACATGGACACGGGGTCCCGGTCGAACGCGGGCAGGGGGCGGCGCACCGCCGGCGGCACCGGCGGGCGGGTGTAGCTGGCGAACCGGCCGGCGTCGTCCCGCGGCTGCTCCTCCATCGCGGTCACACCAGGTCCCCGGCGTCGCGCAGCTGCGTGGTCAGCGCGGCCGCCAGCGTGCCCAGCATCGTCAGCGCGGTGCCGCGGGTGGCCAGCACGATCACGTCCGGGTCCTCCAGCTGGAACCGGGTGAGGCGGTCCAGCACGTGCACGGCGCCCACGGCGTCCTGCACGATCACGGCCGCGGCGAACGGGCTGGCGGCCAGCTGCGCCAGCTGCAGCGGCGTGATGGCCGCTGCGGTCTTCTCCAGGGTGGTGGTCATGCTCAGATGATCGGCAGGACCGGCTGAACAGTTGAGCCGGACTGCAGACGATTCACCCGGACGGGGGAGACAGCATGGGATGGGTCATCGGGCTGTTCGTGGCCACGCTGGTGATCATGGCGCTGTTCGTGGCGCACACGGTGCGGGCGGACAACCGGGCTGGCACGGCCACCACGTCCCCGGGCTGGCGTGGCTGGCTGCTGATCGGGCTGGCGTGGCTGTGCGTGATCGGCGCCTGCACCGTGTTCTGGCGGGAAGTGTTCAGCCGCTGAACAGACGGGACCCCCGCAGCCACGGGGGGAGCTGCGGGGGTCCCGGTCACGCTACTGCCGGCGGAGCTACTGCTGGCGCCTCACCGTCACGGGGTCCGCGGCGCCCAGCTGGAAGCTGCCGGCGGTGGAGCTGATCACCACGCGCCGGCCGTTCCAGCCGTTGACCATCCGTGGAGCTCCACGAACCGTCACGGACTCCTGCTCCAGCTCCTCCGGCGGGTCCAGCAGCCGGTCCCCGTCCTGCACCTCCTCCGCGCGCAGGTGCAGCGTGGTGTCCCCCGGGCGCTCCGTGGTCTGCTCCTCCCCCGCGGCCGCGTCGTCCTCCGTCGTCTGCTCCGTGCTGGTCATCTTCGCTGCTCCCTTCGTGCGCTTCTCCGGCAGTGCGAACTCCCCGCGGGCTGCGAACCAGCGGCGGACCAGGGACAGGGGGGCGAGAGCACAGCCAGCCACGCCCCAGCTGCTCCCCCAGCTGTTCAGCAGCAGGAACACCGCTTCGCCGGCGGTGCGCCACGCGTTCACCAGCCCCAGCTTCACCAGCTCCCCCTCCAGCGCCGTCCCGGCGGCCGCGGGGGTCCACTGCGGCAGGAAGCCGAACAGCAGGACGCAGTGACCCAGCTGCGGGTCCAGGCGCACCGTCCCGGGCAGCAGCCCGGACGCCGGCGGCTGGTACAGCTCCTCCGACCACTGCACGCCCAGGATGGCCGGGCCCAGGTCCGGGTCCAGGATGCCGGCGGCCAGCTCCTCCGGCGTCTTCGCCCAGCGGAAGCCGGCCCACAGCTTCCGCTCCCGCCCGACCAGGCAGCCGGCCAGCACACTGGTGCCGCTGTACGCCTCCCCCTGCCACTCATCCAGGCGCTGCGCCCGCCGGTACCAGTTCAGCGCGTACGTGTTCGTGACGCCGGCGCGGGACGACGGCGCGGCCGCCACGGCACCGCTGGAGCCGAACCCCACGCAGGCGCCCTCCGCGCCCTGGTCCAGCACGGTGCCGTGGGTCCACACCACGCCGGTGGTGGGCAGCTTCGTGACGCCGGCGGCCGCCCGGAAGTTCAGGCTGCGGGGGTCGAACCGGGGGGACCAGTCGAACGTCCGGCCGGCGCGCTCCACCACTCCAGGGGCGGTCATCAGGCCAGGACGGGCGCGGCGCCGGTGATCTGCTCCACCGTCAGGATCGGCTGGCCGATGCGCTCCAGCTCCGCCAGCACCTGCTCCTCCGACAGCGGCAGCTCAGCGGCGGTGGGGCGGGCGGCCGCGCGGGGCGGGGCGCCGTTCGCGTACACGTGGTCCCGGAAGTAGCCGAACTCATTGGCCGGGACGTTCAGCGCCACCGGCTGGCACAGCCCGCGCGCCGCCAGCAGGGTCAGGTACGCCGGGGACGGGATGCCGTACCAGACGCCACCGGGGGCGGCCAGCACACAGGCACCGTCGTCGCTGTTGCGGATGAGCTGGAACTGCGGCATGTCGTCCTCCGTGGGGGTGGGGTTGGGGTTGGCCAGGCTGATGGCCAGCGCCATCAGTTCGTCGGTGGGGTAGTAGGGCATCGGGTCGCTGTGCGTGGTGCCACCCAGCACGCGCCGGATGGTGTCGTGCAGGGTCCATCCCTGCGGTGCGCCGCCGGCGGCCGCGGCGCGCACCTGCGCGTCTGTGGCCCAGCGCAGCGGGATACCCCAGCGGTGCAGGCACTCCACCATGTACTCCGCCACGCGGCGCATCTGCTGGCGACCGGCCACCGTCAGCCACTCCGCGCGGGTCAGCCGCGCGTACCCCGCCTGCTCCACCCCGACCGTGAAGCCGTTGCCCTTCGGGCCCACGTGGTAGGCCACCACGTTGTCCGGCAGCAGCCTGATCGTCTCGGCGGGGTCGATCATCACGGTGGCGGACGTGCCGGCCTTGCTGGTGCCGAACCAGTTGGCCGCGATGCTGTACGCGTAGCCGGCGGCCAACGGCGTCTCCGCGCTGTGCAGCACCCCCAGCCGGGGTCCGCCGGCCATCGTCCCGCCGTGCGCCACCGCGGTGATGGTGCGATCCACCGCGGCCACGCCGTGGGACACCTGGCCGTTCGCCAGCTGCTCCAGGCGCTCCACGGCGCCGGCCACCACCAGCTGCCAGTCCTCCTCCGACAGCAGGTGTCCCGGGTCCCCGGGGTCCGGCGCGGTGGCGGTCAGGATCGGCGCCGTCACGGTGCCAGCTCCACCAGCAGGTCCGCGTTCGCGTGCGCGACCGCCAGGAACTCCGCGGCGCCACCGTCCTGCACGCCCAGCGCCATCGGGTCGATAGGGAACACGTCCCGCCAGTCCGACGCGAACAGCAGCGCTCCGGTGGCTGGCGGCGCCACGTCCGCCGGCTCCGGTCCGACGCGCTGCCACTCCCCCTCCGGCACCTCCGCCGCGGCTGCGCGTGCGGCCGCTGACTCCTCCGTGCCCGCACAGATGTGCGTGGTGATCATGCTTGCTCCGTCTCTACTCACGCCGGGGTTCCGGACCAGTCCGTGAACGCATAGCACCGGGGGTTCCCGATCACCACAGCAGTACCACCAGTGCCCACGATGAAGTTCACGGCCAGTCCGATGGTCATGGACGTGGGCACCAGCGCGATGTGTCGCGTGAACAGGTACGTGTGCTCCCCTCCACCCGGAGCGCCGGGGATGCGGTCCGTGTGGTCCAGGTCCCCCTCCAGGTAGGTAGCGCCCACGGTGGTGGGGTGCAGACCCATCTGCAGCGTCTGCTGGCTTGCTCCGTTCGGGAACCGCGCCTGACAGCTGAACAGCACCAGCACCGGCTGCCCGATGGCGGCCGGTGCGATGTAGGCCACGGACGCACCGAACTGCGTTCCCGGGTTGACCGTCTGAGACAGCGCAGTGGCTGACACGAACCCCCCACCCACGCTGTGCCAGCGGGTGCCGTTCCACCGCTGCAGCCCGTACGTGGGGTGATCCCGGTAGGCGCCCACGTAGCCGCCGGCGGTGGTGTCCCCGCTGCCCACGGCCGCGATGCCCAGGTCCCGCCAGGTCGCTGACAGCGCGTGGTACCGCTGCGTCTGCCGGGTGGTGTCCAGCGTGGTCACCATCCCCTCCTGCGGGTTGGGGATGGCAGCACTGCGCGCGGCCGCGGAAGCGAACCGCATCACCGCCTGGTCCTGCAGGAAGTCCTGCAGGTCAGGGACGGCCAGCGTCTCCTCCGTCCAGACCTTCCGTCCACGTCCTCCGGCCATGCGGGTGTCCTCCGTGTTGTGTCGATCAGGCGGCGCTGTAGGTGACAGCGTAGGGAGCCAGCAGGTCCGACCCGCCCACACTGCTGTGACCCACCACGAACCAGCCGGATGGGTTGTCCGCGCCGGGGACCGGCGCCGTCTCGGTGAGCCACTGCACGGACCAGCCGTCCGGGGACACGTCCAGTTCGATGCCCAGCACCGCCAGCCCGCGGATGATGGGCGGACCCACCGGCGGGTGGTATCGGAACAGCCAGCGGTCCCCCAGGTCCGTCCCCAGCACAGCCGGCCACTGCGCCAGCGTGGAGTCCAGGTCTGACGAGGACGGCCGGGGGGTCACGGAGTCCACCCGCAGCTCCGGCCGGGCGCGCGCCACGATCAGCGCCTGCGCCCAGTCAGCCACCTGCGCGTCCGTCTGCAGCATCACCTGCCCGACGCGGTTAGCCGTGGTCACCCCGTACAGCCGCTGTGACTGCTCATTCTCTCGGCGCACCACCGGCGGCG
>Ga0210040_10010997_pt1 | contig 10306 bp, 10 predicted proteins | sample CryGeyCG12114_NA_FD_185462 | JGI IMG/M metagenome (GOLD analysis project Ga0210040, IMG submission 185462) | Groundwater microbial communities from aquifer - Crystal Geyser CG19_WC_8/21/14_NA (SPAdes) (version 2) | ecosystem: Environmental > Aquatic > Deep subsurface > Groundwater | place: USA...
ACCCTGCATGTGCGCAAAAGGCTAAACCTTTTTTTCAGAGCCGCTGTCTCCTACGGCGTCGACGGAGAAGGCTCCGGGTACGTTCAAGGCGTCGAAGCCTTCGATATCGGGGATGCTTAAGGTAAGCGGTTTTCCGGTGTGGTGTGCGTGTGAAAGGGTTTGCTAATTTGGTAAAGAATGCGGTGATGGCGCCGCCGGCGGAGGAGAGGGAGACGAGTCCGATTGAGGCGGCGATTGAGAGTGTGGGGGATGATGGGCAGAAGAGGGGGACGTGAGGGTTGGGAGGGAAGATGGGTGCTTGGGTTCAAGGAGGCTGTGAAGCGGAATCTATTCTTCCTGTCATTTTTTGGCTTGTTGATTCAGTGTGTCCATTTCCATGCACTATCCCGGTGTGACGTCGAACAATAACATCCACGTCACTCCTGTCCGCAACTTGTACATGTCGGCTCAACAGAACCGTAATGCGGACCATCTCTACAGCAGCAACAATATCAAAACTCCTTCGAAGAATCATAGTTGGATCTGTAGATCTTAGACCATCCCCACAGTTCCTCGATATCTCTCGTATCGCAATTCCGACACCTTATATGGTTGTTGCACGCTACACAAGACTCGGAAAGGAGATTCGAAGCGACGAAGAAGTTCCAGTGTAGATACTCAAGATAAAGTTAATGCTAACGTTCTATTTAGATAAGCTTATTACAGAAAAAGATTTTAAGAGTAGCTTAATGCTAGAAAGGGATAGTAGAGTTAAAGTTAATAATAAGATTAATGGCGTAACTTTGCGCGGAGACTGAAATTGATTGGAAGGTCAAGATAGAGAGTCTGGTACCTGATCTTATGAGACGTGTGATGGGGGATTGATTTTATTCTATAAGCGTAAAAAAACAACAGAGCAAAAAAATGGGTGAAAGTCGAGGGAAACCTAACTAGGGTAACCAACTAGTAACTAGGGTAACCAACTACTTCGGTAGGATCCTCCTGAACCGCCTGAAGAGAGGATCGAACACGCGGATACATAGACAACCTCAAGCACCTTGTCGACTCGGGGGGCGGCATGCAAGAGGGTACCGCATGGGCCTTTTGAATTGAAAGTTTCTGATGTTAAATAATATATATAGTATGATAATGAATGTATTTGTATTTAGATCTTGAGAGGTTTACGGGTACTGATATGTTGCGAGAGAATTGTTTGTGTCGCAGGATAAGTGGGGCGAGCAAACGCGACTACAGCACAAATGGGTAACACTCTTCCACCTCACGAGTTAGAACATCAGGTCCACCCTGTCTTTGTTCTAGAGATGCTCTTAACATGTCCACGTGTTGTAATGTTCTTATCAATCTGGATCTGAGCATAGGTCTATGTTCCTAGAGTCACTTCACTGTGTTTGCGATCATGTCGTTGCTGCCTAGGTACCCTCGAATCGCTCGACGTGCTCCAACCCGCTTATGATTATAATGGGAGGTGCAGTATGTTCATAAGAGCACTATAATCGATGCATTGTGAGAAGTGTGTACCGCTTCGAGGAATGAGCATGACGGGGGTGAAAGTGAAAGTGACAAACGGTCAAATCCCGCACCACAGAACATTTTTCAGACGCGCAAAATCCATTTTACTACCACCTACCTCACCGTACCACATTACCATCATCACGCACGCGCAATGGCATCCGCGAGAGACTCTGCGCCTGCCTCCTCCTACAATACTGACGAGATGAGCGACAAGGCAAGATTCGTTCACCGCCTTGATTTGCTTAAGCACCGCTCCGACACCGATGTCGAGCTGCTCGAAGAGCTTTTCGCGCTTGCTGACGACAAGCTCGCTGGTGTTGTCGACCGTCGGCAGTTTCTGGAGATCCTTTGCGGCGGGTTGCAGGATGAGAAGGAGAGCCGCGATGGCTTGATTCGCGAACGCCGTGCTTGGGGCAAGGAGAAGGAGGAGAAAAAGAAGAGGAAGGAAGAGGAAGAGAAGAAGGCCAAGCTAGAGCTAGCCGCCGCCGCGAAGAAGAAGTCGGCGCTGGAGAAGAAAGACGGGGCTGCCGCCATAGCCGACAAGGTCAAGCAGAGGAATGAGATGAAGAGATTGGCGGATGAGAGGATGAGAAAGGAGAAGAAGGCGAAGACGAAGGCAGAATGGGAGAAGAAGGAGCGGTTGGCTGGTCAAGCCAAGACTACTGAGCCCATATCAGCACCAGGTACGCTACCTGCCCTCATCGTCATGCACACTACATACTAATATACTTCTTAGCCCAAACTCCACCAGTCCTGCGCTCGGCATCGCCCGCCATCGCCACCGGCTCGCAACCCTCTGCCGTTCCGTCGCTGAAGAGACCCGCCGACGCTCCCATTCCTGATGCGCAAGATGGCAAAAAGGCCAGGACCAATCTCGAGTTTTGCGTCGGAGACTGGACTTGCGGTGCGTGTGGATGGCACAACAAGCGCACGATGCTTCGCTGCCAACGTAGGTTTGGTGGCAGGTCAGGTCCCCAGTGCACTGCCACTCGAGACGAAGTTTACAAAGGACATACCGTGCAGGCAGCAGGCCCCGGTATCGAAAAGCGGATCACCAAGGCTTCGCATAGAGACGACTGGCAATGCAAATGCTACTGGTGGAATAGATGGGAGTCTACGTCCTGTCTTAAGTGCAATGAGGACGAGGAGTGCAAGATCGGCATAGATGACGACGAGGCGCTGCCGGTATGGTACGAGACGGAGTATCCGTCCATTGGTGAATCTGATTTCTACTGGCGTAGATACGACAGGCCTACTATTGGGGTGGATTCGCGCGCTCAGCAACACAGCAGCGACGCTGGCCACCTGTGGGTTAAAGGGGCTTTCAAGGAGAAGAAGAACAAGTTCAAGCTCCGATGAGGGCTTGGTACAATGACACGCGACCGGAACTGATGGGATTGATGGGATGACGTTGAGAGGGGACAGAGAGCTTAGAAATTGAGATCAATTGCGTTTGATGACTGTGACGAAGGCGACGATGTTACAATCCGAACCAGAGCGCCTAAATTGATGGGTACAGCACTGGCAAAGGCAAGCACTATTGCGCAGGTTAGTTTCTCATTTCAGAATAACCTACAGCGGCGCTGAGCAACTCTAGGCCGCGCGATGGGCGGCACAGCAGACACCATCGTTGCCGAAGTCGCCGCCGGTAGCGCCTTGTCCGCCGTCCTACGAGCTTATCCAAAGGTTCTTATCGCTGCCGTCCACGGCGCAAGTATCGGCTGGGGTTGCACGCAGCTCTCCGCCTTTGATCTTGTCTATGCCCACCAGTCCGCCTTTTCCCAAACACCGTTCGCGTCGCTGGGTATTGTGCCCGAGGGCGGTTTATCTTACAACTTCCCCAAAGCAATGGGCAAGGCTCGCGCCAATGCCTTACTTCTCGCTGGCGACACGCTATCTGCGCATGAAGCGTGGGTAGGAGGACTCGTTACGGGAGTTGTGGAGACGAAGTCCGCGGACGCGTTTTTGGAAAAGGTGTTGGAGAAGGCAAGGCATATAGGGACGTTTTCAGGGGAAGCGATGAGAATGGCGAAGAAGTTGAAGTCCGATGCAGCGAACGATGTAGAAAATGTGAAGATGTTTGAAAGGTGACCAATCTCAGTTGAGATGAGATGAGTCGCGTGGCCGCTTAGTGCCGGCTAATCGATAACCTTTTCCGATTATCATCAACATTACTCCACATTCTACCTGCACCTCCAGGCAAAGTATCTATACTACTTCGAGAACGACATTTTACTTAAGTACGTTGCGTCCATCACCATGGCCCAAGTAGAAGGAGCACCTGCGCGTGGCGCTGTAGCTCACCTCTTACCTCAAACATACAAGCGGTACATCTCGGAATGGCTCGAAGAGGACACTCCGAGCTTCGACTATGGCGGTTTCGTGGTTGGCGATGAGATGAGTGAGGCAAAACTGTTGGGAAAGAGTGAGGTGGGTGAAGTTTCGATTTGCCTCTACGACTGCTAATCTTATTACAGGGCATAGTAGCTGGCGTGCCTTTCTTCAATGAAGTCTTTCGGCAATTGGACTGCACGTAAGTCTGCGTCGACTGCCTCCAACGACCGCGCTTACGTGTGATGCAGAGTCGAATGGCACATCAAGGAAGGCTCGTCGTTCCAACCTATCACACATTGCGCGACTGTGAGAGGTCCGGTCCGCAAATTGCTTCTCGGCGAGCGAGTAGCGCTCAACACTCTTGCGCGTTGCTCTGGAGTCGCCACAAAGTCAAACCGGCTACTTGTGCTCCTACGCAAGGCTGGCTACCCCAACATCCTCGCTGGCACGCGCAAGACCACCCCCGGCTTTCGCATCGTCGAGAAGTATGGAATGCTTGTAGGTGGTGTCGATGCACATCGAGTCGACCTCTCCCACATGACCATGTTGAAGGACAATCACATCGTAGCTGCCGGAAGCATTACCAATGCCGTTCGCGCCGCAAAGTCAGCAGGCGGCTTTGCCACTAAAGTTGAAGTCGAATGCCAGAGCTTCGAAGAGGCAGACGAGGCTATTGCAGCCGGTGCCGATATCGTCATGTTGGACAACTTCACGCCAGATGGTGTCAAGGTTGCCGCAGCACAACTCAAAGAGAAATGGGGTCGAGGGACGGGCGACAGGAAGGCTTTCTTGGTGGAGGTTAGCGGTGGTCTCACCGAACACAACGTCGAGAAGTATGTCTGTGGAGATATCGACATCGTCAGTACAAGCAGCATACATCAGGGTGTGCCGCATGTCGATTTCTCGCTTAAGATCGTGCCGAAGACGAAGAAAGATGGCGGTGACAGCCTAGAAGTGTAAAGCGAGAGTCACAAAGTATGGCGAGTTACGATAATCGACGTTGTCTCACAACATATGATTCCGAGCTTGGTGCAATATCGGTGAAGAGGGTTGCGGGGTCCGATCTGATCTCCGACTCTTGCCGAGCATTGGCAATTAGCTGATATAAGCAGGTCGAAGCAGCTCTCGACTTCGGGTCCATCAGCAGGCTACTGGTCTAGAAACGCCGCCGCTGCACATGCGCACCGCTCGAAACAAGCCCTGCACGATCGCCTCATACCCCGCCCCTTAATTCGCTTAATATGGACGCATCTCCAGACTCTGAAAGAAGAAGAGTTGACCGTGTCGTCCTCGCCTGCGTACAGTGTTAGTAGCACGCAGTGCACAAATTGCATGTGAGATCTTACTGACTTCGCATGCCAACATTAGGTCGAGGCCGTCATGTCAAATGCGATGCCACACAGCCAATCTGCAACAGATGTAAGCGCGATAGAAAAGAGTGTAATTACCAGAAATCGAGACGAGGAGGTTTGGACAAGGCCGCACTGGAACGACGTCGGTTGCGATTGCAGCAGGAAGCAGAACGTGCCCAACAGAACCTCGGTCTGAGCCATGAACCATCCACTGAATTGTCTCCGACGAACGACCAAACTTTGACACATGGTCTATCGAACAGTCCAGGCATCGATGCAATTCACATTGCCGAGACTCCATGTGTTGACACAAGTCCTGCTTTCCAGGTCAATACCGATCGGCTACTGGAGCTCTATTTCGAGAACTTCTGGCCGTCTTTTCCGATCGTTCTGCCCTACCATTACCTTCAGCAAAGACTCATGAACGATGACCATGGAATGGAAGAACTTTTGCTTGTTCTCCAGTATATCGGATCCACCTATGCTCCATGGACGCCCTCAGATCCGTACTTCAGGACTGCGTTACAATCCCTGGGGTCGCCTGTTCTCGCGCATACCCCTTTCAATGTGCAAGCACTTATGCTTTTCGGGCTTGCGCAGTACCATTTCAACATGAAAGAAGAAGGGCAGAGACATCACAATCTTGCAGTGTCTATCGCTATAGAACTACGCATGAATCAGAGAAGCTTCGCTCAAGCCTACGGCGAGTCCAATCCAGTACTCGAGGAATCATGGAGGCGGACATACTACATGCTACACGTTGCTGATCAGCACCTCGCAATCGTCTCGAACTCGCCGCTCTACACCTTGGCCAATGTCCCGAACACCGTCGATCTGCCATGTGATGATGAATTCTTTAGGTCCGGTCAGATCCCACCCGTAGTCACCTGGCAGGACTACGAAAACCGCGACATGGAAGAGGTCGAGACCGTCTACTCCTCGATCGTATACCTCTACGACATGGGTAAGGTCGTTTCAAGTGTCATGGACATGTTGATTGAAACTGGAACTTTCGGAGAGGCAATGATCGAGCGCTGCGACACCAAGCTCGCCATCTGGACATCGCTGCTTCCAGCGTGCAAGAGAGACCCAGTACGAAGAGACGGCTCTATTGACGAGATTATGTACACGGCGCATATGATTGCCAGCGTCACAATCAATACCATGCACCGACCATTCTCTTCCTTGTCTCTCAGTCCCGAAGAGATGACGACGCAAGCCTTCCTGTCTCCGACTCCGTTCGTTGCACCACCAAAACAAGGGCGCGGAGCCCATACTGCGCGCACACTCAGAGCCCTCGAGATGCACACGAAGCTGCTTGCAATACCGTGTACGATTGAGCGTCACAATGTGTTTACCATGTGTATGTCTGCGCAGCTTGCGGCGGCACAGATCTCCGCATGCACGAATCTGCTGGAGGATCATCCCCTGTCCATCGCGCGTGATCGTGTCCGGTTGAGTATCGGATTCCTCAATGCTATGGGCGCATTTTGGCCTTTGGGTAAACTGATGGCAAGGGAAGTCCGTCTGATTGCTCGAACGCACCTATCGAACAAGCAGAGTACCGTGGCCGTGGACTCGGGACCTGCAGCAGAACTGGATCTTCCGCGCGATGAACTCATCTGGCCCGTCGATCCTTCGGCGCAAATCGACATATATGCAGGTCTTATGTTGCCTGTTGACTGGAGCACGGCCAATCTCGGCTATCCGTCTTCAAACTCTTCTACCATATCATAAGAGTACGCCATAAGAAAGCGCCCTACTTACACGATCCGAGCACTTGAACATGTGACTAAATGGATTCGACTATGATCAGGAGGTGCTCTCCACTCTTGAAGGTATACCCCGGATGACAGCCGATGGAAACCCAGAATTCTGGGACGCGCCAGATCTGCGAGGTGCATGGCAATGCGGTAGCCTGGGATAAAGGTCCCCGAACGTTGCCTTGAATTGTGGTTATATGCATGTTATCGTCCCAATCTGATACAATTGTCGCCTTTTCAAGGCCGATCCACAACTACTAATCGAATTGGCTAAGCACACATGGAACCGACAAATTGGTTCGAGACTCACAGTCCGTAACTCGCGATGTTGTCGCCGGACATGCTCGAGTCATACAAACACCCCCATCTTTCCGGTCAAGCCTCCCCCAACCTTGGAACATTGGCGAACACGAGTGCAACATGGCCCGTTATCTGCGGTGCTGATACGCTACCACCTCGAAGCAGTCTAGCCAATAACGTCATGCCAAAGACGGCTAGCAGCACGCTTGATAGGTTCCAGCCCCGCGCTGGATCTGCATCTGCTACCTTGCATGGCGCGACGTCAAATTCCGAGGATTTAAGAGCTTTGAAATCCCCATTTCGTGGCAATGCTGTGAACGTGACGTTGACGATGACGGTTCCTACCTTTGGCTACAAGATGCGCATGGACTGAGAACTTCATTTTTTCTTCGATCACCAACAGAAGTTTTATCAGCCTTGCCACACACTCGACAACGATACGAAATTTGCATCACGCGACGAGTCGCCGATTAGACCCGGATTTAGCGATTTCGTCAATCCGACGACAAAATGAGCGATCTCGAAAAACCATACGAAACACCGGGACCTCATCATGCCGGATCTCTCCAGAGCGATGAAGTCGAGAGGCAATTGGGACAGGTGGACCCGGTGTACGAGGCCAAGCTTGTCAGGAAGCTTGATCTGTACATTATCCCTGTGGTAATGCTGCTGTACTTGCTCAGCTTCTTGGATCGGTATGTGCAATTATTTCGCAGTCAAACCGCACATGAGGAGAAACCTTTTAGAACCGCCAGCAACGCCAAACTCACTCAACTTAAAGTACTCATGCTAATTCCTGTTTAGAGTAAATATCGGCAATGCTCGTCTTTACGGTCTGGAAGAGGATCTGGGCATGAATGCCGACCAATTTCAGACGGCTGTCTCCATTCTTTTCGTCACTTACATCTTGTCCGAGCTTCCGTCGAATTTGGTATTGAAGAAGCTTACGCCATCTCGCTGGATCGCCTTCATCACTACGGCCTGGGGAATTATCGCTAGCTTGACTGGTATCGTACAAAGCTACGGAGGCCTGATCGCATGTCGTCTGCTCCTCGGAGCGGTTGAAGGAGGCCTATTCCCAGGTATGGCGGTGTACTTGACCTTCTTCTACACCAAACGCGAGCTCGCGCTCCGCATTGGGTACCTTTTCGTCTCCGCTGCGCTTGCTGGCGCTTGTGGTGGACTGCTCGCATTTGGCATCGGCCATATGGTACGTAAAGCAACGACACGAATACTACTTGAACGAATCGCTGACGTATAATGTAGTAAGTTCAATTGTCTCATTTTTAACTGCGGGTGCCTTAACTAGGTACTCAAGTTTGTCTTAAGCAGCTACTTGAGTATTGTTTCAAACTCTAAAACACATGCTAATCGTGCCGCTATCTTAAGGGATGGAGTGGCAGGCCAACGCGGATGGCGATGGATCATGATTCTTGAGGGCATTCCAACGTTCGTCCTCGGAGTCGCAACGTGGTGGATTCTGCCCGACAGCCCTGAGACCGCATACTTTCTGAACGACCAGGAGAAAGCTTTTGCGGCAGCACGCCTCAAGCGCCAGACTGGATACACCAAGAAGGCTGCGGAGTTCCACTGGGATGACGTCAGGAAGTGCTTCAAGGACTGGAAAGTCTGGACGTTTTGCTTCGCGCAGTTCGGCTCGGACACGATGCTTTATGGTTTCTCGACATTCTTGCCTACGATCATCCGATCCATCATGCCGAAAGCGAGCAATGCGATGGTGCAGGTCCTGACGATCCCGTGTTACGCGCTCGGTGCGATCACATATCTCGTAACCGCGCATTTCTCGGATAAGCAGCAGAAGCGTGCGTTATATAGCATCCTGCTGGGCGTTATCAGCATTATCGGATACGCTATGCTCATCAGTCCGTCAAGCTCGGGCGTCCACTACGCTGGCTGTTTCCTGGTCGCGATGGGACTATACGTCTGCGTCGGTCTGCCGCTCGCTTGGTTGCCTACAAATCTCCCTCGGTACGGAAAGCGTACTTCGGCAACGGGTCTACAGCTATCGATCGGAAATTGTGCTGGTATCATGAGTGCTTTTGTAAGTTGTTCGATTTTTCGAACCCCAACAGTATCCTTTTTAACGCTGTATAGATCTACCCGTCCTCGGACCGTCCTCGCTTTGTGAAAGGACACTCCATCACAATGGCCATGGTTGCCTTTGCGATCATCTGCTACGCAGTCTTGTGGTTCACGTTTGCTGGCATCAACAAGCGTCGCGACAACGGGGAAGAAGAGCACCTGATTGCGGGCATGAGCGACGAGGAGGTTGCGGAGCTGGGTGATGAGAGCCCGAGATTCAGATACACCATTTAGGGTTCATCTAGAGCCGAATTTTGGTACGTGACAGTCCTAAACGCCTCACGATCGCATAACACAAGACTGTTATAGTTTCAGTGATCTAGGAAAGGTGTTCTCCACCTGTATTCAATCACATCTACTCAATATGCTTCTTTTCTTCGTTGACAAATGAGGAAGTAATCGTCGGAATGATGTAGCCATAGCTTTTTCATATGTTTTGTGATCATTATGCTTGTGGGCAATTCCGAGTGTCGTATCGACCGATCGTTCAAATTACCATGACCTATTGGCTGGTTGACGCATGCCGCAAGCCACGAGGCTCATCGAGAGGCAGTTCTGAGCTTTAGCCTTGCTCCGCCACACTACCACCACCGCAATCGCACCATAATTACGACGACGACATTGCTCACACCAACAGCATCATCAATCAACACCTCAAACATCGTATCATGGTTGATTTCGGCTGGTCCGCCAGCTGTCTCCTCGAGGCCATCAAACTGAGCAATAAAATCCGCAAGGCTCTGCAAGATGCAGGCGGTGCCAAGGACCAGTATGCGGAAGCAACGTCATTCCTCACACAATCGGACTGCATCTTTAAAGAGCTAGAGGGGCACATACGAGACAACCAAAGCTCGGCGCATCGTTCCGCAATCGTGCAGCAGCTCAAGCTGATGGAACGACCATGGACGAGGCTGCAAGACCTGTTGGACAAGTATGAGAACA
>Ga0210040_10010998_pt1 | contig 10305 bp, 6 predicted proteins | sample CryGeyCG12114_NA_FD_185462 | JGI IMG/M metagenome (GOLD analysis project Ga0210040, IMG submission 185462) | Groundwater microbial communities from aquifer - Crystal Geyser CG19_WC_8/21/14_NA (SPAdes) (version 2) | ecosystem: Environmental > Aquatic > Deep subsurface > Groundwater | place: USA...
TGGTTCACTCACTGGGCCTGTTTTCAATTTTTTGCATTCCTTCTCAAACTCTTCTTCCAACATGGCTTTTTTACGTTTTAAATCTTGAACTCTGTGGATGTATTTCTGTCCTATTTCCGTTGATCTCTCACAGAGAGTGCAAAAATTTGTGTCATTTTCCGTGACTCCTGACTTGCAGCCTTTACAATAAGCGAAACCGGCTGGCAACGGCGGAAGGTCTAAATGCCAAACAGTCTGACACAAAGGATTCTTGCATTTAGCGGGCTTGCGGAAAACATTTTCCATTTGGGCACAGAAAGTCGGGCAAAACCGGTCTGGTTTACTGTGAACTAAAGGGAGACAGTACTTTCTGTTTTTATTTCTCATAGGAGCAAATGGCGTTATCCGATTGTCATCCATCTAAAAAAATAATAGAACATCTATTAGAACAGGAAAAGTTTTGTAACTATATAAAAATTGGAATCTTTATTGAAACTGGAATGCCAACTGATTAAGCACGAACCTTGTAGCAAAGAGTCCAGGTAGTTTCGAAACCGAAGATTGAAATAGTTTTGATCAAAATTTGAAAGTAAAAAGTTTTTTTCCGGAAGCATAAGCCAAACCTTGTTAATCATTCAACGTCTGAAATGAGAATGAGATCTTTTTTCAAATCGTTTTGGGAGAAGACTGTTTATTTTGGTTTTCAATTTTTAACAGAAGGTTGCTATGAAAAATTTTTAACTCCAAATTGCAACACTGTGCACTAATTTACATTGTCCAGGACTAATTTAACACTATTGTGCACTAATTTACATTGTTCAGGACTGATTTAACACTATTGTGCACTAATTTACATTGTCCAGGACTGATTCAACACAGTTGTGCACTAATTTACATTGTCCAGGACTGATTCAACACTATTGTGCGCTAATTTACATTGTCCAGGACTGATTTAACACTATTGTGCACTAATTTACATTGTCCAGGACTGATTTAACACTATTGTGCACTAATTTACATTGTCCAGAACTGATTTATCACTATTGTGCACTAATTTACATTGTCCAGAACTGATTTAACAATATTGTGCACTAATTTACATTGTCAAGCACTGATTTAACACTATTGTGCACTAATTTACATTGTCCAGGACTGATTTAGCATAATTCAACACTAATTTACATCGTACAGGACTGATTTAACATTATTCTGCACCAACTAACTTTATGCAAGTCTTATTAAATACTTTTCTGCGAGTTACTGCGACAAAGACAGTTTCAGTTGTTGAATATCAAAATCGCAAACTACAATCTTTAATTTCAAATTTCCATATTTCATGTTCCAAAGCCCTTCCGTGCATAAATTACAATTTAAAAAAAGTTATGATCCTTACTTTCTTTATATTTAATTATTCAAGCTTAGATTCCTTTTATTGATCATTTATTCACCTTATAGCCTACATAACAGTTTTAGTTTTGAAGCAGTTGGTTTTAAAACTGAGTTTCATCAGTTCAGGTGTCACCGCCTTTGAATTTGAAAAATTTTTTTGGCTTTACAGCCTTTTTCAGTTGACTAACAGTTGATTTTAAGCGATGCCCTCCGCTCAAAGGAACACACGCAAAAGAAAAAAGGTGAATTATAATGCATCAAAAACAAAAATCAAATTGAGCAGATTTGCTGTCAGCGAGAAAACTGCGAGAGAAAATTCAAATCAGCCGATTCAGATCTTAGAGTCTCAGAATACAGACATTCAAAACAAAAGCCAGGAGTTGAATGAGGAATTCAATACGATGAACGTAATGTTAGTAGATTGCAATAATAAAGTTGTACCCGAAATTTTAAATGCGGCGGCATCTCATGTGGAAGGAATACTAGAAGAGTCTGTACCTTCCCTTTTTGTACCAAGAAGATTTGCTCGAATAGCCCTTAATGTTTCGAATGCAGCACCAGCTGAATTGGATCACGTACATATTTTACAACCAATGAAACCTAAAAAATATTCTGCCTTTGAAGCCACAGAAATAGATCCAGCTATGAAGTTACATGCTTGTGGACCTTTGCAACACAAATGCAATCACTGTGGTGCATTGCATTTCGAAAAAGAGCGACCCCGAGACGACGCTTTCACAATGTGCTGCCATAAAGGATCAGTAAAATTGGAACCTAATAATGTTCCGCCTTACATGAAAGACTTATATCAAGGACAACTGCCCGAATCCTTGAATTTTCGTAACAATATTCGTCAATACAATAACTCATTTGCTTTTGCATCCATGGGGGCAAAAATTTGCTCACTTGGATCTGGGCCATATTGTTTTAAAATTCATGGGCAAATTTATCACAGAATGTCAGATGCTATGCCAGAGGATGGTGGACGACCGCAATTCAGCCAGTTATACTTTATGGATCCTGATGAAGCGTTGGATCAGCGTATGTCGGAAAAGCCTAACGAAAATTGTTTGCCTGCAGTACTTTCTGAAATAGACCAATTGCTTCGAACCGTCAATCCATTTGCTTGCTCTTATCAGTTCATGCGCGAAAAAATTGAAGAGCAGGGCACAAATAAAACAGTCGTAATGGATATCATAACCAACAAGTCACAAGATCATCGAAGATACAACGCACCAACTGCAACAGAAGTGGCAATAATTTTTGAAGCAGACGCTGATGGTTCTCCTCCACTTTATAGGGATATTAGAATTTATCCCAGAGGAGGCTATTATCAGCAGATAAGTATTCTAAATCCGAATTTAGATCCCATGGTTTATCCACTTTTTTTGTGCATGGAGAAAAGGGTTGGAGTGAAGGTATGTCGAAACAAAACTCTACAGGCAATGTAACTCATCTTCAATTTTACGCATACAGAATAGCAATTCGAAATGAATTCAACCCTATATTGCATGGAGGTAAGCTTTTTCAACAGTTTGTTGTAGATATTTATGTGAGAATTGAGGCAAATACACTCAACTGGATAAAATTTAATCAAAAAAAGCTACGTGCTGAAAGTTATTTAGGATTAGTGGACTATGTGGCAGGCCTTTGCGATCAACATCTGTCTAAATTAGGTAAATTAGTCATTTTGCCTTCCTCATTTCAAGGTAGTCCAAGAGCTATGCATCAAAACTATCAAGATGCTATGAGCATTGTCAGCTGCCATTCTAACCCTGATCTTTTTATTACTATGACTTGCAATCCGAACTGGATAGAAATTATTAGTAATCTTTATCCAAATCAGACAGCTTCAGATCGACCAGATTTAGTGGCTAGGGTATTTAACATCAAACTCAACGAACTGATTGATGACGTAACTAAACAACACATTTTTGGTGAGGTAGAAGCTTATTTTTACACAATAGAGTTTCAAAAGCGTGGACTGCCGCATGCCCATATACTTGCAATTTTAAAAGACAAAGATAAAATAAGAGATCCAGAAACTATCGATAAAATAATATCAGCAGAATTACCTGATCAAAATACTCAACCCAAACTCTTCAAAGCCGTTGTGAAACATATGATTCATAGGTCATGTGGTCGAAATCAAGACAAAAAATCTCCATGTTTGAATGAAAAATTAGAATGTACAAAAAAATTTCCGAAACCTTTTTCTGATTCGACTGTAGTAGGGGAAGATGGATTTCCTAAGTACAGAAAGAGAGATGATAAGCGTGAAGCATGTGTGAGAGTACTCTGAGTAGAGTACTCTGCTAATGTTAATAATCAATGGGTAGTTAATAATGCGATGCTTTTGCTAAAATACGATTGTCATATTAACGTTGAACTTAGCACAAATATAAAAGGTGTTAAATATTTGTTTAAATATGTGTATAAAGGTTTTGATTGCGCAAAGGTGTGCCTGGATACAGATGAAGAGAATATCACAACATGGGATGAAACTAAAACTTTCGTTAACTCTAGATATGTTAGCCCACCAGAAGCCTGTTGGAAGATCTTTGAAAATCGCATGCATGGACGCTCCCACGGGGTTATTCGGCTTCAAGTTCATCTTCCTAAAGAAAATATCATTATTTTCAACGAAGGTAACGAACATGAAGCGGCATTCAGAGCAGGTGATGCAACAACAACTCTTTTAGCTTGGTTTGACTTAAATGCAACAGATGAAAATGCAAAAAATTTCACGTACGTTCAAATTCCTTATCATTATACTTATGCGAAAGGTGAATGGAAAAAGAGACAGAAAAACTGTAAAATTGTAAGTAGAATGTACAATGTCAGTCCCAAAGATATTGAAAGATATGCTTTGAGGGTTCTGCTTTTACATGTTAAAGGTGCAACATCTTTCGAATCAATCAGAACGTTAGACGATAGGGTTTATTCTTCATTTCACGAAGCTGCAGTTGCGCGAGAATTATTTGAGAATGACGATGAATGGAAAAGTTGCATGACTGAAGCTAGCACTTTGCAAATGCCAAAGCAGTTGCGCAATCTGTTTGCAAGAATATGCGTGTTCACTAATATTTCAGACCCTAAATCACTTTTTTATCAGTTTATAGATTGTTTATGTGAAGATTTTCTACAGTTGCAATACGAAACAAATGAATCGATTGCATATGCTATGGATGAAATTAATTTTTTATTACGTATTCACGGTAGAACTTGGACAGATTTTAACTTACCTGCTCCATTACCAGCTCCAGTCGTTTCGTCGCCTGTAGAAGCCAGTAACGTGATAGAAAATTTCAATTTCAACGAAGATCAACGTGCTGCATATTCAAAAATTATTGAAGCGATTGAGACAGAATCTCAAGTTTCTAAATGTTTCTATATAGATGGTCCTGGAGGAACTGGAAAGACGTTTTTATACAATGCTTTGATAAATTACGTAGAAACACGAAGATATGAGTTTGTCGCTGTGGCTTCAACAGGCATAGCCGCTACGCTATTGAAAGGCGGAAGAACCGCTCATTCAGCGTACAAAATACCTGTGCCAACATTCAAGGACTCGGTATCGCATTTAAAACCTAATGATATTGCAGCTGCTAAATTACGCCGTTCAAAACTTTTTGTTTGGGATGAATGCACAATAGCTAACGTGCACATGTTAAGAGTTGTGGATTTGCTTTTAAAAGAAATTATGAATAATACCCTACCTTTCGGCGGCAAAGTTTTTGTTTTGGGGGGAGATTTTAGGCAAATACTACCAGTTGTTAAACATGGTAACAAAAATCAAATCATAGCTTCTTCAATCAAAAGTTCATTTTTATGGTCCCATTTTAAAATCTGTCAGCTAAGACAAAATATGCGGACGTCGGATAATGAAAGAGAATTTGCAGATTGGCTCCTTTGGAAATGGGAAAAATGCAACAATTGAATTTCCTGATGAATGTTTAACAACCGACATTATATCTGCTGTGTACGGTGAAGGACCGATTGTTAGCGATAGGAACCTCAATTTTGCTAATTCGGCAATATTGTGTCCAAAAAACTGTCAAACATTCGAATTGAATGAATCTATTATCAATAAATTCACCGGTGAGCCACGAACTTATTTTTCCGCTGACTCCATAAGTATCGATGACACAAATTGCGATGCTTCGATGTATACAGTTGAGTTTTTGAATAGCTTAACTCCGTCAGGCATGCCTCCTCATAAACTTACTTTAAAGCCCGGGGTGATAATAATGCTTCTCCGAAACATCAATACTTCAAAAGGACTTTTCAACGGAACTAGATTAACTGTTGTCACTCTTTTTCAACATTTTATTCATGCCAAAATTGTAGCCGGATCTTTTGCAGATACAGAGACTTTTATTTCACGCGTCTCCCTCTTCCCATCAGATGCAGACATTCTTTTCGAAATGACGCGCCTTCAGTTTCCTGTCCGTGTTTTATTTGCGATGACCATAAACAAGTCGCAAGGTCAAACGTTTGATAAAGTTGGGGTGTATCTGCAAGAACTAGTGTTCACTCATGGTCAGCTTTACGTTTCTTTATCAAAAGTAAGAACCAAAGAAGGATTGAAAGTTTTTTGCGAAGATGAAAGGACAGCTAATGTAGTATACACAGAAATTTTAAACCAATTATCTTAAATTTAAATAAATTTTATTCGATTTTTAACACTTTTGATCGCGTTCTTCGCGTTTAACATAATTCAGCTCAAATTTACATTGTGAAGGACGGATTTAACATTATACTACACTAATTTACATTGTCCAGGACTGATTTTACATTATTGTGCAATATTTTAACATTTGTCAGCACAATTGATATTGTCCAGCATTAATTTTACATTGTTCAGCATTAATTTTACATTGTTCAGCATTAATTTTACATTGTCTAGCATTAATTTTACATTGTCCAGCATTAATTTTACATTGTCCAGCATTAATTTTACATTCTCTAGCATTAATTTTACATTCTCCAGCATTAATTTTACATTCTCCAGCATTAATTTTACACTCTCCAGCATTAATTTTACATTCTCCAGCATTAATTTTACATTTCCAGCATTAATTTTACATTGTCCAGCATTAATTTTACATTTCCAGCATTAATTTCACATTGTCCAGCATTAATTTTACATTGTCCAGCATTAATTTTATATTCTCCAGCATTAATTTTACATTCTCCAGCATTAATTTTACATTCTTCAGCATTAATTTTACATTGTCCAGCATAAATTTTACATTCTTCAGCATTAATTTTACATTGTCCAGCATTAATTTTACATTCTCCAGCATTAATTTTACATTGTCCAGCATTAATTTTACATTGTCCAGCATTAATTTTACATTGTCCACCATTAATTTTACATTGTCCAGCATTAATTTTACATTCTCCAGCATTAATTTTACATTGTCCAGCATTAATTTTACATTTCTCCAGCATTAATTTTACATTGTCCAGCAATAATTAACTTTATTTGGTATTAATTCACTTTGTCCACGGTTGATTCACATTGTATAGCCTCGATTTAACATTCTCCAATACTAAGTTACCTAATAAAGTGAGTTAACTTGCTAAGCATATCCTAATAACACGGCCCCAGTTTCGAGTAAATTTGGGGTTAATGCTTTTTTTGACCATCATTTTCATTCTATCAATGTCATTGCTGTGTAATTTTTGTGAAACTTTTTCAGTGTCCTCACAGAGTCACACATTTACGGACGTGTTTTTGTAATTTTCCTTAAAATTGTTGGTTAAAATGGATCTAAAGTGTTCTGTTTGTTTAAGAGATATTTCTCTCTGTTTCGCGAAGCCTTCAGGTTGTGACCACAAAGATTTTTGCTCCCAATGTCTCTGCAAAATAGAAGAAATGGCAATTGCAACTGTAAGCCCCGATGTCCGCTCTGCAGAAGAGAATTTGACTTCGTAAGTAATTAATATCCCTTTTTTTTTCGTTCTTCAGAATACTAAGTAAATTAAATAATATTGAATTTTAATATTATTAGTTGTAGTTATTCGTAGATTTGGGTGGATTTCATTAAGTCATCCCCAAACGAGTTAAATGCTACCCAACAAGTGTTGGTGGAACAGAAAGAGGCAGGGACTAAGCCATTATATGGCCAGCAACTGGAACAGGTTCGTTTTAATATATATACATACATATATTAACGACAGGCAATTTTTCATATTTTTTCACCTTTTTACGTTTTTTATGGTAAGGGCCACTGTAAGATATGCGGAAAACTCATGAACTCCCGCATCGGAATGTATGGGCACATGGAGACTAATTCTCCCAAAGTAAGATGCCCACACTGTATTTTCAACTTTACCAGAAAGTATGATTTAAATCATCATTTACGATTTTATTGTAAAGAAAAGCCCCATGAATAAACTTGTATTTGATAAATAAAAATGCCGAAATTATTTGCCTTAGTTAGTGAAGATCCATCCGTTCGTAGAACGGGCCCTTTCACTGGTAAAGGAATAAGAGGACAAGAGCAGAAGAAAACGTTAAGAAGTAGTTAATAAGGACTAGGAGTACAAGAGTGGAGGATCTCCTTGAGAAGTAGATAATAAGGAATAGGAGTAGAGAAATAGAGGAATAGGAGTACAAGAGTGGAGGATCTCGTTGAGAAGTAGATAATAAGGAATAGGAGTAGAGGAATAGGAGTACAAGAGTGGAGGATCTCGTTGAGAAGTTGATAATAAGGAATAGGAGTAGAGGAATAGGAGTACAAGAGTGGAGGATCTCGTTGAGAAGTAAATAATAAGGAATAGGAGTAGAGGAATAGAGGAATATAGGAATAGGAGTAGAGGAAGAAAGGAATAGGCGTACAAGAGGGAAGGATCAGGGGTAGGTTAGGTTAGGTCTTATAGTAATATTTCCCCAGTTTCGAGTCTAGGTTTTATGTTATTTTTCCTATCTAAATTTCCCTAAAAGTTCCCAAAAATTTCCTGAAAATTTCCTGAAAATTTTCCGTGAAGCGAAGCTGATTTTCCGAAAATTTCCCGCTATTTTCAGTTAATTTCCCGTGATGCTGGATTTTTGTCCATATTTGGTATTGTTTCCACTCACATCATAACAAAAAAATCCATATTCCACAATCCGCAATCTGTCAGTGGTATTTGGAATTTGGAATATCAAATATGGAATGTAGGTTAGGTTAGGGGTTAGGTTAGGTTAGGGTCTTATAGTAATATTTCCCCAGTTTCGAGTATAGGTTTTATGTTATTTTTCCTATCTGAATTTCCCTAAAAGTTCCCTAAAATATAAAGTATAAAGTATATCGTATAAAGTAGGGGTATATTCGGACGACCTGTAAATCCTCGGGCTGTGGTAAGTTCATAAATTCTGGAATCTTTTTCAAACTTAACATAATTCATGAAATTCAACTTGGTGAATTTTTCAGAACCCCTTCGTTCGATTCGACCCGAAAATCCCAGAAATCTGGTCCGATGCAGAACTCTCCGAGAATTGTCGCATGCAAGGTGTGAGTTTCTTAGTGACATTTTTAATATAATTAAAGGTATGCTCGGACAACCTGAAAATCCTCGGGCTGTGGTAAGTTAATAAATCCTGGAATCTTTTTCAAACTTGATAGAATTCATGAAGTTCAACTTGGTGATTTTTTCAGAACTCTTTCGATCGATTCGACCTGAAAATCCCATAAATATTGTCTGATGCAGAAGTCGTCAGAAAATGACGCGTTCAATGGGTTTTTTTAGGGGAATTTTTTTGTATTATTAGTAGCTTGCCCGGCCGACCTGTGAATCCTCGGGCTGTGGTAAGTTAATACATTTTGGAATCTTTTTCAAACCTAACAGAATTCATGAATTTCAACTTGATGAATTTTACTAAACCCCTGGGATCGATTTTATTCGAAAATCCCAGAAATGTTGTCCGATGTAGAAATCGTCATAAATGGTCGCGTGCAATGTGAGTTTTTAGTGAAAAATTTTATATTATTAGGGGTATGCTCGGCCAACCTGTGAATCCTCGGGCTGGAGTATGTCAATAAACATCTGTTTCTGGAATATTTTTCGAACTTAACGGAATTCATGAAGAACAATTGTGTGCATTTTTCAAAACCACTTGAATTGATTATTTATCCGAAAATCCCAGAACTGTTGCCTTTCGTAAACTAATGTCGCATGCGAAGTTTTTTAAAACTTGTTTCACAACATTGGGATTTATTGTTCTCCGATTTAAGTGCAGTCTCAAAAAACTGATAAATATTACCCATTTTTGTTATAAATTAGGAAAGCTAAAAATCATACTATCGAACACAAAAAGTTGGGCGGTTGCAACTTAAGGCCTGAAAACATAATTTACGGTAAGTGTGCTACATCTCTGACCTATATGAATGTTGTTATTAGATCTTCAAATGCCAAAACTGCCATAACATTTTTCGACTTTTTGACTCTACTCTGTACTATTTGTATAGTTTTTAAATTTAGTTAGCTTTTATTGAACTCGCAGGAAAAATTTCTAACATAATATGCAAAAACAATTATTTTTAGGCTTCATGGTTGATTGCAGTAGTTTTAACAAAAAGTGCTATGCTTTTGATCGCGCGCTGCATATAGTAGAATCTTTGAGTGGTGTTCAATTCAAACTATAAAAGCCTCTAATGTACAGCAGGCTATGTTCACATTGAAATGCTTTATCGTTCATTCTAGTATCATTATTAACTTTGCTTTCGTAAAGTTATTGAGAACAGCCACAGAAGAGAAAGTAAGAGAGAGAGAGAGAGAGAGAGAGAGAGAGAGAGAAAGAGAGACAGAGTGGGAAGGTGCATTGAAATACATTGCAGCTTGGCTTTCACCCAAAAGCTTCTACAAACTCTTTGTGACATTAACACAGTTTCGGTAAAGGCAACCACGAAACTGAACGGATTGTCGTAAAATTTTGCATAGTGATTG
>Ga0210040_10010999_pt1 | contig 10304 bp, 9 predicted proteins | sample CryGeyCG12114_NA_FD_185462 | JGI IMG/M metagenome (GOLD analysis project Ga0210040, IMG submission 185462) | Groundwater microbial communities from aquifer - Crystal Geyser CG19_WC_8/21/14_NA (SPAdes) (version 2) | ecosystem: Environmental > Aquatic > Deep subsurface > Groundwater | place: USA...
GCGGCGTGCAGCATCGGCTTGCCGGCGACCTGTGCGTACGTGGTGACGTAGCCGCGGGTGCCGGAGCGCACCGGGCCGACGCTGTTGGTCAGCGTGGGGTCGAGCACGAGCCCGGCGCCGTCGGCGGCCTCGGCCCACTGGGTGCGCAGGTGGTCCGTCGGCGCCACGACGATGACGCGGTCGACGACGCGGCGGTCGACCAGCCGGGCGGCGAGGGTGAGGGCGAAGGTCGTCTTGCCGGCGCCGGGGGTCGCGGTGACGAGGAAGTCCTCGTGGCGGCCGGCCTCGTAGAGGTCGAGCGCGGCGGACTGCCAGGCGCGCAGCGGGCGCCCGCCCTCGCGCGGCGCGGGGCCGACCGCCTCGGAGACGGTGGGGCGCGCGCTGGTGCGGCGCAGGGGTGATGACGGGCTCACGGCAGGGCCACGCTAGTCGACGCCGGCGCGTCCGGCGTGCCGTTCGGCGAGGTCGCCGGGCCGGGCGCGGTGGGTGCTGCGGGACCGGCCCCGGTCGGGGACGCCGGCCGCGCGCGGGCGCCCACGACGGCGGCGGCCACCCCGGCCACCGCGAGCCCGGCGAAGATGACCGCGAAGGTCAGCCCACCGTCGTCCGGGCCGGTGGCGCTGGCGGCGGCGCCCGCCCCGTGGGCTGCCTGCTCGCCGGTGCGGGCGGCCAGGACGGCGCCCGCCGCGGCGATGCCGACCACCGACCCCAGGGCGTCGGACAGCTGCAGCGCCGAGGAGGCGCGCCCGCGCTCGGCTGCCGGGGCCATCGCCAGCACGAGGACGCCGGTGCTGCTCAGCGCCAGGCCCATGCCGGCCCCGGCGACGGCCCACAGCACCGGGACCGCCAGCGCGGGCAGCAGGTGCAGGGACGGCAGCGCCAGGGCGGCGACGACGAGGGAGATGACCACCCCGCCGGTGGAGAGCAGCCGGTGGCGCGGCACGCGCATCCCCGGCCGGCTCTGCGCGAAGGAGCCGGCCGCCCAGCCCACGGCGCCGCCGGTGAGGGCCAGCCCGGCCACGGTGACGCTCAGGCCCCGCTCGAGCACGAGCATCAGCGGCACGTACGCCTCCGCGCCGGCGAAGCAGGCGGTCAGCAGGCCCCGGACGGCGACCACGCTGGGCAGCCCCCGGGCCGCGCGCAGCGTGCCGGCGGGCAGCAGGCGGGGCAGGGAGGCGGCGACCAGGGCGAGCCCTGCCACGAGGGCGAGGACCGGCAGCGCGCGCAGCGGCACCAGCGCCGAGGCGCCGGCCTGGGCCAGGGCCGCTCCCGCGGCCAGCGCCAGGCCGAGCAGCAGCCGGCGCCGGCGCTGGGCGGGCCCGCCCTCGGCGGAGCCGCCGGGCTGCGCGCCGATGGCGGCCAGCCGCCGCCCCAGGACGGCCAGCGCGAGCAGCGCGAGCGGCGGCACGAGCAGGAACACCAGGCGCCAGGTGACCTGCCCGGCCAGCCACCCGGCCAGCGGCGGCCCGACCAGGGCCGGCAGCACCCAGCCGGAGCTCATCCACGCGAAGACCGTCGGCCGCGCCTCCTCGGCGAAGACCGCCCCGACGACGACGTACAGGCAGACCACGAGGATCCCCCCGCCCAGGCCGGCGACGACCCGCCCGGCGAGCATCACCGCGAAGGTGGACGCCGTCCCGCTGACCACCAGGCCGGCGCAGAAGGCGGCCATCCCCGCCACCGTGGGGGCCAGCGGGCCGCGCGCGTCGGTCCACCCGCCGGCCAGCACCATCCCGAGCAGGCTCGTGGTGAGGAAGAGGGAGAACGCGAGCCCGTAGTGGCGCAGCCCGCCCAGCTCGGTGGCGACCACGGGCATGGCGGTGCTGACCGCGAGCGCCTCGAAGGCGACGAGGGAGACGAGCGCGACGATGCCGGCGAGCGCGATCCGCAGCTCGCCGGTGATCACTCCCCGGAGCCGGAGGGCTCGTCGGCGGCGGGGCGCAGGCCCTCGTAGATCTCCTTGCAGGTGGGGCAGACCGGGAAGCGCTGCGGGTCGCGGCCGGGCACCCAGACCTTGCCGCACAGGGCGATCACGGGCTCCCCGGACAGCGCCGACTCCAGCACCTTCTCCTTGCGCACGTAGTGCGCGAAGCGCTCGTGGTCGCCGGGCTCGACCTCCTGCGCGAGCTGCTCGCGCTCCAGCAGCGCCGTGCCCTGCGACCCGGGGCCCGAGGGGTCGCTCGTGGAGGGCTGGGCGGCGGGGTCGGACAGCGGCTGGCTCATGGGCGGCAGTCTAGGTCGGCCCGCGAGAGGGCCGTCAGTTCATCGAGGGGTCGTCGGGGAAGCTCGCGACCATCGCCAGGTCGCCCCCCTGGCGGCGCAGGACGTCGGCCCACAGGCCCTCGGGGTCGTCGGTGAAGGCGTCGCCCGCCTCCCCCTCCACGACGTACCAGGAGCCCTCCTCGATCTCGCCCTCCAGCTGCCCGGCGCTCCACCCGGCGTACCCGGCGAAGATCCGCAGCCCCGCGACGACGGGCGCGACGACCTCCGGCGGGGCGTCGAGGTCGACGACGCCGACCGACCCGGTGATCCGGCGCACCCCGAGCGGGTCCGCCTCGTCGCCGGGCACCGTGACCAGCCCGAGCGCGCTGTCCAGCGCCACCGGCCCGCCCTGGAAGAGGCGCCCGGGGACGGTGACGAAGGGCTGCCAGGAGGGCAGGACGGCGTCCACGTCGGTGGTGGTGGGCCGGTTGACCACGACGCCGAGCGCGCCGCCGGAGGGGGTGTGGTCGAGCAGCAGGACGACCGCGCGGCGGAAGGCCGGGTGCTCCAGCGCCGGCGTGGCGACCAGGAGCCGACCGGTCATCGACCAGCCCGTGAGCTCCCCGGACCCCCTGCGCGCCACGGGCCCATCCTGCCGCCCGCGCGGCGTCTCGGCACGGGGAGCAGCGACCCGAGGAGCACGCCGGCGGCGTCGGCGGCGGCGTCGAGCAGGTCGCCGCTGCGCCCGGGCAGCAGCCAGTGCTGCACCCCCTCGCTGACCAGGGCGTGCGCCAGCAGCAGGCCCGCGAGCGGGCGCAGGCGGACGCCGGCCGCGCGCCCGGTCCAGGCGACGACGGCGAAGACCGTCAGGTGGACGACCTTGTCGACCCACCAGACCCCGCCGGTGGACGGCGCGCGCGGGGCGTAGAGGACGACGAGCTGCAGCAGCACGGCGGCGGCGAAGGCGGCGCGGGCCAGGGCGCCCCGGCGCGGCCCGGGCGCCGCGGGCGCGCTCACCGGCTGGTCGCCGCGACGAGCTGGGGGCCGCGCCGCTCGAAGACCCCGGCCCCGGCGAGCACGCCGCCCGCGGCCGCCCCGGCGCCGATGGCCAGGCCGACCACCAGGCACCCCCACGACAGCGCGACGGCGAGGCCGGGGCGGTCGGTGACGAGGGCGGCGACTCCCAGCGCCCCGGCGGGCAGCGCCACCACGGTCGTCACCACCGTGGTGACCAGCTGGGCCAGCAGCGTGGCCACGGTGGCGCCCCGGGGCGTGGCGAAGGGGTTCGCCCCGGGCTCGGGCACCGGGTAGGGGGTGGCGGCGCTGGCCACCGCGGAGACGCCGACGCCCCCGCCGAGCAGCGCCAGCGCGGTGCCGGTGGTGGCCGGGAGCAGCCACCACCGGCCGTCGAGCGCGGCGGCGACGACGGCGGCGACCAGCAGCAGCGGCAGCGCCCACACGAGCAGGGCCGCCGCGCGCCCGACCCGGTCGGCGCGCCCGGGCAGGCCGCTGGCCACGTGCAGCCACACCGCGCTGCCGTCGTAGGCGACGTCGTTGTGGCCGGTCCAGCCCAGCGCCCAGCCCAGCACCGGGGCGGCGGCCAGGGCCGCCGCGCCGGACGGCAGCACGGACGCCGCGCCCAGGAGGACGACCAGCAGCGGCATCGCCACGAGGGCCACCAGGGCGGTCAGGTAGCGGGGGTCGCGGCGCCAGTAGCGCAGCGCGCGGGCGGCGACGGCCCCGGTGGGGCCGGACTCCAGGCGGGCGAGGGCGCGCGCCGGCAGGCCGCGCAGGCCGGGCAGCCCGGCCCCCGACGAGACCGTGGCACGGTGCCCGGTGCCGGCGCCGGCCGAGGTGACGAGCGCGCGCTCCAGCGCGGCCGCCCACCCGGCCAGGACGAGGACGAGCAGGAGCGCGGCGAGCACCAGCTTGGCCAGGCCGGCGCCCGGCCGGCCCAGGGCGACCTCCGCCGGCGCGGTCCAGGCCCAGCCGAGCGGCGTCCAGCCCACGACCGCACCCGCGCGGCGCAGGTCCTCGGCGTCCGGCCCCCCGGACCCGGACAGCGCCAGCGGCACCCAGCCGAGCACCCCGACGACGAGGACGCCGATCCCGGCGCCGAGCTCGCGCGTGCGGCGCCCGCGCAGCAGCCCCGCGGCCGCGGTGGTCGTGGCTCGCGACACCGCCACGCACGTGGCCAGCCCCACCAGCGCGGCCGGCAGGGCCACGGCCACCACGAGCGGGCCGCGCGACCAGGTGACCACCGTGGCCAGGGCCGCGAGCGCGGTGACGGCCCCCGGCACGCCGACCACCCCGGCCACCAGCAGCCCGGGCACCAGCTGGCGCGCGCGCACGGGCAGCAGGGCCAGGCGGGAGGGGTCCAGCGTGGCGTCGGTGCCGAAGGCGACCAGCGGCACCAGCGCCCAGCCGAGCAGCAGCAGGCCCCCGCCGAGGGACAGAGCGGTCGCCGCGGTCTGGGCGGGGGTGGTGCGCAGCGCCACGAGCGAGCCGACCAGGAGGGCCACGACGAGCAGGCCGTACAGGCCGGCCAGGACCAGCGCGACCACCTGCCAGGGGCTGCGGCGCAGCCCGTTGCGCAGCAGCCGCAGCTTCAGCGAGAGGAGGTGCGCAACCACGCCAGGGCCTCCGCGTCGGCCGGGCGGGCGCCGACCAGGGCCACGAACCGCTCCTCCAGCGAGGTGCCGGCGCGCACCTGCTCGACCGTGCCGGCGGCCAGCACGCGACCGGAGGCCACGACGGCCACCCGGTCGCACAGCCGCTCGACGAGGTCCATGCCGTGGCTGGACAGGACCACCGTGCCGCCGCCGTCGACGAAGCCGCGCAGGATCGCGCGGATCCCGGCGGCCGAGACCGGGTCGACGGCCTCGAACGGCTCGTCGAGCACCAGCACCGGCGGGGCGTGCACGAGCGCGCTGGCCAGGGCGACCTTCTTGGTCATGCCGGCGGAGTAGTCCACGACGAGGACGTCGGCCGCGCCGGTGAGGTCCAGCGCGGCAAGCAGCTCGACCGTGCGCTCGGCCACGACGTCGCGGGGAAGCCCGCGCAGCAGGCCGGCGTAGCGCACCAGCTCGGCCCCGGTGAGCCGGTCGAACAGGCGCAGGCCGTCGGGCAGGACGCCGAGCAGCCGCTTGGCGGCCACCGCGGCGCTCGCACCGGTCCACAGCGGGGTGCCGAGCACCGCGACCGTGCCGGCGTCGGGGCGCAGGAGGCCGGTGGCCATCGACAGGGTCGTGGTCTTGCCCGCGCCGTTCGGCCCGACCAGGCCGAAGAACGACCCGGCGGGCACGTCCAGGTCGAGGGCGTCGACGGCCGTGGTCGCGCCGAAGCGCTTGGTGAGGCCGCGCAGCGACAGCGCGGGGGCACCGGGGATCGGGCCGGAGGGGGGTGCGGAGGGCGGTGCGGAGCTCACGCGTGCGCCCGCAGCTCGCGGCGGCGTCGCTTGTCGGCGTACATGGCGGCGTCGGCGGAGGCGAAGGCCTCGCGCACCTGCTCCCCCGGCAGGGCCCGGGCCACCCCGACGCTCGCGCGCACCGGCAGGCCGGAGGACGTGGGGGCGGCGTCCAGCCCGGCGCGCAGGCGGGCGGCGAGGGACTCGGTGTCGGTGGCCCGCGGCACGAGCACGGCGAACTCGTCGCCGCCCACGCGCGCCACGACGTCGCTGTCGCCGCGCAGGCAGCCGCGGACGGCGGCCGCGCAGGCGCGCAGCAGCGCGTCGCCGGCCTGGTGGCCGTGGGTGTCGTTGACCCACTTGAGGTCGTCGAGGTCGAGCAGCGCGACCGCCACGGGCACGCCGCTGTCGACGAGCTCCTGCGCGGCGTCGAGCTCCTCGTCCCAGCGGTGGCGGCTGCCGACGTCGGTCAGGGCGTCGCGGCCCAGGCGCAGCCGGGTGTCGCTGAGCTGCTGCTCCACCTGCTCGCGGGCGGCGGCGACCTGCAGCAGGGCCGCTGCGGTGGTGCCGAGCTGGGTGGCGATCCGCTGGCACAGCGCGCTGAAGCCGCGGGCGTCGCTCCCGGTGTGGGCGGCCAGCACCCCTCCGCCGCCGGGGACGTCCAGCGGCACGAGCAGGTGGGACAGGACGCCGTCCGCGGGCGACAGCGGCCAGGCCAGGGGGTCACGGGTGCTGTCCTGGCGCACCAGCGGGGCGACCGGTTCGCCGGGCGCCGCGGCCGGGGTGGCCGGGACGGCCGCGGCGACCAGCGCCTCGGGGCCGCCGGCCGGCGTCCAGCCGTCGACCGAGACCGCCGAGCGCTCGCCGATCCAGGCGACCGCGACCTGGCAGCTCAGCGCCTCGCGCACGACCGCGGCCACGCGCTCCAGGGTGGCGCCCAGCGGCTGGTCCAGGCCCGTGGTCAGGGACTGCACGGCGTGCAGCACCTCCAGCTCCTCGCGCAGCCGCTGGGCGGGGCCGCCGTCCTCGGCGAGGTCGACCAGCTCCAGGGACAGGGAGCGCAGCTCGGCGTCGGTCACCGCCAGCAGCCGCTCGCTGCGCCCGGGGTGGCCCCACACGGCCAGCAGGTCGTCGCCGACCCGCAGGAGCACGGCCGTGCCGGCGAAGTAGGGGCCCACCACCCGCGAGGGGGCTCCGGAGAGCACGCGCACGGCCGAGCGGGTCGCCAGGGCGCGGGCGAGGGCGGGCTCCTCGTCGCCGGGGGACACCGAGCCGGCCCACCCGGCCGCGCGCCCGATGCCGCTGGCCTGGAACCAGTCGCTGCGGCCGACGGGGCGGAAGAAGAGCACCTCGTGGGCGCCGACGGCGCGGGCGCGCTCGGCGGCGGAGGCACCGGCTGCGATGCCGGCGGGCCCGTGGTCCCCGGGGGCCATGCGCACCTCGCCTCCCTCGCCCGCGGCGGCCCGGTGACCGCTCGCTGGCCAGGAGTATCGCCCACACCGGTGGTTCCCGGGCGCACCACCTCGGGCCGGGCGGGTCCGGGCGGGGGTCGGCGAGGGGTCCGGGGAGGAGGTCGCGCAGGTCGCCGCGGCGCTGCTCCGGACGGGTCCGGGCAGGTGCGCCGACCCTGGACCGCGGGCCCCGCGAGGAGGACAGTGATCACCGACGGAGGAGGGATCGCCATGACGGGGACGACGGTGTCGGCGTCAGGGACCAGCGCGCTCGAGCAGGAGGTGGCCGCGGCCGGCGGACCGCCGCAGGAGGCGCCCGGCGGGGTGGTCGTCGGGTACGACGGCTCCCCCAGCGCGGCGCCCGCGCTGGTCTGGGCGGCCGCCGAGGCCCAGCGCCGCGGGGCGCCCCTGACCGTGCTGCACGCGGTCGACGGGTTCGGCGCCAGCGCGGGGATGCTCGCGGCGGCGCCGGAGCTGGCCACCGGGGCCGCCGACCTGGCCCGCCGGGTGGCGCTGGACGGCGTCGCGCGGGCCCGCGCCACCGCGCGGGGTGTGCAGACCCTCCCCCGGACCCGGCTGGGCGACGCGGCGACGGCCCTGGTCGAGGCCTCGCGGAGCGCCGACCTCGTGGTCGTGGGCAACCGCGGTCGCGGCGCGCTGGCCGGGGCGGTGATGGGCTCGGTGGCGTTCACCGTCAGCGCGCACGCGCACTGCCCGGTCGTGGTGGTGCGCGGGGACGGCGAGCGCTCCCCCGGGCCCGGGCACCGGGTCGTGGTCGGCGTCGACGGCTCCCCCGGGGCCGCGGCCGCCCTCGCCTTCGCGGCCGGCGCGGCCGCGCGCAGCGGCGCCCCGCTGCGCGTGGTCTCGGCGTGGACGCCCCCGGAGGCGCTGGCCACCAGCACGGCCTTCGGCGTCGCGGTGGACGCCGGCCTGACCGACATGAGCCGGCGCGCCGCCGAGGACGTCGTCGAGGAGGCCGTGGCGCAGGTGCGCCTGGCCTTCGGCGACCTGGTCGTGGAGCAGACCGTCGCGCAGGAGCCGGCGCGCCTGGCGCTGACCCGCGGGTCGGCCGAGGCCGGGCTGGTCGTGGTGGGCGCCCGCGGCCACGGGTGCGTGGCCGGCCTGTTCCTCGGCTCCGTCAGCCACGGCGCGATCCACGCCGCTCGCTGCCCGGTGGCGGTGGTGCGGGCGCGCCCGGCGTCCTAGCGGTCGCTCAGCTGGCGCACGCTCAGCTGGCGGCGCTGCGCGCTGCCGCGCCCAGGGCCTCTCGCAGCGCCGTCCGGTCGTCGAAGGCGCGAGCCCGCCCGCCGGCGACCAGCTCGCCGTCGTGCCCGCGGCCGGCCACCACCACCACGTCGCCGGGGCCGGCGAGGGAGACCGCGAGCGCGATCGCGGCCGCCCGGTCGGGCTCGACGAGCACCTGCGCGCGCCCGGCGCTGCGGGCCCCGGCGGCCACGGCCTCGCGCAGCACCGACGGGTCCTCGGAGTGGGAGCTCTCGTCGGTCACCACCACGACGTCGGCGTGCAGGGCCGCCGTGCGCCCCAGCGGGGCGCGCTTGCCGGGGTCGCGGTCGCCGGTGGCGCCCATGACCACGACGAGGCGCCCGCCGGTCAGGGAGCGCAGGAAGGGCAGCACCCGGCGCTGGCCCGCGGTGTTGTGCGCGTAGTCGACGAGGGCGAGGAACGGCTGGCCGGCGTCCACCTGCTCCAGGCGGCCGGGGACGCCGTCCAGGGCCTCGACGCCGCGGACGGCCTCGGCGAGGTCGACGCCGGTGGAGGCCAGGGCGGCGATCGCGCCGAGGGCGTTGTCGGCCTGGTGCGCGCCGACCAGGCGCAGGTGCACGGGCCGGTCGGTGCCCGGGCCCCGCAGCCGGAAGCTCGTGCCGCGGGCGTCGGCGCGCACCTGCTGGGCCTCCCAGTCGGCGCCGGTGGGCCGGCCGTCGGAGGTGGCGAAGGTGACGACGGGCGCGCGGGACTCGCGGGCCAGCCGGCGTCCGTGCTCGTCGCGCAGACCGACCACGGCCAGCGCGCAGCGCCCGGGCTCGAACAGGGACGCCTTGGCGGCGTAGTACGCCTCCAGGTCGCCGTGCAGGTCGAGGTGGTCGCGGCCGAGGTTGGTGAAGACGGCGGCCCGGAAGCGCGTGCCGTCGACGCGGTGCAGCGCGAGGCCGTGGCTGGAGACCTCCACGGCGGCGGCGCGGACGCCGTTCTCGCGCAGGCTGGCCAGCGCCGCCTGCAGGTCGGTGGCCTCCGGCGTCGTCCGCCGGCTGGGCCGCGCGCCCTGCGGGCCGCTGGACCGCACGCCGCTGACCATGCCGGTGCGCAGGCCGGCCCCCGCGAGCCCGGCCTCCAGCAGGTGCGTGGTGGAGGTCTTGCCGTTGGTGCCCGTGACGCCGTAGACGTCCATCGCGGCCGAGGGGGCGTCGTAGAGCCAGTCGACCAGGGGGCCCAGCGCGCGCCGCGGGTCGGCGACCACGAGCGTCGGCAGTCCGGGCACGGGCTGGTCGCTCAGCGCGGCCACCGCGCCGCGGGCCCGCGCCTGCTCGGCGAAGCGCGCGCCGTGCCACTGGGCGCCGGGCAGCGCGGCGTACAGGTCACCGGGGCGGACGGCGCGGGAGTCCTGGGCGGCGCCGGTGACGAGCAGGCGCGCGGCGTCGGGGTTCCAGCCGCCGAGGTCGAGGACGGCCGCGACCTCGCCCAGGGGCTTGGGCCGGTGCCGCGTCGGGCGCCACGGGTCCGGTGCGACCACGGGGGCGGAGGTCGCGAGCTCGAGGCCGCTCATCCGGCAGCACCGGTCATGGCGCCTCCTCGGGCGGGGGCCCGCGGTGGGCGGGTCCGGCGCCGGACTGGCGGCGCGCAGTCCTGGAATGGTGGCGGCCGGGCGCGCCGGGCACCACCGGGGAGGCCGTGAGCCGCGCCACAGCCCACCCGCCCACCGCCCCTCGTGATCATGGGATCCCGCCACCCGTCGTCGCAGGTCAGATGGCCTTCTCGGTGTGCCCGGACTGTCGGTGGTGGCGGCTGGCGTCAGGGGCATGAGGTCGGCGGAGGCGGCGGTCGGGGACGTGGTCCCGGCGCTGGCGGCCGGTGACCTGGGCGTGGAGCACGCCCTGGTGGTGCACCGGGCCATGGGCCGCTTGGACGCTTCCCTCGACCCGGCCACCCGCGCCGAGGCTGAGCGTTTCCTGGTGGGGCAGGCGGGGAGCCTGGACCCCCGCCAGCTCGCGCACGTCGCCCGCGCCCTG
>Ga0210040_10011000_pt1 | contig 10303 bp, 10 predicted proteins | sample CryGeyCG12114_NA_FD_185462 | JGI IMG/M metagenome (GOLD analysis project Ga0210040, IMG submission 185462) | Groundwater microbial communities from aquifer - Crystal Geyser CG19_WC_8/21/14_NA (SPAdes) (version 2) | ecosystem: Environmental > Aquatic > Deep subsurface > Groundwater | place: USA...
TCACCCGTCCCCACCGCCTCGACCGGACCGGTCGCCGCAGAGGGCAACCGTACGCGGGGCTCTCGGGCGGCGTCGGGCCCGAGCCGGTCTGGTGGGCGGACTGGCGCTCGTCCTCTCGGTCTGGGGGCTGGCGAGCCTGGCCCCCACCGCGTTCGCCTCGGCGACCACGGGTGACCACGGGCACCGGGTCGGGACCGAGAGCCCGGGGGTGCAGGTGACGCGGACCGGAAAGGGGCCCACCGGCTACCAGGTCACGTTCCGCTACCGGAACGCGTCGGCCGCGAGCGTCTCGATCAAGGGCACCTGGTCCTTCTCGAACGCGGCGAAGCAGGCGAGCGACCCGCAGAACCTCTACCCGATCCTCCCGGAGGACTGGAAGCCCGGCGACTTCCCCCTGCAGTCCCCGAATGCGCCCAGCGAGTCCTGGCCGGTCGCCAAGATGACCAAGGACCGAGCCGGCCTGTGGACCTACACCGTGCCACTGCCGTCCGGCTGGTTCGACTACCAGCTGTACCCGGACTGCGCCGCGACGCCCCCCTCCACCGCGGGGTGCACGGCGATCGCCGATCCCTCGAACCCCACGGTGACGGGCTGTCCCGACGGCACGTCGGACTGCACCCCGTCGACGTACCCGTGGAGTGAGGTCTACGTCCCCGGCGACCGCCGGTTCGGCACCGAGGACCTGTCCTGGCAGACCAACGCGAACCTGCCCGCGTCCCGGCGCGGCACCGTCACCAACGTCGCCTACCCCGACCCGAACTCGACGAGCTCGGCGCCCGGGTCGCCCGGCACCCACAACATGGTCGTCTACCTGCCGCCGGGCTACGACGAGGACCGGGCCACGCCGTACCCGGTCTTCGTCCTCAGCCACGGAGGTGGGGAGAACGAGCTCGCCTGGATCAACCGGGGCCGCGCCGCCCAGATCTTGGACACCACCCTGGCCGCCGGGAAGATGCAGGCCGCCGTGGTCGTGATGACCAACGGCGGCGGGCTCGCCAACCCCGACGGCAACTCCCGCGGTGCCTACGTCAACGACGTGACGAACGTGGTGCTGCCCTACGTCGAGCAGCACTACCACGTGTCCACGCAGTCCAGTGGTCGGGCCTTCGCCGGTACGTCGGCCTACGGCACGCAGGCGAACATCTTCATGTTCGGGACCGCGGCCAGTGGCTTCACCAACCCCGACACCGACCGGTTCGGCTACTACGGCGCCTGGTCGCCGGCAGCAGGGGCGCCACCGATCACGGTCACCGGCCAGGGCCCCGGCCCCACGGCCCCGCAGTACCAGAACGACGCGCTCACGTCACTGGCGGGCATCGATGTCGCCATCGGCACCTACGATCTCGGCGGCAACGCCCCCATGCTGACGGCCACCACCGAGCGCCAGGGGCTCCAGAACGCCGGCGTCCCGTTCCGGTGGTTCTCCGTCGACGGCGGCCACACCTGGGCCTTCTGGCGGCTGGCGCTGCACGACTTCTTGGAGAACATGGTCTTCAAGACCACCACGACCTCGGCCACGCTGACCGGTCACTCGCTGTCCGTGTCGGTCTCCGGGGTCACCACCGAACCGGTGGCGCCGACCGGGACGGTGACGGTGTACGCCGGCGGCCAGCCCGTCGGGGCCACGCGCAGGCTTCACCACGGCACGGCCGCCCTGCCCCTCACCGGCCTGGCGGGGCAGTCCGTCACCGTGGTGTACCACGGTGACCACTACTACACGCGCAGCGCCAGCACGGCCGTGACAGCGCCGTAGGCGCACGGCTGCGCCGCGGGCCCGGTCCCGCGGCACAGCCGCTGCACCAGTGGAGACACAAGCAGCCGCAGGTCAGACACGGTCTGACCTGCGGCTGTGCTCGTGGGCAGGGGCGGGGTCGAACCGCCGACCTTCCACTTTTCAGGCGGACGCTCGTACCAACTGAGCTACCTGCCCGAGCGCGCTGAACTCTACAACAACGCAGCGTCGGGCCCGGTCCTCCGGTCAGGCCTGGCGGACGACCACGTCGTGGTCCAGGCGCGGCAGCCGGTCGAACCAGGGGTTCTCGCCCGGGTGGCCGATGTTGACCACCAGCAGCGACTTCCAGCCGGTGCCCCCGAAGAACTCCTCGTCCATCGCAGCAGCGTCGAAGCCACCCATCGGGCCGGCGGCCAGGCCAGCTGCGCGGATGCCCACGAGGAAGTAGCCGACCTGCAGCGAGGCGTTGAAGCGCGCGGTCAGCTCGCGGGCCTCGTCGTCGAGGAACTTGTCACGGGCGCCCGCGAAGTGGGGGAACGTGGTGACCAGGTGGTCGTGGAAGTCGGTGTCCGCGGCCAGCACCGCGACGACCGGGGCCGAGGCCGTCTTCTCGCGGTTGCCCTCCGCCATGTGCTTGAGGAGGCGCTCGCGCGGCTCGCCGTCACGGACCACGAGGATCCGCAGCGGCTGGATGTTCATCGCCGTCGGGGCGTACTTCACGAGGTCGTAGATCGCGGCGAGCTGCTCGTCGGTCACCGGCTCGTCGGTGAAGGAGTTCGCGGTGCGGGCCTCGCGGAAGAGCAGGTCCTGGGCGTCGGGGGCGAGAACGAGAGTCATGCCGTGCCCAACGTGGTTGAAGGTTCAGGTATTCCAGTGCGACGTGCCGGCGGGGGAGAGCAGACGAGCGGCCCAGGAGATCCTGGACCGCTCGGACGTGCTCGTGGTGTGGCGACCCCGACGGGACTCGAACCCGCGGCCTCCGCCGTGACAGGGCGGCGCGCTAACCAACTGCGCTACGGGGCCAGGTGTGGTGCTGGTGCGTCGTGCTGCGTTCGGTCCGCTCGTCGCGAACCCGGGCAAGATTAGCCCATCCTCCGGCGCGGCACCGAATCGAGGATCCGTGACCGTGCGCACCCGGCTCGGACCGACGAGCGGCCGTGGCGCTAGCGGCACCTCAGTGGTGCAGGGTCGCGCCCTTGAGCACCTTGTCGACCGCGTTGCGAGGAGCGTGCACGCCGAGCCCGACCACGTCCAAGTCGGCGGTGGCCACCGCGGCGACGGCGGCGCGGTTGTCGTCGTCGTTGCCGGTGCGGAAGAGGTCGGCGGTGAACAGCGACACCTCCAGGTCCCGCCGCAGGCACCTCTCGTGCGCGGTCCGCATCAGGGCGGCATCGCCCTGCATCACCATGACCGGCTGCCCGAGCATCGCGAGGTAGCGGGTGCCGTCGGCGTCGACGTACGGCTCCCCGACGAGCTGGGGGAACGCCGCGGTGATGCCGGAGACCAGGAACGCCGTGACGTTGAGGCGCTGCCAGGTCTGGAGGTCCTCGCGCAGCAGGACCGCGATCTTGGTGTCGAAGGTCATGGGTCCAGCCTCGGGGCCCGGCCAGCGTGCGGTCTTGTACGTTCTTGACGTGGCCGGCACGACGCAGCAGCCCGTGCAGACCGTGCGGGCCTGGACTCCCCCCGTCGCGGGTGTGCACGAGGTGCTCCACGCCCGGTTCACCGAGCACGCCTACCCGCCGCACACCCACGACACCTGGACCCTGCTGGTGGTCGACGCCGGGGCGGTCCGCTACGACCTCGACCGCCGCGAGCACCGGGCCGTGCCCGGGACGGTCACCCTGCTGCCGCCGCACGTGCCGCACGACGGTCGGGCAGTCACGCACGCCGGCTTCCGCAAACGGGTGGTGTACCTCGGCTCGGACCAGGTCGACGTACGCCGCACGGGCGCCGTCGTCGACCGCCCACGCCTGTCGGACCTGGCGCTGCGCAGCGAGGTGGACCTGCTGCACCGGGCCCTCGCGGACCCGCTGGAGACGTTCGAGGCGACCGTCCGTCTGGCCCTGGTCCTCGACCGGCTCGGCCACTGCCTGGGAGCAGCCCGTGACACCCGGGTGGACGCCGGCGTGGCCGCGCGACTGCGCGAGCTGCTGGACGCACGCGTCGTCGACGGGGTCACGCTGACCGAGGCGGGAGCGCTGCTCGGCGCGCACCCCTCGCACCTGGTGCGGTCGTTCACCCGGGCCTACGGCATCGCCCCGCACCGGTACCTCACCGGGCGACGTCTGGACCGGGCGCGACGGCTGCTGCTGGACGGCTCGCCGGCCGCCGAGGTCGCCCCGCTGGTCGGCTTCCACGACCAGGCCCACCTCACCCGGCACTTCCGGCGGCTGCTCGGGACCACACCGGCGGCGTACGCCGACAGCGCCTGAGCCCGGCGGGTGGGCTGGCACCCCCAACGGGATTCGAACCCGTGCTACCGCCGTGAAAGGGCGGGGTCCTAGGCCGCTAGACGATGGGGGCCAGCGCGCGGACCAGCATAGATGGAGCGGAGACGCCGGCGCTCCGTGCACCTGCGCCCCCGGTGAGGCGACACTGGGGCGTGGTGGAGATGACGCGCGAGCGGTTCGAGGAGCTGGTGGACGCGGCGCTGGACGCCGTACCTCCCGAGCTCGCGGCACTGGTCGACAACTGCGTGGTGCTGGTGGAGGACGACCCGCCGGCGGGGGAGCCGGGCCTGCTCGGGGTCTACGACGGGACGCCGCTGACCGAGCGCGACGCCGGCTACACCCTCACGCTGCCGGACCGGATCACGATCTTCCGCCGACCGATCCTGGCGATGTGTGCCGACCCGGACGAGGTGGTCCGCGAGGTGCACGTCACCGTGGTGCACGAGATCGCCCACCACTTCGGCATCGACGACGACCGGCTGCACGACCTCGGCTACGGCTGACCCCCCGATAGTCCGCGGCCGACGGCACCGGATCCGGCCGCGGAAGGGTGCCGTCGACCGCGGACTATCCGGGGGCGGGTCAGGTGGCGAGCGCGAACCCGGCCGCGACCAGCAGCAACGCGGGCACCAGCGTCACCAGGACGGTGGCCGCGCCGAGCCGGGGCCCGCGGGCGTGCGTCTGCACGACGAACGAGGAGTACGTCGTCAGTCCCCCGCAGAAGCCGGTGCCCAGCAGCGCCAGCGGCTCGCCGGTCAGCCCGAGGCCGGAGAACCAGCCGAGCAGGAAGCTGCCGACCCAGTTCACCAGCACCGTGCCCCACGGCAGCCGCCCGTCGAGGTGGTGCGAGGCGACCAGTCGCAGCGGCGCTCCCACGGCGGCTCCGAGCGCGACCAGCAGCCAGCTCACCGGTCCCCCTCCTCGTCGGCCCACAGGCGCCGTGCGGGCTCCGCGACGAGGCGGTCGACCGCCGCCACGGCCACGAGCGCGGCGGCGAGCGTGCCGACGACGTACGCCGCCGCGGGCCAGGTGTGCCCCGACGCGACGAGTGCCCGCGTCTGCTCGCCGGCCGTCGAGAGCGTCGTGAACCCGCCCAGCAGGCCCGTGCCGAGCAGCGGGGCCAGGAGCTGGGAGCCGTTCACCCGGAGCACGCGAGGGTGCAGCACGAGTGCCGGCAGCAGTGCCAGCAGCGCCGAGCCGACGACGTTGATCACCAGCACCGTCCACGGGAAGCCGGTCACCGCGGTGGGGAACCCGAGCGTCAGCGCCTGGCGCGCCAGCGCCCCGAGGGCGCCGCCCACCGCGACCGCGCCGACCACCGCAGGTGCTGGCCAGCCCCGCTCACCTGTCGCGATGGTGGTCCTCCGAGCTGCCGGGACGCGACCGTCGGGACTCCGCACGGCCCGCCCGCTGCCCGCGCAGCGCGACCAGCCGGGTCACCAGCATCGCGACGTAGAACAGGCCCACCACCTGCTCGAGCATCACCACGCTGCGGGCGTGGCCGGAGATCGGGGTGATGTCGGACAGGCCGGTCGACGACAGCACGGTGAAGGACAGGAACAACAGCTCCATCCACGACCGGGTGCCCTGGCCGCCGGGGCTGAAGCCGTGCGGGTCCAGCGCCTGCACCACGACGAACAGGTAGGCGAAGGCCCAGGCGAGCAGCGTGAACACGGCCGGGATCGCGAACAGCTCGTCGACCGTCACCTCGTCGTCGTGGAGCATGTAGGCGAGCAGGCTGACCGCGGCGTAGGTGTAGACGACCATCTCGAAGCCGGCCGACCACGCGAACAGCGCGTCGCCGTCGACGAACAGCGAGACGGTCAGCAGCACCGACGCCGGCACCGCGCCGAAGAAGCTGATCCAGGTCAGGAACGGCGTCGCGCGCAATGCCATCACGGTGAGCGCGAGCACCAGCAGCCCGAACAGCGCGAAGGCGGCGCGCCCGGGCGACGTGCTCCCCATGAAGGGGTAGAGCAGCACACCGAGGAGCTGCACGACCAGCAGGACGAAGCACGGGGTGCGCCGCGCGAAGGCCAGCGCCGATGCCATGCCAGGAGGCTACCGTTCGAGCAGCCGCGTCCAGGCGGGGTCGGACCCGCCGGGGCAGTGGAGCCGGCCCGGGACAGCCACTCCTCGGCTTCCGCACCGGGACCGCGGTCGGTGCCTGTACAAAGGCCGGGTGACCACTTCACCGCTCGTGCTCGGCCCGATGGTCCGCCACGTCGACGAGAGCTCGGCCTCCATCTGGGTCAAGACCCGCGACGCCGCGACGGTCACGGTGCGCGCCGGCGAGGGCTCGTGGTCCGCACGGACCTTCGGCGCCCACGGCCACCACTACGCGCTGGTGGTGGTGGACGGGCTGGAGCCCGGCAGCCGCACGGCGTACGCCGTCGACGTCGACGACGCACAGGTGTGGCCGCTGCCCGAAGGGGACCCGGACGGGGTCGGGCGCGCCGCTCCGGCCAGCGTGATCGCCACCCTGGTGCCCGGCAAGCGGCTGCGGATGGCCTTCGGGTCGTGCCGCACCAGCGTCGACCACGACGAGGCCGGCAACAAGTCGCACGGCGTGGACGCGCTGCGGGCGCTGGCGCTGCGGTTGGCCACGGACCCGGCGGCGCGCTGGCCCGACCTGGTGCTGTTCCTCGGCGACCAGGTCTACGCCGACGAGACGACCGAGGCGATGCAGCGGTTCATCGCCGCGCGGCGCGACATCGAGGTCGCGCCCGGCACCGAGCTGAAGGACTTCGAGGAGTACACCCACCTCTACGAGCTCGCCTGGGCGGACCCGCTGAACCGGTGGCTGCTGTCGACCCTGCCGAGCTCGATGATCTTCGACGACCACGACGTCCGCGACGACTGGAACACCTCGTGGTCCTGGAAGCAGGACATCGAGGCCACCGACTGGTGGCACGAGCGGATCACGGCCGGGCTCGCCTCGTACTGGGTCTACCAGCACCTGGGCAACCTGTCACCCGCCGAGCGCAAGGACGACGAGCTCTGGCAGCGCGTCGTCGAGCACGAGGCGTCCGGGACACCCGGCGAGCTCGACCTCACCGAGCTGCTCGAGGCCAAGGCCGAGCGGGTGTACGCCGAGCCCACCAGCTTCCGCTGGAGCTACGCCCGCGACTTCGGGGACGTGCGCCTGGTCGTGGTGGACTCCCGTGCCGCCCGGGTGCTCGAGCCGGACCGCCGCGAGCTCCTCGACGAGCGCGAGCTCGCGTGGCTCGACGAGCAGCTGCGCGGGGACGTCGACCACCTGCTGATCGGCACCTCGCTGCCGTTCCTGCTGCCGCCGGGGCTGCACTACCTGGAGGCGTGGAACGAGGCGGTCGCGGCGGGGGCGTGGGGCGGCCGCGCGGCCGGCTGGGGCGAGCGTCTTCGCCGTACGGTCGACCTCGAGCACTGGGGCGCCTTCCAGCACACGTTCCAGGCGGTCGCCGCGATGGTCACCGACGTCGCGGACGGCAAGCGCGGCCGGGCGCCGCGCACGGTGACGTTCCTGTCCGGCGACGTGCACCACTCCTACCTCGCCGAGGTCGACCGCGAGCACTGGGCCGGCAGCAGCCGGATCGTGCAGGCCGTGTGCTCCCCGATCCGCAACCCGCTCAAGCGCCGGATGCGGTTCGCGACCGCGGCGCTGTCCTACGCGGTCGCCGGCCCCATCGGCAAGACCGTGTCCCGCTCCGCCAAGGTCCCGCACGCCCCGTTCTCCTGGCACAACATCGCCGGGCCGTGGTTCGAGAACAGCATCGCCGTCCTGGAGGACCACGAGGACGGCCTCGGCGTGACGTGGTACGTCGGCAAGGTCGGCCGGCACCTGCGCCGACCGTTCAAGCGTCCCGACCACGCCCACCCCGAGCTGCGGGTGGTCGCCGAGGAGCTGATCGCGGCCCGCGACCGCTGACCCCGCAGCAGCGCGGACCGGTCAGACCCGGCCGCGGGGCGTCACGCCGTGCAGGGGTACGACGGACTCGGGCAGCGCCAGCAGGAGGTTCTCGGTGACCTCCATCAGAGCCGGGTGGATCCAGTACTGCCCGCGCGCCACCTCGTGCGCGGTCTGGCCCAGCGACATGGCCGAGATGATCGGCTGCACCAGGTTGGAGGCCTGCGGGCCCAGGAAGTGCGCACCCAGGATCAGCCCGGTCGCCGGGTCGGCGAGCACCTTGGCGAAGCCGGTGGTGTCCTCCATCGCCCAGCCGTACGCCGTGCTGCCGTAGTCCTGCGTCGCGACGGCCACGTCGACGCCCTGCGCACGGGCGTCCCGCTCGGTGAGCCCGACGCTGGCCACCTGCGGGTCGGAGAACACCGCGCTGGGGATCGCCTCGTGGTGCGCGCGGACCCACGCCGACGGGTCGTCGAGGTGCAGCAGGTTGTGCTGGACCACCCGTGCCTCGTGGTTCGACACGTGCTTGAGCTGGTGGTGGTTCGCCACGTCGCCCAGCGCCCAGATGCCGTCCGCAGTGGTGTGCTGGTGCTCGTCGACGAGGACCACGTCGCCCTCGCCGACCTCGACCCCGGTGCGCGCGAGGTCCAGGCCGTCGGCGTTCGACCGGCGGCCGGTCGCCACCAGGAGGACGTCGGTCTCGAGGCAGGACCCGTCGGAGAGCTCGACGACGATCCCGGTGGCGACCCGCGAGACGCGCTCGGCCTGCACGTCGAGGCGGACATCCCACCGGGTGCTCGCCTGCTCGGTGAAGCGCCGGGAGATGTCGTCGTCCTGCGCGCCGAGCATCCGGCCCGACCGGTTCACCACGCTCACCTGGGTGCCGAAGGAGCTGAAGACGTGGGCCATCTCGGCCGCGACGAAGCCGCCGCCGAGCACCACCAGCCTGCGCGGCAGCTCCTCGAGCCGCATCACGGTGTCGCTGGTGTGGTAGCCGACCTCGGTCAGCCCCTCCAGCTCGGGCACCACCGGCCGCGCCCCCGCGGCGACGACGACCTGGTCGGCGGTGATCGTCTCGCCCGTGCCGGTGTCGATGGTGCGGTCGCCGACGAACCGGGCGGACCCCTCGAACAGCGTCACGTTGTCCGCGCGCAGCCGCCACGAGCGGCCGCCGCTGGAGATCGGGTCGATGCGCCCGAAGATGCGGTCGCGCACCCGCGGCCAGGCGGCGCCCTCGAAGCGGGTCTGGACGCCGAGGTCGGGGCCGTGCTGGGCGGAGCGGGCCAGGTCGGCGGGGTAGACGAACATCTTCGTCGGGATGCAGCCCACGTTGAGGCAGGTGCCGCCGAAGGTGCCGCGCTCGAGCAGCGCCACGCGGCGGTCGGCGAACCGCTCGTCGACCAGCGAGTTGCCGGACCCGGTGCCGATGACGGCCAGGTCGAAGTGCCGGCCGGACGAGGGCTGCGCGGGTGCGGTCACCGGCCCATCTTGGCCCATCGCCCCACGGGAACCACCCCTCGTGGTGTGACCGAGACCATGCGATGTGGTCAGGCGTCTCGGAAAGTAGGCGGCCGGATGAGGCGTTGCACCAGCAGATGGGCGAAACTGGGTAAGAGACACAGAGTCCCCACGGTTTCCGCGCCACCCCGTCACCAGCGAACGCAGCACCAGGCCACCCAGAGCCCGGAGAGGTCCCCATGTCCAACGCCCAACCCTCGCAGACCAGCAGCACCGGCAAGCACCGGGTCGTCGTCATCGGATCCGGGTTCGGCGGCCTGTTCGCCACCAAGGAGCTGCGCCGCGCCGACGTCGAGGTGACGATGGTCGCCAAGACGACCCACCACCTCTTCCAGCCGCTGCTCTACCAGGTCGCGACCGGGATCCTGTCCGAGGGCGAGATCGCGCCGCCGACCCGCGAGGTGCTCTCGGGCCAGCGCAACGCCCGGGTGCTGCTCGGCGAGGTCACCGACATCGACCTCGAGGCGCGCACGGTCACCTCGCAGGTGCTCAACCGCACCGCCGTGACGCCGTACGACTCCCTGATCGTGGCGGCCGGCGCCGGCCAGTCCTACTTCGGCAACGACCAGTTCGCCGAGTTCGCGCCCGGCATGAAGAGCATCGACGACGCACTGGAGCTGCGCGGCCGGATCTTCGGCGCCTTCGAGCTCGCTGAGCTCTCCGACGACGAGGAGGAGATCCAGCGCCTGCTGACCTTCGTGGTCGTGGGTGCCA
>Ga0210040_10011001_pt1 | contig 10302 bp, 7 predicted proteins | sample CryGeyCG12114_NA_FD_185462 | JGI IMG/M metagenome (GOLD analysis project Ga0210040, IMG submission 185462) | Groundwater microbial communities from aquifer - Crystal Geyser CG19_WC_8/21/14_NA (SPAdes) (version 2) | ecosystem: Environmental > Aquatic > Deep subsurface > Groundwater | place: USA...
ACGCGGGTGATCTTGACGCCCCATGGATTGGTCGCGTGGTCGACGACGGAGAGCAACCGCGCGTTGATTTCGTCACGCTTGGACAAGGTTTCGTCCAGGTCCATCGACCCCATCACGGTGCGCAGGTTGGTGGTCGTGAGCTGTTGCAGCGCCATGTACAGGTCCGACACCTCGTAAGCGGCCTTGGCCGGGTCGAGTACCTGAAAGAAGACCACGCCGTCGGTTGCGACAATGGCGTTGTCCTTGGTGATGATTTCCTGCCCCGGGATGTCGATCACCTGTTCCATCATGTTAACCCGGCGGCCGACGCGATAGAAAAAGGCCGGGTAGAAGTTGAAGCCGGGCTTTGCGACGGCGGTGAACCGGCCGAAATGCTCAATCGTATATTGATAGCCCTGACGCACGATCTTGATGCTGGTCATCAGGTAGAAAAGCACCAGCAGCAGCGCGAGGCCGGCGACAATCAGACCCATGTTCGGTTCCTCCCTGTTTCGCCGGAGCGTAGGAGCCTTGCGGGGCCGGTACAAAAGCAATCGAGCACAGCTTGGCGCATCGCGAGACAAGAACACACCCTAGCGCTTGGCCGTCGCCGCGGTTACATGGCCCGCCACTTGCCCCTCGCAGGATAACGGCCCCCATGAACATCCGCCTTGGCCTCACCTTTGACGACGTGCTCCTCGTGCCGGACGCGAGTGAGGTGCTGCCGAGTGCAGCCGACACCCGCACGCGGCTGACCCGAGGCATCGGGCTCAACATCCCGATCCTGTCGGCCGCCATGGATACGGTGACGGAAGCTGACATGGCGATCGTCATGGCGCAGCTGGGCGGCATCGGGGTGCTTCACCGCAACCTGACCCTTGAGCAGCAGGCGGACGCGGTTCGGGCCGTGAAGCGCTTTGAGAGCGGCATGGTGGTCAACCCGATCACCATCGCGCCCAGCGCCACGCTGGCCGATGCGCGCCGCTTGATGGAGAAGCACCGGATCAGCGGCATCCCCGTGGTGGAAGACAATGGCCGGCTGGTCGGCATCCTGACCCACCGCGACGTCCGCTTTGCCGAGAACCCGGCCCAGCCGGTGTCCGAGCTGATGACCCATGACAACCTCGCGACCGTATCGGTCGGCGTTGGGCAGGAAGAGGCGCGACGGCTGCTGCACCAGCGCCGCATCGAAAAGCTGCTGGTGGTCGACGATTCCTATCGCTGCGTCGGGCTCATCACGGTCAAGGACATCGAAAAGGCCGTGACCTATCCCGATGCGACCAAGGATGCCGCAGGGCGCCTGCGCGTCGCCGCCGCGACCACCGTCGGCGACAAGGGTTTCGACCGGACCGAAGCGCTGGTCGACGCCGAATGCGACCTGATCGTGATCGACACCGCGCATGGTCACAACCGCGACGTCGCGCGCGCGGTCGAGCGAGTTAAGAAGCTGAGCAACGCGGTGCAGGTTGTGGCGGGCAACGTCGCCACCGCAGAGGCCACGCGCGCGCTGATCGACGCGGGGGCGGACGGGATCAAGGTCGGCATCGGCCCCGGATCGATCTGCACCACCCGCGTCGTGGCAGGCGTGGGCGTGCCCCAGCTGACCGCTGTGATGGACTGCGCCGAGGAAGGGCACCGCCATGGCGTGCCGGTGATCGCGGATGGCGGCCTGCGCACCTCCGGCGACCTTGCCAAGGCGCTCGCGGCCGGTGCGTCGACCTGCATGGTCGGATCGCTTCTGGCGGGCACGGAAGAGGCACCGGGCGAGACGTTCCTGTACCAAGGCCGCGCCTACAAGTCGTATCGCGGCATGGGGTCGGTCGGAGCCATGGGCCGTGGGTCGGCCGACCGGTATTTCCAGGGCGAGGTCAAGGATCAATTGAAGCTGGTGCCCGAGGGGATCGAGGGCCAGGTGGCGTTCAAGGGCCAGGCGCGCGAGGTCATCCACCAGCTGGTCGGCGGCATCAAGGCGGCGATGGGCTATACCGGGTCGGCGACCATCCCCGATCTGAAGGAGCGGGCGCAGTTCGTCCAGATCACGGGCGCGGGGCTGAAGGAAAGTCATGTTCATGACGTGACCATCACCCGTGAAGCGCCCAACTATCCCACCCGCTAGGCCGCCAGAATGACACCGGCGGCACGGAGCGAGGCCGCGATCGAGCTGCTCGATACGATCATCTCTTCCGCAAGGGAGGGTGGGGCGGCTGCGGACACGCTGGTTGCCCGCTATTTCACCCAGCGTCGTTATGCCGGGTCCAAGGACCGCCGCGCGGTGCGCGAGCTGGTCTATGCCGCGATACGCCGCGCGGGAGAGATGCCGGCGACCGGCCGCGCCGCGCTTCTTGCATTGGCGCAAAAGGATGCGGCGCTGGCGGCGACCTTTGACGGATCGCATCACGGTCCCGCCCCGATCGATGCCGCCGAGCCGGTTGCGCCGGCAGGCGTGGCCCCCGCCTGGCTGATCGAGGCGCTGAGCGCATCGGGGCTGAATGCGGAGCAGCAGGCGGCCTTGGTCGAGCGGGCGCCGTTGGACGTCCGGGTGAACCGGCTGCGTGCGGAGCCTGCGGAGATCGCTGGACAGCTGGCAGACGCGTCAGCGGTCGCGGGCGCGCCTGACGCGCTGCGGTTGCCTGCTGGCACCGATGTCGCTCGATTGGCGGGCTTGGTCGAGATCCAGGATGTCGGTAGCCAGGTCGTCGCGAGCGTCGTGCCCGCATCGGCCAACACGCGGGTGCTGGACCTGTGCGCGGGCGCTGGCGGCAAGAGCCTGGCCCTTGCGGCGATGATGTCGAACAGCGGCCACATCCTGGCGACCGATACCGACCGGGCCCGCCTGTCCCGCCTGCCGGCGCGCGCGGAGCAGGCAGGTGCGACCATCATTGAAACAAGGCTGCTCAACCCAGGCCGGGAGGCCGAGGCGCTGGGCGGCGAGGCTGGACGGATGGACGCAGTGCTGATCGATGCGCCCTGTTCAGGGACGGGCACCTGGCGCCGCAATCCCGAGGCGCGATGGCGACTGACGCCGGCGCGGTTGGCTCGGCTGGTCTCGACCCAGGCTTACCTGTTGTCGTTGGCAGCGCCGCTGGTTCGGCCGGGCGGCACGCTGACCTATATCACCTGTTCGCTGCTGGATGCGGAAGGGTCGGATCAGGTGGATGCGTTCCTGGCCAATCACCCGGACTGGAGCGTCGACCCGCTCGACCTGCCGCTGGGTCGACCGCGTGGTCACGGGCGGCGGCTGGACCCGGCCAGCGACGGCACCGACGGCTTTTTTGTCGCGCGGCTGCGGGCACCATGATAGTCCGTCGGGCTGTGTCTCCCGTGGAGTTGTTCATGCGCGTTTCCTCCGTCGCTTTCGCTGCCGCCCTGACGCTGGTGTGCGTGTCGACGTCGCTCAGCGGGCAAAAGCCGGACGATCAGATCGACGCGCGTTCCATGCAATTGCTGGCACAGGGCAGGGCGGCTCGCGCGGCGGGTAATCTGGACGGCGCCACCGACCTGATCGAAACAGCCGTGGCGGTGGACCCGCGCAACCGCGCCGCGTTCATTGCGCTGGCAGAGGTTGCGTCAGCGCGTGGCCTGCCCGGCAAGGCGATCCGGCTGTATCGCGAGGCGCTGTTGCTCGAGCCCAACGACCTTGCCGCCCTGAGCGGGCAGGGCGAGGCGCTGGTCAACAAGGGGGCGATCGCGCAGGCACGTGAGAACCTGTCCCGCATCCGCAAGCTGTGCAAAACGAACTGTGGCGCGGCGACGCAGCTGGCGGCCGTGATCGCCAAGGGACCGCCGGTCGCCACCGCTCAGGTCGCGAGCAAGGTCAGCCCGCAGCCCGAATAACACGCGCGAGCGCCACGAAGTCATCGACGGACAGGGTTTCGGCCCGGCGGGTCGGGTCGATGCCGATCTGATCGAGCGCGGCAAGGGCGCCGGGCACGGACTTGAGGCTTTGGCGCAGCATCTTGCGCCGCTGGCCGAACGCGGCAGCGGTGACCCGTTCCAGAGTGGCAACGTCAACCCCGGCGGGCGCGTCGGCTGGACGGATCGCGACAACGGCCGACATCACCTTTGGCGGCGGCGTGAACGCGGAGCGATGCACGGGCATCGCGATACGCGCGGTGCTGCGCCATTGGGCGAGGACGGCAAGGCGCCCATAGGCCGAATTGTCGGGGGTCGCGACAATCCTGTCCGCGACCTCACGCTGGAACATCAGCGTCAGCGACTGCCACCAGGGCTGCCACGCGCCGCTGAGCCAGCCGACGAGCAGGGCGGTGCCGACGTTGTAGGGCAGGTTGGAGACGATGTGCGGCCGCCCGTCGAACAGCGCGGGCGCGTCGATGGCGAGCGCGTCGCCTTCGATCAGGCGCAATCTGCCGGGGTAGGCCGCGCCGAGTTCCTCCAGCGCTGGGATACAGCGCTGGTCACGTTCGATTGCGGTGACGCGCGCGCCCGCGGCCAGCAGCGCGCGGGTGAGGCCGCCGGGACCTGGCCCAACTTCCAGCACCTCCTGGTCCTCCAGGTCGCCCGGCACGGCCGCGATGCGCGCCAAGAGCTGTCCGTCGAACAGGAAGTTCTGCCCGAGCGCCTTGCTGGCCGACAATCCGTAGCGCGCGATGACATCACGCAAGGGTGGCAGGTCGGGGGTGGTCATCGCGATTGGGCGTGGGCGGCACGGTGCTCCGCAGCCCGGGCGGCCATTGCGATTGCCGCGATCATGGCACCGGGGTTGGCCCGGTCCTGGCCGGCGATGCCGAAGGCAGTGCCGTGGTCGGGTGAGGTCCGCACGATCGGCAGGCCCAGCGTGATGTTCACGCCTTCATCGAAGTGGATGGTCTTCAGCGGCACCAGTGCCTGGTCGTGATACGGGCAGAGCACCACGTCATATGCCTCGCGAGCGCGGGGGTGGAACAGCGTGTCGGCCGCGAACGGGCCGGTGGCGTCGAGCCCTTCCTCACGAAGCCGGGCAATGGCAGGTTCGATGATCTCGATCTCTTCGCGCCCGATCGTGCCGCTCTCCCCGGCGTGGGGATTGAGGCCGGCAAAGGCGAGGCGGGGTGCATTAATCCCGAAATTGCGGGTGAGGCCACGCGCTGTGACCCGCGCCTTTGCCACGATCAGGTCGATGGACAAAAGGCCAGGCACGGCGGCCAAGGGCACATGTTGCGTTATCGGCACCACCCGCAGAGACGGGCCAGCCAGCATCATCACGGCGTTCTCACCCGACACGCCGCAGCGTTCGGCGACGAATTCGGTCTGGCCGGGATGGTCGAACCCTGCGGCATAAAGCTGCGCCTTTGACACCGGCCCGGTCACCAGCGCGCGTGCCGACCCCTCCCGTACCAGGCCGACCGCGGTGTTGAGCGAATGCAGCGCACTGCGCGCGCCCTCGACGTCGGGCATACCCGGGACGATCTGATGCGCGCCATCTATCTGCAACACCGGCAGGGCAGTGCCGAACACGTCGGCCGCCTCGGCCAGATTGCGGACCTGCTGGATTGGGCCTCGCCACACCTGCGCTACGGCGCGGGCGTCGCCGATCGCGGCAAAGGCCGGCAGGTCGTGGTCCTCACGCGCGCCCCAAGCCTTGCCGATGATCTCCGGCCCGATCCCGGCGGGATCGCCCATCGAGACTGCCAGCGGGGCGGCCACGGCGGCGGTCGCCTCAGCGATATTCCACCACCGCGTCGCGCCGCAGATCGCGCAGCTTCTGATCGGCGCGAAGGTTCACGCGCTGCTGTTCGAGCTGGTCGCGAATCTGCTCCACGCCCGGCAGCGAGGCCGTGCGCGGGTCATCGCGGCCGCACAGGACCAGAGTGCGAACGCCCTGTTCCGGCGAGCCGAACGGCGGTGTCGCTTCGCCCACCTGAAGCTTCAGCATGATGTCCTGAAGCTGCGGCGGCATGTCGCGAATACGAACGGTGTCGTTGTCGAGCACGTCCGCGTTGACGCTTGCCGCGACCTTTTCAACGCTGCCGCAGCCACGCAGGGTCTGGATCGTCTTGGCAAAGGCAGCAGTACGAGCGGACGCTTCGGCCTGGCTGGTGCCGACCGGGAACTTGATCGTCATCTGCTTCAGGCTGAGGCGCGCGTCACGCGGGTCAGCCGCGCCCACGCGCCGTTTGTCGGTGAGATACACAAGCGACAGGCCGCCGGGCGTCGGGATCGGCCCTGCGACCTGACCCACCGACATCTGGTTCAGCGCCTCTGCCATCGTGTCGGGCAGCACCGCCGCACGAACCCAGCCGAGATCGCCGCCCACGCCGGACGTCGGCGACTGGGAGTATTTGCGCGCAAACGCTTCAAAGGGCTGCTGCCCCTTTTGCAGTTCCGCCACGATCTGGCGCATCTGCCCGGTCACCTGTTCCTGGTTGGACGCGTCGGCGCGCAGGTAGATTTCGTGAACCGCATATTCCTCGACCCCCTGCGATTGCTTCAGGCGGTCGATGATGGCCTGGGCCTCCGTATCGCCCACGTTTTCGGTTGGCGCGATGCGGCGGCGCAGGTAGCGCTGCCACGCCAGCCCCGCCTCGATCTGTCGGCGCAGCGAGCGTTCGGAGGTGCCGTTCTTGCGCAGGTATTCGCGGAACGCGGCTGGCGTCTGCTGGAAGCGGCCTGCAACGCTGTTGAAGCTGGACGTCATCTCGTCCGAAGAGACGGTGATGTCGGCCGTTTTTGCTTCCTGGATCTGCAAGGTTTCGTCGATCAGGCTGCGCAGAACCTGAAGTTTCAGGGCGTCAAGGTCGCCGCCCGGGATCTCACCCTCGTTGGCGAGCTTGATCAACGCAACGCGCTGGTCGACGTCGGTGCCCGTGATCACGGAGTCGTTGACGATCGCGGTCGCCTTGCGGACGTTCGGATCAAGCTTGCCGAAGATCTGAAGGTTCGCGGGCAGGTTCAGGCTGGTCTGGGGCACTGTCGAGTCCGAAACCGTCTGGGCAAATCCGGAACCGGTCAGCGCCGCGGCGGCAGCGAGGCCCAGCGCGGCGCGTGCGAAGCTGTGAGTCACTGATCGTTCAATCCCATTCGCGCGGCACGCGCAATCGGTCGCTACTTGCCGCAAATTAGCTGAACCCGGGCTTAGCGGCCGAGGTTGGTGAACGCCAGCGTCAACGAGAAGCTGTTGCCCCGCCGCGCATCGCCCGTGTTGTTGTAGTCGCGCCGCCAGGTTAGGCCCAGGCGAAGGCAGTCGTCCTCATATTGGACACCCAGGCGGTGGCGGACAGGATCGAACCCGTCCGACAGGCTGAGTGGGTCCTCGGCCCGGTTGGTGAGGTCGACCACCGCCGATCCGAACGCCGACCAGAACCGAGCGAACTGCACCCGCCCGGCGACACGGGCTTCCTCACGGTCCTGCAGATCCTCGATCGCGGGTGAAATATTCCGGTTGAGCCGCAAATAGCCGACCAGCACATAAGTGCCGCGCGAACCAAGCGTCGCGTCGACCTCGTTGCGGCGAACGGCCAGGCTGTCCTTGTCTAACCGATACCGGTGCGTGACGGAGATCAGATCGTGGAAGCGGAGTTCGGTTCGACCGACGATGTCGGAAAAGCGGTCCGAGAGGCCGGTTCCGTCGTAGAAGATGCCCGATCGTTCATCGAGACGGTAGCTCTGGCCGATCACCGCGTCCAGGCTGACGCCGGGCAGGTCAACGGCCCATTCCGCGCCATAGGTGGCACGGCTCGAGTCCTCGAACCGGTCGTAGCCAGCGAAGCGGTTCAGCGAGAACAGGTTGGAATCTTCAAGGTCCACCGCGCGGGCATCCTCGTTCGGGATGCTCAAGTTCTTGAGGTGCGGGGCCGCCACGATCTGAAGCCGGGGGGTCAGGCGCTGCGTACCGCCAAGAAAACTGCCAACGAACGGCCAGCGCACGTCAACGGCCAGCGCGCCAATGGCGCGGGCCTGATACCCCTCCAGCCCGCGATACAGCAGGGGGCTCGTGAGTGTGTCGTCGGTATGGTAGACGTCGCCCCGTGCATAGGCCGTGAGAGTGACCTCCTGACCCCAGTTGGTGAGGCGGCGCAGGTCCCATCGCAGACTGGCGAAGGCACGCTGCGTGTCCTGCCCGGCAGAACGGCCGATCGCGAGCGTGTTCACCTGCGCGGTGAAGCGACCCCCGATCAGCCCGTCATCGAAGCGCTTGCGGTAGTCTAGCTCTGGAAACGCGACCGGCTGCAGGCCCTGACGATCGTTGACGCGCAGCGTTTGCACATACCAGCCGGTCAGCGCGAAATAGCTGTTGTCGTCGATCCGCTGAAGACTCGCCGTGCTGCGCAGGCGATCGTCGCGCGAGATGTCGTACCGGCGCAGGAAGGTGCGATCGGTGGCGAGGCGGACGGAGCCCGACGCGCTCCAGTTGGGCGTATACTGATAGCGCGCCACACCATCGATGTAGCCGCGAAACGCTTGTTCGGTGCTGACGCTGGTGCCGGCGGCGGTAAGGTCGTCGCTGCGGCGGCTGACGGTGCCATAGGCGGTAACGCGGAATGCACCCATGTCACCAAGGGCCGAATAGTCGGCCTGCAACATCGGCAGGACGCTGGTGTAGATGTGCGGCGTGACCGTCAGGCCGCGGTTCGGCCCGAAAGCACGGTAGTAAGGTAGGGCGAACTCCAGTCCGTTGACCCGATCGTAGCGGATGTCAGGAGTAAGCAGGCCGCTATCGCTGCCGCCGCCGATCGGGTGCGAGAATTTGGGCAGCGGCACCGTCGGCAGGCCGAACAGGTTGAAGCGGGCTCCTACGTAATAGACCCGGCCACGCTCCGGCCGGTACGTTACCCGCACTGCCGTGATCTTCCACGACGGCTCCTTGGGACAGCCGGCCGAGGTGGTGACAGCGCAGGGGGTGTAGGCGGCGCGATCGAGGCTGACGGTGCCGTCCTCCGACCGGGTTCCACGCTCAGCCGCCAGGCGGCCACCGCGTTCGAGCACGAGCAGGAGGTTGGCGACCACCCCGTCCTTCAACGTGTCGGTCAGCTCGATCGAGTCGCCATAGGCGATGTCGCCCTCAGGATTGGTCGCGGCGATGTTGCCGGTCGCGACGACCCGGCCCGTGTTGCGGTTCCATACGACTTTGTCGGCCCGCAGCCGCTGTGATTCGCGAGACATACGCACCTCGCCGGCCGCGGTGACGATGTCAGCATCTGTGTCGTACTCCAGCGCATCGGCACTGAACTGGATCTGGTCGGCGGTGGGCGCAGGCGCGTCGGCAGGCAGCGCGGCAGGGGCGCTGGGCGCGGGAACGCTGCGATCGCCCAAATCCTGCGCGGCCGCCGCCGTTCCGAACAGGAGAGAAAGGGCAAGGCTGCTCCCCACCAGCAGATTACAACGCAGCACGAGCCCCCCGTCACCCTTGTCGTCGACCACGCCGGCACAAAGCGGGATCGCCCCGCCTATCGCACTGCCGCGAGCCAGGCGCAACGCAGCGCTTTACCGCATATGGGCGACGAGCTTAGAGCGGGCGTAATGTTTCAGTTTGGTCAAGGTTTGTGTCCCATGCAGATCATCTTCAGCACTGCCGTCGACGGCAGCCACGTCACCGCCATCCCCGTCGCGAAGAACGGGCTGGAGCGCGCGGCGTGGCGTGGCGTTGACGAAAGCGGCCAGGCTGTGATCGCCGCTGCGGCCAAGGCAGCCCGGTTCGAGGGTGAAGCAGGCAGCATTGTCGACGTGTTCCTGGCGGGCAGCACGCCCCGCCAGATCCTGCTGCTGGGCGTCGGCGCTGGCGATGAGGAAGGCTGGGCGAAGGGCGGCGGAGCGCTAACCGCCAAGCTGCTGACGTCCGGTGCCACGGATGTGAGCGTCGACCTGACCGCGACGCAGGACACGCCCAGCGCCGCAGCGGTGGCACGCTTCGCAGCGACGGCCACCCAGCGCGCCTGGCGCTTCGACCAGTACCGCACCAAGCTGCCCGAGAATGCCAAGCCGACCCTGGAGCGGATCACGATCGTCGGCGCGCCTGACGGCACCGACGCGGCCTGGGGTGCGCAGTCGGCGGTGACCAACGGCATGGCACTGACCCGCGCGCTGGTGAGCGAGCCGCCGAACATCCTTTATCCCGAAACCTTCGTGGAACAGGTGCTGGCGAGCGTCGAGGGCCTGGGGCTGGAAGCAACGGTGCTCGACGAAGCGGCGATGCGCGAACTTGGCATGGGCGCGCTGCTTGGCGTTAGCCAGGGTTCGGCGCGCGAGGGACGGCTGCTTGCGCTGAGGTGGAACGGCGCCGGCGAGGGCGATCCGGTGACGGCGCTGGTCGGCAAGGGCGTGACCTTTGACACCGGCGGTATCTCCATCAAGCCCGCGGCGGGCATGGAGGACATGAAGTGGGACATG
>Ga0210040_10011002_pt1 | contig 10302 bp, 10 predicted proteins | sample CryGeyCG12114_NA_FD_185462 | JGI IMG/M metagenome (GOLD analysis project Ga0210040, IMG submission 185462) | Groundwater microbial communities from aquifer - Crystal Geyser CG19_WC_8/21/14_NA (SPAdes) (version 2) | ecosystem: Environmental > Aquatic > Deep subsurface > Groundwater | place: USA...
GGAGAGGTCCGCCAGGCGCGCGATGGCGCGGTAGGCGCGCTCGGTGCTGGGGAACCACGGGATGCCCACGGCGCGCAGGCCGTCGATGTATTCGCGTGGGACGGTGGCGCCCTCGTCCACCCCGGCGAGCACCAGCGGCTTGGTGATGTTGCCGCCTTCCAGCACCTTCTGGATGGCGGGGAACTTGATCTTGCTCGTGATCGGGTCGGACTGGATGATGGATGCCACCACCGAGCCGATCCGCTCGTCCTCCAGCAGCGCGGTGAGCACCTTGGTATAGATTTCGGGCTCGCTGAGGCCGATGGCGGTGATGTCGGTGGGGTTCGACACGGGCACGAAATCGGGCAGCACCGCGCGCAGTTCGGGCGAGTTGTCATCGTCCAGGTGGACCAGGTCGAGCCCGATCTGCTCGGCGAGGTCAAAGGCCAGGCCGCGCAGGGCGCCGCTCTCGCCCAGCACCGCCATGTTGGCGCCCGGCAGGCTGGGGCAGGTGAGCGCGATGGTGGTGATGTCGGCCAGCTCCTCCAGCGTCTCGGCGAAGATCAGCCCCTCGCGCTCCAGCTTGGCCATCATCAGCGCGTGGTCGCCGGCCATGGCGCCGGTATGCGTGGCGGCCGAGGCCTGCGCCTTGGCCGAACGGCCGGGGTGCAGCATGATCATCGGCTTGCCCGCCGCCCGCGCGCGCCGGGCCGCGGCGATGAACGCCTGCGGGCGGCGCAGCTTCTCGACATAGAGCGTGATGACGTGGGTGGCCGGGTCGTCCACCAGCCATTCGACATAGTCCTCCACGCCCGAAGCCGCCTCGTTGCCGGTGGAAACGGACGTGCTGACATAGCAGCCGCGCGGGTGCAGCGCGGTCGCCAGCACCGCCGCGAGCGCGCCCGACTGGCTGGCGATGCCCACCGCGCGCGCGCCGGCAGGCGGAGTCTTCATGTTGGTCTCGACGAAGGTCAGCGGGATCCGCTCGACATAATTGGTGCAGCCCAGGCAATTGGGCCCTTCCACCACCATGCCCGTGCGCTCCGCGATGGCGGCGAGCTCGCGCTGGTCGCGCTCCCCCTCCTCGCCCGCTTCGGAAAAGCCGGCCGAGTAGATCACCACCGCGCCGCAGCCGCGTTCCGCCAGCGTGCGCACGGTGTCGAGCACCATCGGCCGGGGAATGGCGATGACCGCGCAATCGATGCCGTGCGGCAGGTCCTCCACCGCCTTGATCACCGGCAGGCCGAGCAACTCGTCGCGCTTGGGGTTGACCGGGTAGATCTTGCCCGCGAACTCGTATTGCACGAGGTTGTTGAGCAGCGTCGCGCCCAGTGCGCCGTGCCGGTCGGAGGCACCGACCACGGCCACCGATCTGGGCCGCAACAGCCGATCGATCTGCTCGTTGGTGAAGCGGCGCATGGTCATCTGCTGGTTCCTCTCCGGTATTCGTCCGGTGTTCGGCGGCGGGCTCTACCGTCTCGCCTGGCGTTCGTCATCCCCGCCGAGCCAAGCGCCCGGACGGCCCGTGATCAGGCCGCGCCGGGCGCCTTGCGCGCGCGATTGCCGGTAGTGGAGCTGTAAGCTCAATCCGCCTTGAGCTTGCTCTTGTCGAAGGCACCCAGGCCCGGCTTGAAGGTCTTCTCGTCGAGGAACTGCTTGGTCGCCTCGCGCCGGGTCTCCCAGCCGCCGAAATCGTTGAGCGCCTCCTGCGTGCGGATGAGGTAATCCTCCGCATTGTCGTAGGTCATCTCCATCACCCGGCGCATGGCCCACTTGGTGGCGCGCAGGGCATGCGTGTCCTTCTTCTTGAGCACGTCGGCCACGGCCTGCACGCGCGCCTCCAGCTGGTCGGCGGGTACGCTCTCGGTGACGAGGCCCTGCTCGGCGGCCTGCTTGCCGGTGAGGTTCTCGCCCATCATCGCGTGGTACATGGCCTTGCGATAGGGCATCAGCTCGGCCGCCACCTTGGAGGCGCCGCCGCCGGGCAGGATGGCCCAGTTGATCTCGGACAGGCCGAACTGCGCATCATCCGCGGCGATCGCGATGTCGCAGCCGAACAGCGGGCCGTAGGCGCCGCCGAAGCACCAGCCGTTGATCATGCCGATGGTGGCCTTCTCGTACCAGCGCAGCCGCTCCCACCAGGTATAGGCCTCGCGCTGGTGCTGGCGGGTCTTGTGGATGCCCTCCTGCTCGGCGACGCGGAAATATTCCAGCAGGTCCATGCCCGCCGACCACGAGGTGCCCTCGCCGCGCAGCACCAGCACCTGCACGTCGTCGCGGAACTCGAGCAGCTCCAAGGTGCGCAGCATCTGGCGGTTGAGCTTGGGACTCATGCAATTGCGCTTGTCGGGGCGGTTGAACCAGACCCAGGCGACGCCGTCGCGGATCTCGTAGCGGACGGTTTCTTCCTCGGAACGCGGATCGGGTTGGGATGGCATGGCCATTGTAGGGCTCCTCTCAGATGCGAATCAGCGGTGACGTATTATTGTTATGGGCGATAGCATTCAACATTGCCTCGGACAATCAGGATAGCTACCCCCTTCGCCGTGCGCGACCCCCTGCCCCAGCATCCCGGCTACGCCTTGCGGCGGGCGGCACATGCCACCGCGGCGGAGCTGTCGCAGCGGCTCGCGACGCTCGGCCTGCGCCAGACCGATGCGAGCGTGCTCATCCTCATCGGCGAGAACCCGGGCGTCACCGCCAGCGCACTCGGCCGCCAGCTTGACATCCAGCGCGCCAACATGGTGCCGCTGCTCAAGCGCCTCGAGGATGCCGGCTGGATCGGCCGTGCGCCGCTCGACGGCAAGTCGCAGGGCCTGCACCTGACGGAGGCGGGCGCCGGCGTGCTGAAGGCGGCGCTCGCCGTGATCGAGCGGTTCGAGCAGGAGCTCATCGCCCGCGTTCCCGAGGAGCACCGGGCGCATCTTCTCCCGGCGCTCGATGCACTGTGGCGGTGAGGGGCTTAGCTCGCTAGGTTTCGCCGTCGCGAAGGTTGAAGGCTTGCGACCATGCTCGCGGGCGGACCGGGAAAGGGAGCGAAATGGCCGAGGGAGTAATTCACCCGGTGCCCGAGGATTGGGCCCGCGAGGCGCTGATCGACGCGGCGGACTACGAGGCGATGTACCGCCGCTCGATCGAGGACCCAGACGCCTTCTGGCGCGAGGAAGCGCGGCGGATCGACTGGATCAGGCCGTTCACCCAGGTGAAGGACACCAGCTTCGCGGCCGATGACCTGCACATCCGCTGGTTCGCCGACGGCACGCTGAACCTGTCGGCCAATTGCCTCGACCGGCACCTGTCCGAGCATGGCGAGACGGTGGCGATCATCTTCGAACCCGATGACCCGCAAGCGCCAGGCCGCACCCTCACCTATCGCGAGCTTCACGCCGAAACCTGCCGCTTCGCCAACGCCATGAAGGCACGGGGGGTGAAGAAGGGCGACCGGGTGACGATCTACCTGCCGATGATCCCCGAGGCCGCGGTAGCGATGCTCGCCTGCGCGCGGATCGGGGCGGTGCATTCGGTGGTGTTCGGCGGCTTCTCGCCCGAGGCGCTGGGCAGCCGGATCGAGGATTGCGCCAGCACCTTCGTCATCACCGCGGATGGCGGCATGCGCGGCGGGCGGCACACCGATCTGAAGGCCAATGTCGATGCGGCTCTCGAGCACCACGCGCGCGACGTGGCGAGCGTCATCGTGGTCAAGGCGACCGGCGCCGAGGTGGCGATGCAGGAGGGCCGCGACCTCTGGTGGCACGAGGTGGCGGCGGAGCAGCCCGCCGAGTGCCCGCCGGAGGAGATGAGCGCCGAGGATCCGCTGTTCATCCTCTACACCTCGGGCTCCACCGGCCAGCCCAAGGGCGTCCTCCACACCACCGGCGGCTATGCGGTGTGGACCAGCATGACGCACGAATACGTGTTCGACTACCGCGCCGACTCCGAAGCCAGGCCCGACATCTACTGGTGCGCGGCGGATATCGGCTGGGTCACCGGGCACAGCTACATCGTCTACGGCCCGCTCGCGAACCGGGCGACCACGCTGATGTTCGGCGGCGTGCCCAACTGGCCCGATTTCAGCCGCTTCTGGCAAGTGGTCGACAAGTACCGGGTCAACCAGTTCTACGCCGCTCCCACGGCCTTGCGCGCCCTGATGCGCGAGGGCGACGACTGGGTCACGCGGACCGACCGCTCCAGCCTCAAGGTGCTGGGCAGCGTGGGCGAGCCGATCAATCCGGAAGCCTGGGAATGGTATCACCAGGTGGTCGGCGGCGGCCGCTGCCCGATCGTCGACACCTGGTGGCAGACCGAGACCGGCGGCCACATGATCACCCCCCTGCCCGGCGCCCACGCCCTCAAGCCGGGCAGCGCGGCCAAGCCGTTCTTCGGCGTGCAGCCCGCTCTGGTCGACCCGGAGAAAGGCTCGCTGCTGGAAGGCGCGGCGGAGGGCGCGCTGGTCATCACCGACAGCTGGCCGGGGCAGATGCGCACCGTCTACGGCGATCACGATCGCTTCTTCCAGACCTATTTCAGCCAGTATCCGGGCATGTATTTCACCGGCGATGGCTGCCGGCGCGACGCGGACGGCTATTACTGGATCACCGGCCGGATCGACGACGTGATCAACGTCTCGGGCCACCGCCTGGGCACCGCCGAGATCGAAAGCGCGCTGGTTCTGCACGAGGCGGTGGCCGAGGCCGCTGTCGTGGGGATGCCACACGCGATCAAGGGCCAGGGCATCTACGCCTACGTCACCACCACCGCGGGCACCGAGGATAGCGACGACCTGCGCCGGGAGCTTGTGAAGTGGGTGCGCCGCGAGATCGGCCCCATCGCCACGCCCGACGTCGTGCAGTTCGCCCCATCCCTGCCCAAGACGCGCTCGGGCAAGATCATGCGCCGCATCCTGCGCAAGATCGCCGAGGACGATACCGGCAATCTGGGCGATACCTCCACCCTGGCCGACCCCGCGGTCGTCGCCGATCTGCTGGCCAACCGGCACAAGGCCTAGAAATCGCGGCACAAAACGCGGCGCTGGCGGGTTATGGTCGCGTGAGTGAACCCAACATCCAGAGCGCGGCCGAGCCGCTGTTCGAGTTCGACCGAAAAGCCCGCGACCTGTTCGTGCCCTATCGCCGCGGTCCCGTGGCCAAGGCCTTGAAGCGGATCGGCGACCTTGGCGACCAGCCGCAGTTGCGGGCGCTGTGCATCGGCCTGTTCGCGCTCGGCCTGGTGCGGTCTGACGCGCGCATGATCCGCGCCGGTGCGCGCATGCTCGTCTCCCACGAGGTCGCGACGATGACCAAGAACGTCGTCAAGCGGCGGATCGATCGGTCCCGCCCCCGCAGTGCATCTGCGGAAAACAGCCACCGGCCGACGCCCGGCGACAGCACGGCCAAGGAAGATACCAGCTTCCCTTCCGGCCACAGCGCCGGCGCGGTGGCGGTCGCCGGCGCCTTCGCCGCCCTCTATCCAGAACACCGGGGCACGGCGATGGCGGCGGGCGTGGGCATCGGGCTCATCCAGGTGCCCACCTGCGCGCATTATCCCAGCGATGTCGCCGCGGGGCTGACGATCGGCGCCCTGGCCGACGCGGCGGTCGGGCGCGTGCTGCGGCTTTTCGGATCCCGAGCTGGCTGAAAGGCTGGCGCCGCTGCGTGCCTGGCTGTCCGAAGGGCGCCAACAAGAACGAGCAATGCCGCAGCAAGGTGCTGACGCAACGCCGGTGCGCCGCTCTCGTCGCCGAGCTTGTCGAAGGAGCGCTTTTCTGCAAGCTGCGGCTTCGCACAGGAACGACCCTACGGCTGGCTCGCGGTGAGCGGCCGGAGGGGCAGGAAGGACCGCTATCCATGCCGCGCCAACGCCTCTATTCGCTCGAGGAGCTCGAGGATATCCCGGGCACCAAGGTGTTCACCGCCAAGAGCTCGCGGCTGGCCTACCACCTTCACAAGTTCTGCATGAGCCTGATGGCCGCGGACAATCGCGAGGCATTCAAGGCCGACGAGCGCGGCTACATGGACCGCTTCAAGATTCCCGAGGCGCAGAAGCAGGCGGTGCTGGAGCGCGATTTCAGCAAGCTGATCGAGCTGGGCGGCAACATGTACTTCCTGGTCAAGATCGCCTCCACCGACGGCTGGAGCGCGCAGAAGGCGGTCGGCTCAATGTCGGGCATGAGCCCGGAGGAATATGGCGCCATGATGATCGAGGGCGGCCGCTCGCCCGAAGGCATGCGCTCGATAAGGGAGAACCGCTGAGATGGCCCGCATCACCGCTGGCGTCGCCACCAGCCACGTCCCCGCGATCGGCGCGGCGATCGACAATGGCAAGATGGCCGACCCGTACTGGGCGCCGATCTTCGAGGGCTACGAATTCGTCAAGCAGTGGGCAAAGGACAACACGCCCGACGTGGTGATCCTGGTCTATAACGACCACGCCTCCGCGCTGATGCTCGACATCGTGCCCACCTTCGCGATGGGCTTTGCCGACGAGTTCCTCTCCGCCGACGAGGGCTGGGGCCGTCGCCCGGTGCCCGTGGTGTACAACCACATCGACCTTGCCGCCCACATCGCCGAGCAGCTGGTGATCGACGAGTTCGACATCACCATCATCAACGAGATGGACGTCGACCACGGCCTCACCGTGCCGCTCAGCCTGGTGTTCGGCCAGGTGGAGGAATGGCCGTGCAAGGTCATCCCGCTGGCGGTCAACGTGACGCAATTCCCCACCCCCAGCGGCGAGCGCTGCTGGAAGCTGGGCGAGGCGATCCGCAATGCGGTCAAGACCTTCCCCGAGGAGCTGAACGTGCAGATCTGGGGCACGGGCGGCATGAGCCACCAGCTCCAGGGCACCCGCGCGGGCCTCATCAACAAGGAGTTCGACAACCGCTTCCTCGACCTGCTCGCCCACGAACCCGAGGAACTCGCCACCTGGACCCGCCTGGAATATCTGCGCGAGGCGGGCACCGAGGGCATCGAGCTCATCATGTGGCTGATCATGCGCGCCGCGCTCGGCTACGGCGTGGAGGAGCTGCACCGCTTCTACCGCGTGCCGGCGAGCAATACCGCCGTGGGGCATGTGGTGTACAAGGCGCTGAGTTGAGGGTGATGGCTTGTGGCGCAATGCGGCCTTCGTCAGCCGCCCGCCGCTCGTCCTGAGCTTGTCGAAGGACGCTGCACGAGGCTAGCCGCATCGCTATGCCCTTCTTCGCCTACATGCTGCGCTGTGCCGATAATTCGTACTATACCGGCCACACCGACGATCTCGAGCTTCGTCTGGCACAGCATGGCGATGGATCGTTCGGTGGGTACACGGGAAGGCGGCGCCCCGTTGAGCTACTCTGGTCGGAGAGTTTCCCGACCCGCGACGAGGCGTTCGCCGCCGAGCAGCGCATCAAGGGCTGGAGCCGGGCCAAGAAGGAAGCGCTGATCGCCGGGGATTGGGAGCGCATCCGCATGCTGGCGCGCAACAGGCAGGCATAGCGGCTCGGGGAGAGGTGCTGCGCCGGCGTCCTTCGACAAGCTCAGGACGAGCGGAGGTGGCCGCCAACCTTCGTAAATTCGGATGTCCGCGCCTCCTACGACTCTGCGCGGCTCATCCCTTCTTCGGCAGCAGCGGGGACGGCCTGCCGGACGCCAGCTCCGCATTCGAAAAGCGGATTGGCGTCCGCAAACCCTTAACGCCGTCCTTCATCTCCAGCACCATGCCCCGCGCAACAATCTGCGGGTCGGCGAGCGCCTCGGCGACATTGTTGATAGGGCCGCCGGGGATGCCCAGCTCGGCGAGGCGGGCGAGCAGGGGGTCGCGCTGCCAGCTTCGGGTCAGGTCGGCAACGGCGGGGGAGAGAGCGGCGCGGTCGGCGACACGGCCGGCATTCGTGGCCCAGCCCTCCCTCGCCTCAAGGCCCAGCAGCTCGGCGAGGCGGGCGAACTGGCGGTCGTTGCCCACTGCGATGATCAGCCAGCCGTCGGCGCAGGGGAAGGCCTCGTAGGGCACGATGTTGGGGTGCGCATTGCCCATGCGCGTGGGCACCTCGCCCGAGACGAGGTAGTTCATTGCCTGGTTGGCGAGCGTGCCGACCATTACGTCGAGCAGCGCCATGTCGATGTGCTGCCCGCGCCCGGTCGCCTCGCGCTGGCGCAGCGCGGCCTGGATGGCGATGACCGCGTAGAGCCCGGTCATGATGTCGGCATAGGCGACGCCGATCTTGGTGGGCGGGCCGCCTGGAAAACCGGTCAGGTCCATGATCCCGCTCATCCCCTGGACGATGAAGTCGTACCCCGCCTCATCGGCGCGCGGCCCGTCCTGGCCGAAGCCGGTGATCGAGCAGTAGACCAGCCGCGGGTGGATGGCGGCAAGGCTGGCATAGTCGAGCTCGAACTTGGCCAGCCCGCCGACCTTGAAGTTCTCGATCACCACGTCGGCCGTGGCGATGAGATCCTTCACCCGCGCCAGGTCGGCCGGGTCGTTGAAGTCCGCAACCAGGCTCGCCTTGCCGCGGTTGGTAGCATGGAAATAGGCCGCATCGCGCGTGCCGTCCGCGTTCTCCACGAAGGGCGGCCCCCAGCGGCGCGTGTCGTCCCCCTCGGGGCTCTCGACCTTGATGACCTCGGCGCCAAGGTCCGCCAGCACCTGCCCAGCCCAGGGCCCCGCGAGGATGCGGGCGAGTTCTACGACCTTCAGGCCGGCGAGCGGGCTCATTTCCAAACCCGTTCGTGCTGAGGAGCCATAGAGCGCAGCGGGATGGCGCCTCGAAGGACGCTGGCCTGGCGCCGGGGGCTTCGAGACGGGCCCTCGACTGCGCTCGGTCCCTCCTCAGGCCGAACGGCAGGGGTCATGGCGAAGGGGGAATGTGGAACACGCGCTCGGCATTGCCGTGGCACAGCGCGTGGCGTTCCGCGTCGCTGCATGCGAAGCTCTCGATGAACCGCACGGCCGGCTCCATCGGCTGGTAGGGATAGTCGATCGCCCAGATCACGTTGTCGATGCCCATGCGCTCGATCGCATAGCGCAGCGCCAAGGGGTCCTCCACGCCGCTGGTGGTGAAGACGAAATTGTCGCGGAAATATTCCTCCATGCTGCGCTCGGTCCTGGGCGCACGGCCTACCTTTTGCGCGCGGCTGTTCATGAAGTTGATGCGCCAGATGAAGAACGGCACCATCTCGCCCATGTGCCCCACGCAGATCTTGAGCTTGGGGAAGCGGTCGAACACGCCGCCCGCCATCATCCGCAGCATGTGCGTGCCCACCTCCACGCCGTAGCCCCACATCGCTGAATCCATGGCATAGTTCTGCAATGGTCCTTTCAGCGTGTCGCTCGGCGCGCGCGGGTGGATGTAGATGCAGGCGTCCAGCGCCTCGGCCGCCTCTAGGATGGGCCAGAAGCGGTAATCGTCGAAATAGTCGCCATTGGTGTGGCTGTTGACGACCAAGCCGTTCAGCTTGAGCTCGCCCATGACGCGCTCCACCTCCCTGGCCGCGCGCCTGGGGCTGTGCGGCGCGAAGCTGCCGAGGCCGGCGAAGCGATCGGGCCGCGCGGCGCAGATCTCGGCCATGCGGTCGTTGGCAAGCGCGGCAAGGTCGGTGGCGGTATCGGCGTCGAACATCTGCACGCCGGGCGCGGTGAGGGTGAGCAGGTGCATGTCCACGCCATGCTGGTCCATCTGCGGCAGGCGCCGCTCCTCGATATCGGAAAGCCCCTCTTGCCGTAGCCGGTAGTGTCGGCGTCCGCGTCGTAGATGCCCTTCACCAGCAGCTTGTCGAGGCTCTGGCTCGGGCTGTTGGCGACCTTCTTGAGCTCGGCGGCGACCTCGGGGATGGTCCAGGCCTCCTCGCAGGCGATCAGCCGCACCTTGTCTGCCATGCATCTCTCCCGTTCTTGTTTGCCGATGCCCTAGCCGAGCCGGCCATGACCACGCAAATGCCAAGCGCCCGACTCGACCGGCGCGCCTCGCCATGCGATTGCCCGCCCCAGCATCCAGGGGAGCCAAGTACGACCATGCTGCGCATCTTCCGCACGATCGCCTTCGTCGAAGGCCTGACCACGATCGCGCTGTTCCTGGTGGCGATGCCGCTCAAGTACTGGTTCGGCAATCCGGCACTGGTGCCGCCGGTGGGCTGGGTGCACGGCGTGGCCTGGCTGGGCTATTTGCTGGCGATGCTCGTCTGCCTGCCCGGCCGCGGCTTCTCCCTGCTGGGATGGGTGCGGACCTTCCTTGCCTCGCTGATCCCCTTCGGCACCTTCCTCAACGACCCATACGTCCGCCGCCACGAGCGCTCCCGCCTGGTGGAGGCCCCCGCGCGCAGCTGAGCCGGGCCGGGCTTGCCGCGGAGC
>Ga0210040_10011003_pt1 | contig 10299 bp, 8 predicted proteins | sample CryGeyCG12114_NA_FD_185462 | JGI IMG/M metagenome (GOLD analysis project Ga0210040, IMG submission 185462) | Groundwater microbial communities from aquifer - Crystal Geyser CG19_WC_8/21/14_NA (SPAdes) (version 2) | ecosystem: Environmental > Aquatic > Deep subsurface > Groundwater | place: USA...
ATTGCCCCGTCGTAGTTTTGTAAGTTTTAGGATTTGTGGATGTAATTTATGTGACAAAAACTTGTTTTAAACTTTTTTAGCCGTCCGATTCGACGGATTTACCAGTTTTCCTTGTTAACGGTTTTATTTAACCTGAGTTTATATTCAATCAATCATGTACTAAAAGCATTCATGTTCAAATTAATGATACACAGGACTAAACTAAACTAAATCTGATAATATTTGGCAGATGCAACAAGCATGCTAGTCTGGGTACAAGCATGCATGCCATTGTTTAAGTTTGTAGCAACATCGATTATATAATTCCGGCTGATTTATTCCAGGATCAAAATCGGGGTCTTTAATAAAATTTCAAAATACATGGCAAATACAAAAAAGAGATGGCCGTCCGACTGGAAAAGATTTCAACATCAGTTTGAGAGTCAAGATGGAGGACGCCGTGTTTGCTGCAAAACTGCAGTGGCTTTTCCGACTTGTCTGCCCACAAATGAGCTTTTACAATACGACTACAGCTAGCATATATATTAACTTTTGTTGTTCTCTACCTCTCCGTATACATACATACATACAATACAGAATGAAGACCGCGGGCATGCGAACAGCAGTAGCAGAAAAACTTACTTACTGCCGAAGTATATACAACACATATGCCGAGGCATATAGTTGGTTAATAGTGCTGCATATGTAGTACGTATTTTCTACATTCTAGTAGACCTGTTCGCCGACGAATGTGTTGATGTGGCGTAGAGAGTAAAAACTGCCAGCAAACTATTATTAGAAGACCTGACTTCGAAACTTCAACGGTGAGAAAATTAAGATTAAAAACACCAAGTTTATTATTATTATTTTTTAAACGCCGAGTTTAATTTTTTTTTAATTATTACCTGCGTATAGTCGAATTGATATGCATGGTATCGTATCTTTATTAGCGTGTTAGACTGGATCAGTACAAATTCATACACTGCTCTGTTCTCCCCCCAGTAAGACAGTTGAAAATATATAATATTCGTCTAAGAATAAATAAAATAGCAACAATTGCAAGTAGATAAAATAGCGAATCAGTCAACAAATTGTTGTAGGAGGATCATCATTATAGCATCAACTTTGTATTCAGGTTTTTGCTACTCTGCGTCTCTACCATGATTGCCTTCATAGCATTAGTAATTAATGCAGTTATAATGCAGCGTTTCTAGGAAATAGAAAAATTCTTAACGGAAAAAAAGGAGATAAAAAATTGGGGATAGTGACGATAGTAGTTACCCTAAAAATAGTCGGCGAAGTCAGCGCACATTGAAAGTCGACGGTATGGAATGGGAAGTCAAACCGAACTGAAACTGAACATGCAATTGAGAACAGACAGGGAAATCAAGAAGAAGAAGGTACATAGCTTACTTTGCTCTCCCACTTATTTATTTAATTTAACTAACTAGTTAACTTCTTCTTGACTTGCTTAACTAACAGTTAATATAATATAGGGTTGACAGTGGAGACCAAAAAATAGAATAGGGGCAGCTGAGTGTGGTTTTCAAGTTGAAGGTGCTTTTGGTTGTTTTCACCGCCCACGTTCGTTTCTCGAATTTACTCTGCTCTAGTTGAATTCTCAGAAATTTTTACTCTAGTGATGAAGTTTTTCTGTAAATCGAGACGAAATGGATAAGTGTTGTTGAAATCGGGTGACAGAGATCTGTTTCGTTGCAATGGCATATTCAGAGTTCATGATGAAACCAAATTTTCATTTCCGATCCGATTCACCGAACCGTTGTCGACTTTCTAATGGTATGGGTTCGAATTTTTCTTATTGTTTATGGATTAATGAATTAATTATAATGTGTTTTCGTTGTGTCAAGCGACAATTAAGAAAATATGACAGGCTGTTTTTAACCGGTGCGCAACGTCGAACTTATTTACTCTTTAAATTAAGTCAAGTTAGTTTGTTTGTGTATTACATTCGGTGTGAGTGTGAAGTACGATTCAACTATAAACGCATTTTTTAATGCGACCGCATCTTGCGTTGTAATTGAGCATTAGAATAAATCGTTTATTAGCATTTTACTACCAACTATTGTTAGGCCAGAAAAATCTTCTTCGCATTCCAATGGCAAATGGATTGATTAATTGAGTTTGTTGAAATTAAAAATAAGGTGGATTGTAAGAGCGGAGAAGGAGCAGATTAGAAACAGAGAATCAAGATGATTATATTAATGTGATAGTTATATTTTTATTATTTGAATTTAAATGATTGTTATTGATGCAATGTTAGTTAGTTAGTAGGTAATGGCAATACTAATTCTTCTTATCTGATATTCTAATTTAATTCTTAACACTCAATTTAGTGTGAAATCATGTGCGTAAAGTTTTATTCGATAATCAAAAATGCTAAATGAAAAGAATAAAATCACAATTTTGTTCAATTTGCTGTGACAAAACTAATTAACAGGGATCTTTGTTCATAGGAAATGAAGCTTAAATTAAAAACTGGAATCTGTTTTTGACGAAACCTTGGATGACTAAATATCTTCTATTTGGGATTTCTCGACTCAAAATACATTAGCACTTATTTCGTCTGTTCAAAATCAATATGCCAACTTGCAAAGAGATAAAACGATATATGCCCGCAACAGTTGCATGGGTTCTCCTTCTGTCTACTTCATCGTTATTTTACGCATTTCTGTAAGCAACCTTTTTTTCTAACTAACTAATAATCTTACTGTAAGAATGTTATTCAATTATTAATTATTCATTGCCATTTTTCGTATATGTCTCCCATTAGAACCGGCTGGTACATCGAGAAGCATAGTATTTGGATTCCAATTGGAGAGGGCCTACTCACTTTTATAGTGATTGCTAATTTCACATTAGCTACCTTTATGGATCCTGGGGTTATTCCTAAAGGTTGGTTCTGCTTTCGAAGCATCATAAGTTGGTTAAAACATAAAAAATTTTACCGCGATTTTATAGTAACTTGTTTACATTTTCTATAATAAAATGTCTGTACAGCGGCGAGAGGCGAAGATGACAATGATGATTCTCGTGCGCCATTGTATAAAACAGTTGAAGTTCAAGGAATTACTGTCAGAATGAAGTGGTGTGTAACTTGTCAATTCTACCGTCCTCCTCGATGTTCCCATTGTAGTGTCTGCAACAATTGCATTGAAGTGAGTAGTCATTTACCTTACCTAATTTACGAAGATAATTCATTATTGTCTAAGGTCGGTTACGGCTAATAGGGAAATCTTATGTATTAAATTGTTGTTTTTCCTTTCAGACCTTTGATCATCATTGTCCGTGGGTCAACAATTGTATTGGAAGACGGAACTATCGTTACTTTTTCATGTTTTTATTTTTCCTCTCATTTCACATGATCGCAATTTTTGCTCTCTGCTTGATCTACTTATTGGATCATTTGGAAAAAATCTCTGCTTTACCTACCGTCATAGCGTAATAATTTTTAACTGATTTTATTTATTAATTCTCTCCGCTACCTGAATTGAAACTAATTTGCCAATTTTTCTTCCAGGATATCCATAATGGTTGTTATTGCAATTCTGTTCCTCCCTATATTTGGATTGACTGGATTCCACATCGTATTAGTCTCACGTGGAAGAACAACCAATGAACAGGTCACAGGAAAATATCGTGGAGGCTACAACCCCTTTTCTAGAGGATGTTGCTATAATTGCTGGTTCACCTTATGTGGACCTCACTACCCTGCGTAAGACAAACATCAGACCACTCCAGTTTTTTTGGAAATTTTTCATCGTTATTTTTTATGCATATAACTCGACTAACTTATTTTTAATCATTCGCTGAGCAGACTAGTACACGCAAAGAAGAGAGCTGCTGCTAATGTAGCTATATTGTATCAAACGCCTAATAACACTGGTCAAGGGAATGTACTTTTGGGAAATTCTGCAATATCTGGCGACCAGGTAAAAGTCTACGTCGATAATGGAGGATATTCAAAGAAATCAGGGAACTTTCCTTCGCTGCATTCTCCCAAAACTTATCATCAGGTAAGCCCGAAATTCTTGTTGCCACAAATTGATAAAAAATTAATTCACAAATTCACTTAACAAAAAAACTAACTTTAATAATATAATGCTAAAGCAAATTGATTAACTACTCACAGTCACAATCACCATTTTTACTAATTAATAAGCCTTTCTGGATTAACTGTTAACTGTTACTGTTTTGCGTGTTTTCTGTTCGTATTTACTATGTGGCTATTTTGCGGGCGAAAAATAAGAATTTACAACACAAACTAACTATTATTATTGCCTCAAATGACGTGCTTTATCAGAAAACAGAGGGTTACTACTACTACTCCGTATCGAACTACTCTTCCTGTTGCTTCGATTCTGGTGCTGGGAGAATGCAACTTAAATGGGAAAAGTTCTCATATTCTTTGCTTGCTTTTGTTTATCACAATAGTAAAAAATTCTGCTTTTTTTAATTCTTGCACTCATTATATGTGTATGTTCTGGTTTGCTATGAAGCGTAGCTCAATATAATTGACAGAAGTTAATTTCAATTTACTGATCAATATTTTAATTATATCGCAACTGTAACCGCACACAACAATTTTCAAAAGCATATCGATGGTTGTTGGTTCAGTCGATGAAATATTGCTTTTATGCACTAAAAATAATGATAAAATCTGCACAATCAACACAATACTAATTATCGGATCTCTTGAACTCACAGTCATTCAAGTCGCTTGATTTAATGTGTCCTATTTGTGTTTGTTTCTTAAATGTGAAATGAGGGTTTTCTTTGAGAATTCAAATTTATGAATAGATGTGTATTGCTGAAGAAACCTCTTTTCACCGACTTGATTAACTAGTTACGCTTCAGCAAAACTGAACACGAATGATTTTAATGTTGTTAATTTGGAATAAACTGATTTGCGCAGTATTTGTGATCAAATTTTGTCAACCTCATTACAGATGATGCCATCTTCCAATCGGGACATGTCTGACCAAGAACTTGGTCTTCAGGCATCGCAATCATTGGATTGTGAACCCACTCCCCCAATTCAACGACACGGATCCAAGAATAATTTTTTCGTTTCTTCGGGGGCTCAAGATGATGGAAATTCGATTGGTCATCCAAGAAACATCCGAGGTCAATATACTCACGGCTCGCCGCATCCAAATCGTCAAAGGTAAATTAAAAAAAATTCTTCAGGATTTAGGATATGCAGCCTGTTTTCGAATTTGATTCGTTAGTATAGATTAAAAAAACGCTGTGGCTGTTCACTTGTAATTGTCAGTCATTGGTTTGTTATGCAGCACCATGCAAATGGCAGTTAAAGATGCATTTGAATGAAATACCGATTATTGGCAGCTCTGTCTTGTATTATTATACTGTTTGATGATCAGACAAGAATGTTTTGTAGAGATAGGACGTGCCATCATATAGTTACTATAGCAATACTGCTCAATATTTATTGACTGATGATGGAATGCATGTTTTTGAACTGCTCAATCAAGCAAGAAGTCACATAGATAGTTGGATTGAATACAATAACCGTGTTGTATCATTTTTGGGCAAAGAAATCAATCAGTGACTGCAAATAATCCCAGTGGTGAATTCCACTTACAAGATTTTCAATAGTTATTGTTAATGCGTGGGTCTGATTTCAAAGTTGAATGTCGATCTCTTCTATTTATATTTAAGAATTTTTGTCTACTTTTAGTAGTAAGTAGTGTACTGGACTCCCGAATCAGGATATGCAACATAGATTATAAGGATATTAGATGATATCCTCAAATCCTCACCTTGAAAACGTTAGAGGAACAAATCGTTTGTACATATCGGCTTATTGTTTTCTGTTTAACGACTTTATTGTTTACGAGTTTATGCTTCGTCCGATCGTAGGAAAATAAATGAAAGGATTATTTTTGATTTACCTGCGTGTGTATGAAACGATGGATGGCGATATTTTAGATTATTCTCCTGGTTTTCGGGATGCATTTTTTATGATTTTTTCGCTGTTTTTGCACTATTTAGCTTGAGTATATCAATGTTGTTGAGTACAATCAACTTGCATGGTATCACATCACGTATTGATTGCATGACATGAATGAAATGCAAAAACTGAAAACCCTGATTTTTTGCATTCAAATGCTCTGAAATGATTGGATTTGTAGTAGTGCCAGTTCTAGTCTAGTTGTATAGTCGGATTCTCAAAAGCATGACATTTGCTTCCAATACAACCGGTCGATCCTGTTGACAATGTTTTAGCATTTGACATGCCTGCCGAAGAAATGAGCTTAGCATGAATTCTACTACTTCCTTGTATTTCCGCTCTTCTTCTCCAATCGTGTGTGCAGAAAACGACGGTCGACTCCAAACGTTGCTGGAGAGTCAGACACTGGGTCAACCAATGGCCGATGTCCAGACCTAACCCCCACCAGTCTGTATGTACCTTCGAAACTGTAATACATTATTGTTACTTTCGTACTCTGTGCATTCGGTCTTGTTGTGCACTAATAAGTTACCCTACCTGTTCCCAGTGTACATTGAATAGTAGACCAGTTAGTGTAGCTGTAAAATTTTAGGTTTTTGTAATTTGACTCCATTCCTTCAATTTCTTATGAAATTTATCTGTGTGTACTGTACTATTGGTCCAAATGTTGGTAGCGTTCTATGTCGTAAAAGTTTTTTGGAGATTTTAAAACTTGGTTGTCTTGTTCCTGCAGGATATACATAGTATTTGTATTGCAATCAATTACCACTGTTTACAGCTACTGTTCTGTGATCTAGAGTCATATTCCTGGGAACTATTAATGTAAATGTACATTGTGTATACTCTGACTCACCTAGTTTATGTAATGTTGTGGGTTGTGGTATTTACAATGTTTTTGTTGGTATCGCGCTCAACTAGAGTTTTAAACGTTAAGTCAGGTTTTTTTTTTGTTTTACTCCTGTTTCCGCACATGGACGGCTATATTTAACTTGTGGTGGTATATTTTTTAGATCTGGTGATGGGAATCGCTCCAGAAGTCATACCCCGGACTCTCTCTCATCCCCCTCTGACCATGGAATGAACCACTCTGTGATGGCTGGTAGTCCCACCATGCATCAAAAGATCCGAGCAATTGGTGGAGTTCCTACTCCATTTGCCTCTGTTAGTCCTATAGTCCGTCGCTCAAATCCTTCTACTCCCACCCGCCAAAATACAGGAAGGCCAGACTTTATTGGCCTTGCACAATGTGGAGTCATTCAAGTTCCACATGTAGTTCGTGTTCCACAAACAGCTAGTTATAATTATGGACCTTATCATTCAACGAATGGGGAACGTCGAGTACTAACAGATGCTGAATTAATCTACGATCGTCAGTACCGTGTCCCTGAGGAAATGCGAGGTGACTCTAGTGGAGGACCCATTCGTGAACTCGCCGGCTCTCCACAACGGGGTGTTTATCATTGGAAAGATAGCTCCCCACCGACGGAGAAATATGGGACTAGTGTGGATGGTGGAGGAATTATGAGCAGCTACTACCATTCCAATCCAACGAGCCCAGTTCAGCACAGTATGATGAACAATGGGGGTGGTGTGGGCAGTAGTGGTGGCAATGGTACAATCAATATGAACCGTGCGTACTGCCAGCAGCCTCAGCAAAGTGCACATGGTGGCTACAATAGTGGACCAAATGCTGGGAGTGGCTACGGGGTGACCAATCCCTCCTTGTCGCCCAACATGAAGAAGAAAATGTACAACAATATGAATGTGGGTTATAATGGTGATGGTAGTGGTGTTGGTGGTGGTCACGTGAATGATTCTTCTAGACCTAGTCCGATCAGTAGACGGCCCATGAGCTTTGTACGGGCTTTAGAAATGACAGACTCTTTAGAGATGAGTAGAGGTGCCAATAATAGAAATAATAGTCCTGCTGGCACTCCTGCGTCGGGTCAACTTCAAGTAAGTGATGTAGGAGATCGAGCCAGTGTTTATGACATGAACTACGAAATCTCGGTCTAATCTTGTATGTCTGTACTCAATCATGTTTCTCTGTGTGTTATTGTAACTTTAGTGACGAACGTTGTTGTCAAGAAGGAGTGTAGCCACCCCATGTCGAACTACTCTCACTTACTCACTCACTCAGTTTCGAACTACTGTACATACAAACGAACAGATAAACAAACATCATGCGTCGAATCCTCATTTTATCAATGAATGAATGAAGTGTGCCATAAGGATCTGCTGACAATCTTTTTCTTTTTATATTCTCGCTCCCCGAAATTAGGTTTTTACGTGCGGTTTTGAGGAAGGAATTTGATCTGGACTGTCTGTAAACATTTGACCACTTGTATCTTTTCTGACGGATTGAGGACTTATCTACGGTAATTTCGGTTACCGACAACTGTGACCTTTGGCTTGCTTTGAAATGTAACTTTTTCTTAACCCTGTAGCCTGTAAGAACCAGCCATGCTACAAATGTAGCACATTTTATTTGCCGCATTGAAAAAATTGCTAAATATAGCTCAAATGAGTTGGGGAATTTTTGATATCGTTTTTTGAACAATTTTGCGTAAGATAAAGATGAATCTGTGCTGAAACAGCCCCTCAATTTTACCCCAAAAAATCGCGAATTTCAAAAATTGAGAATTTTTTTGGGAAAGCAATGGGATCGCAAGGGAATCATAGAGTACACCCAAGCGCTGAACTCGTGTATAGACCATCCGGAAAAAGGAGGTAATTTTTTCCTGTCCTGTGTGTGTTAAATTTGTGTAGTAGGATAGGATAAAATTTACCTTCTTTTTGCGGACAAGGTATAACATAGTGTTCCGTTTAGCGAGCGGAGGCATGGAACTACAATCGACAAATCGAAAGGGCACACCCCAAAGGACCCTTCACGCATAACATATAAAGATGACATTCAGGTTATAAAAAAATCAAAAATCGGTCAAATGTTCATTTTTTTACGCTGAATCGGAATATGCAACCAGATTTTCCAAATTCAGTTTCAGTCACCCGCTAAAGGTCACTAAAGGTCAGTGAAAACAAAATGGCGTTTTTAGGGTTTTAGATTGCGTACAAAACGATTCTGAATGTCAAACACCGAAAAACCCGATTTTAATCCGATTCGGGTATTACGTGTGTAGAAATTAAATTAAGTAGAAAAATAATATAAACATGATTTTCTAGGTTATAAATAGCGTAGAAAACAATTCTGAGGGTCAAAAACTGAAAAATCCGATTTTTATCCGATTCGGGTATTACGCGTGTAGAAATAACATTCAGTAGAAAAATAATACAAACATGATTTTCTAGGTTTTAAATAGCGTAGAAAACGATTCTGACTGTCAAAAACTAAAAAACCCGATATTAATCCGATTCGGCTATTACGTGTGCAGAAATGACATTCTGTAGAAAAAAAATGCAAACATAATTTTCTAGGTTTTTAATAGCGTATAAAACGATTCTGACTGTCAAAAACTAAAAAACCCGATTTTTATCCGACTTGGGTATTACGTGTGTAGAAATAACATTCAGAAGAAAAATACTACAACTTTTGGAATATTTAGTTGACAATTTCTGTCATAATCAGTACATTGTACAAATTCTGAGCTAAAAAACTGGTCTAATTAAAAATGAGGTTTAAAAAAGGATTCCACATTTCATACAAGAAGTTGATAATGATTACCGATATGGTCTTACTCTAGACGCTGCGATTTTTAATGCTTTCAAAAACAGCTAAATTCACGATTATTAGGGAGCTTGCGCATTTACAATTCAACTGAGAAAACGAAACAACTGATCACTTGTTTCGTCGATGTATTTAATTTGTTGCCATAGTTTGCGTTCACACAAATCAGCTTTTCGAATGAAATAGCCAAATAGCTGCAAAAGAAAAACAACTGATATTTACTTGTGGTACAAGTGAAATGAATGTCTTTTCCCGGAGTCAAACAATTGACATGCCCAACAAAAAAGTGAGCAACAAACAATTTTCAATAGTCTACTGAGAACTTTTAAGTCTATCAAAAGCTCTGAGATTTTGCATACATGTCCAAACTATTGAGAAAACGTTTCAGTATATTGTCAGAAAATAAGGACTTGAAAACCTAGATCCGTACCGTAGCCATAACTACGAGTTAAGCCTAGTTCACATGGATGCGATTTAAACATGCGATTGATGCTGCATCACAAAGCTCCGACTGGAAGCATGCGTTGACGCACCAACAGAATTCTTTGTTTGATTCACATGGAGATGCGATGACGACTGCATTTCGTTTGTTGGTGAAAATAAATTCGACTGATCGCATGATCGCATCTAGAAAGTTCAATGA
>Ga0210040_10011004_pt1 | contig 10299 bp, 1 predicted proteins | sample CryGeyCG12114_NA_FD_185462 | JGI IMG/M metagenome (GOLD analysis project Ga0210040, IMG submission 185462) | Groundwater microbial communities from aquifer - Crystal Geyser CG19_WC_8/21/14_NA (SPAdes) (version 2) | ecosystem: Environmental > Aquatic > Deep subsurface > Groundwater | place: USA...
TTCTACTACGTAGGCTATCTTAACTATAACTATATACGTATCCTAATACCTATATATAATATAAATAAAGAAATATTAATATAGTTTTACCTACTAATATTATTAACCTATACTTAGAATAATAGCTAATAAAATATATACTATACTATCTAACTTAAATTATATAGATTATAATAAGTACTTATAAAATAATAGAAAAGGTTATATAACGTTTATATATATTAAGACTTACTTTAGTATTAATAATAAAACTCTATATAGTATCTAGTTAGCTATAAAAGAAAAGCTAGAGGTAATACTAGGCCTAGTAAACCTTATATTATAATATAGTATATAAAGGTCTAGGAAAGAAAAAGTAGATATAAAAATACTTAGTATAATTATAGTAGATATATAAGTATAGCTTACTTAATATAAGCTATACTAGAATTTCTTTAGTAATAGTAATACTAAAGTACTTACTACTACTAGTATTAGGACATAGTTATAGAGTAGATATAGGAATAAGTATAAGGTAAAGATAGTATATAATTATTAAGAAGGATAGACTAATTACTACTAAAGAAGGTAGTAGAAGGTCTATCCTATATAGTATAAGGCTACCCTATACTACGTAAGTAGAACTAGTACCTTCTATACTATAGTTCTAATAACTAGATCTAAAGCTATAAAGAGTATAGTGTTTAAAGTAAAAAAAAAGGTAGAGTTTACTATAAAAAAGAAAGACTTAGCTATCTAAGATAAGTTTAATAAACTAGATAATAAGGTAACTAAATAAGAATATATAATATATAACTTAGTAGAATACTAAGTATCTATATTATAGTAAGAACCTCTAATAATCCTCTTAAGAACCTACTTACTATTAGTAAATAGACTCTTAAACTTCTTATACTTTAATATCTAGCTTCTTAACTCTTAGAATAATAATACTATTATAAGACTTTTTTTTAGAAGACTTATTATAGATAAGACTTTATAAGTCCCTATAGAACTAATAGATAGTAGAGATATTAGTAAGTAAGAGCTTAAGAAGTTTATATATAATAACTATAATAAAGTAATAGTATAATTATAGAAAGAGAGAGAGAATAAGATTATACTTACTTTAAATAATTATAATATCTTAGATAAAAACTAATTCTCTATTAAAGTTAATAACTTTATTAATAGCTTATAGTAATACTTTAACTTATATATTATACTTAACTTTAGTACTTAAGCCTAAAGAGAAGAGGAAAGTTAGTCTAATACCTATAAATCTAAACTATACTCTTACTAATAGTACGCCTAGATAGATAATATAATATAATAAAAATTAATACCTTAAGTATACTACTATAATAGTATATATACTAAAACTAATAGATCTAGATATAGATATAGATAATAAAGATAAAGTAGATATATAAATTATAATTAAGAAATCTATAGGTAAGTATATAAATATTATAAATATAGTATCTAAACTCTAACTATAGTATAATATAAACTTATATAATAAAGCTTTATACCTCTCTCTACTTATATACTTAGTAGCTATAGGCTTACTCTATATTAAGACGTCTATAAGAAGGTAGTTTATAAAAGATTTCTTTAAGACTTAGAAAGAGTTATTATAGTTTCTAATAAAAAGGAAGGTTAAGTTCTAGAGTAAAGAAAAGCTTATAAAAAGAGAATTACGCTTAAAGTAAAAGGCTATATAAGTATTAAAAGACTAGTTTTATAAGCTACTCTCTACGTTTATAGAATTAGATAATAAAGATAGATTATATACTATAGATAAGGATAAGAATAATAAAGGTAACCTAGTAATAAGTAATAATAATAATAATAACTATAATAAAGATAATAATTTTAGGCTTAATAGGTATAAAGAGGAAGATAATAATATACTATTAAATAACTTATAGTAAAAAGGCTATTAAGTAGATAGTAATAGATATAACTAGTAGAAGAAAGATACTAAGATAAGTAGATAGTTATAAAGGTAATAACTAAGTACTAAACGTACTCTTATAAGAGTCTACCTCTCTATAGCTATACTTATATATAAATTTATATAGGTCTTCTAGATAGTAGTTATTACTACCTATATTATCTAGTAGACTTAAGTATAATTAAAATATAAAACGTACTCTTTAAATAGTTAGCTATACTATACTTAGACTATATATATAAAGTAATACCTTATATATATAAGAGGTATATAATATAATAATTATATTATAATATTATAAAGATATAATGTATATAATAGTAGTTATAGGTAATATACTAAAAAATATAATTAGCGTTATAGACGTTATACTTATAGTAGATGTTAGTAAAATATTATAAAGACGTAGTATAGTATATATAGCTACTATAAATATATACTATTACTATATACTACCTTTATAGGCGTACTCTTATAAATAGTATACTACTACGTTTAGACTAAAATTATAATATAAAAACTTTTCCTAATATAACTCTTTATTCTAATATTATTTTAAATTCTTATACTAGTAGCTATAAGAATGTATCTAAGTACTTATTATAGTAACTACCTAATATAACTAGGCTAAGTAGTATATTTATCTTTATAAAATAGAAGTATAGTTAAATATTTAGTAAGTATATAAATATAACTATTACTTTATACTTATTCTTATTAATATATTTATTTATAAGTATAATCTTATTAAGTAATAGCTAGTATACTACTTTATAGCTCTTATAAAGAAATCTATTTTATTATAGTTAGTAGTATATATAGCTACCTATCTAGTTAAATAAAGTAGTAAGTATACTTACTAGGTTATTAGTAAAGGTACTATAGTAAGACTATAACTTAAGTACTTAAGTTAGATTATAGTATTATTAAATAAGTTAAAGAGTAATAAGTATATAGTTAAACTAGGTATTAGGCTTATCTAGATCTAAAGCCTTTACTTTCTTCTTATATTAGCTCTTAGAGTAGAAGTTATACTATTATTTAGCTATATATTCTTCTATAAATACTATATAACTATTACTATACTTATTATATTTAATAGATAGTACTTATATAACTTTATATATTATATTACTATATATATTACTATAGCGTAGTTAGATATTAAAATATATACTTATTACTTCTTAAAGTATTATCTATACTCCTTAACTAATATAATAATAAAGATAGTAGAGTTTAAAGTATTTAAGTAGATACTTCTTATTATTTAAGTTAAGTACTTTATATTAGTTAGCTTTATAGTTTATATAGCTATACTTAGGTTTATTATAGGTACTTTAGTCCTCTTTACTAAATATATTAAACGTACTATTTAACTTACCTAACTAGTTATTAATATTATATATATTATATACTATATCTTCTTCTTATTTAAAATAGAGTAGGTATTTATTTCTATTTATAAGTAGGAGCTACTATATAGAAGTACTAGATATTATATCTCTATTACTTATAGTATTATTAATGTCTAGTATAGCTATACTTATTATCTCTATAATATTTTTCTTACTTAGGCTTCTAAGTTACTAAGTCTTAATTACTTTTACTATATAGTATATAAACGTATATTATAATATAATATAATAAGAACTTAAGTATAAGTAGGCGCTATATCTATAGAAGTACTTTTTTAATTTTATAAAGTAACTAGATAAAAAAAAAGAGATAGTAAGTAATATAAGAAGTAGAATAAATAGGTAGTAATAAGTAAATAAATACCTTCTTAAGCCTAGAGTAGGTATAGTATTTAGTTAAGCTAGTTTATCTAGTAGATCTAAAACTATATTTAGTAAAGCTAGTTTTAGTATATACTACCTCTTATATCCTTCTTATATATAGATATTATATTAAACTAACTTATATATCTATACTTATTAAGATAGTATATATTTTTTTATATATTCTCTTATTTTATTATTCTTTATCTACTATATTATATAATACTACTTACCTTATACTATTATAGTAGTCTAGTACTTAATTATAGAGCTCTAGAGCCCTATTATACTATAGTAAAGCGCTATTATAGTACTCTAGTACCTTATTATACTATTACTCTCTTAGCTAGATTCTATCTATATTCTATAGCTATTATTTCTATATTTATAGATATAAAGACTATAGTAATATATATTACTTACTTCTTTCTTAACCTTAAGTATAGATATAATACTATATACTCTTATAAGCTACCTATTCTAGATAATATTAAATTAATATTTAATTACGTATAAAGTATATATAAAACTAGTAGTACTAGTAAACTAAGTATAGAGAGCGTCTTTTAGTTATATATTACTATAGTAGTTAACTACTATAAGTATTTAGTATTTATCTCTTTATTTAGCTATAATAGAAGGTATATATATCTTATATCTAAGAATTTACCTTTTTACTATTTACTATATCTTTTTAAGTATACTATATTAAAGTTATATTATTAGATTTACCTATATATATATAGTATACTAGCTAGGATATAGAACTAGATCTTAGATATAATTTACTACTATAGCTTTATACGCTATATTAACTAATATAGTTAGAGCTTATATCTAGTTATAAGTAGTATCTTAAGAGTAAATAACGCTACTTATAATAAAGAAGTTAATAGTAGTAAGTATATAGACTTCTTAGTTATAAGGTACTACTAACTACTATCTATAGTACTATATAGAGTACTTTTAAGATAGAGTAGCTAGTATAAAGAGATAGTAGGCTAATATAGTTATACTATAGTATTATTTAGTATTAAGGTTAAGCTTAATAGTAGTAGAAAGCTTCTTATATAAACTCTAGACTTAGACTCTAGTTAGCTTAGTTACTAGTCTAAACTTATCTTACTTCTTTTACTATTCTATTATAGTAAATTACTAGTATTTAGCTATATTTTAAATATAGTACTAAGAGTAGTAGGTATATATCTAATTATTATAGGTATATATAGAGTATAATCTTAGTATTATATAGGCCTCTTTATAAAATTAGTAAAAGATATACTTAAAGTATACTCTAACTTATAAGTATATTATCTATAGAAGTATCTTATTATAGTAAATTACTAGTAATTTTATATAATAGGATACGTCTAATAATATAGTCCTATATACGCTAGTTTTACTTATCTTTAACTAGTTAAAATAGCTAGCTATAAGCTATATAAGACTTATACTACTCTAACTTTAAACCTTACTATTAATACTTAGTATATTATAAAAATACTCTATAATATACCTTTAATTATAATAAATAGTTCTTTTATAAGTTAAGCTATCTTATAAGTAGTACGTAAAGTTTATAAAGATATTAAGTTCTTACCTACTACTAGTATATAGCCTAAATTATATATTAGAAGCTAAGTTAGCTAAATCTAGAGACCTAAACTTATACTAGAGAATATTATAGTAGAAGATATTACTATATATATATACTACTATTAAGAGCTATTTATAAATAAAGATATTATAGAGCTAGAGAACTAGCTCTAGCTATTATAAGATTATATCCTCTTTATAGTTAAGAACTATAGTACTAATATTATATAGAAGAAGGCTAACTATAATAGAATAGTAAATAACTTACTTATTATTAAAAAAAAGTAGTATAGGTTTCTTTTTTACTTTATAGAGAATTAGGTACTACTCTAGCTTATATACTCTATATATAAATAATAATAATAATACTATACTAACTATAAGATAAGGAATAAAGTAATCTTAATATAATAACTTAGGCCTATAAGTAGGCTAGACTATATAAATAAAAGTAGAATAAGTTAAAGTTATATATTAGTAAGGAAGTATAGTATTAGTTTATCGTATAAGAAATTCTATAAGCTATATAGTAGATACTACTAGAGTAATAAGTAAGTAAGAGTATCTAATAAAGTATATTACTACTATACTTATAATTAGAATAAGAAGTATATCTTTAGTATAGCACTTTCTATAGTAGAAAGTAGTACTATTAGCTAGCTATCTAGTATTATTATCTAGCTCTTAAGTAGTCTTATATAGTATAGTAGTCTATCTAGCTAAGTAATATTATATATAATATCTAACTTACTTTTTACTAGCTTTAAGCTAGTATACTATAATTATAGTCCTATATTTACTAGTAGAGTAGTAAATAATACTACTATATATACCTAGCTAGAATATACTAATAGAGCTTTACTAAGTTATATAAAAATAGTAGTAATACTATACTTTAATAGTAGTTAATCTATAGTTAATATTTATATACTAAGATAAGACTTAACTATACTAGCTAGGTCTAGCTATTATACTAAATAAGTACTATAGTTCTATACTAGAGATATAGAGTACTAGTACTTTTTAGTAAGTAAAATAGTAAGTAAACTATATATAAAATAAGGCTATAGTTTAAAGATACTCTAAGTTATTAGTAATAAGTTATTAAGTAGTTTTATAGATAAGTCTAGTAATAAAGATAGTATAGAGAAAGTAGAAAAAGAAGTAAAAGAAGAAGTAGAAAAGAAAGTAGAAGAAGAAGTAAAAGAGGAAGTAGAGAAAAATAAAGTAGAAAAGGAAGATATAGCCTATATAGGTTTAAAAGTTAATATAGAGAATTATAATAATAACTAAGATATAGACTATATAGTAGTACTAGCTATATTATAGCTTATATCTAAACCTAAGTTATAGAAGTATATAGTCGCGAAACTAAGAACTCTAAAAGTATTCTAGTTAACCTCTATAGCTATAGATTTTACTATATTATCTATATAAGTCTTACTAGTAACTATACTATATCTAGTATTAAGCTATAAAAGCTTAAAATTACTAGTAAAATTAAAGCTACTACTAAAGCTAAAGCTACTACCTAAAGCTAAATAGTTAGATAAAAGTATAAAGTAGAAAAGAGAGCTACTAGTATAGGAGGAGTTATAAGAGTAATAATTAACCTATTCTTTAATAGTATTAGCTATAGTACTATTAATTAGTGTCTATAAGCTAGAAGAGAAATTACTATCTACTAATACCTATACTATTAAGAAGAAGAAAAGAGTATAGTTTATAGTTATTATATAGCTACTTTAATATTAGTAGCTATATAAGTTATACTAGCTTACTATATAGTATAGCCCTCTTAAAGAGTTACTACTAGTAAGCCTAGTTAATAGAGCTTTTTAATAAACTTACTTAATACTAACTACTTAAGACGCCTATCTTCTAATTACTATAGTTAAGCTAGATAACTTAAAAGCGTAATTAAAAGCTTAAAGACTTAGCTATATTAAGTAAAGAATAAAATCTATATTATACGCTAAAGCGTAATTATACTAACTTAGAAGATAATAGCTACTAAGATAGTAGTATAGTACCTATACTAAACTCTTTAGTACTACTACTTTTAGTATTACTAATCTCCTTAGTATTACTAGTCCTCTCTATATTACTAGTCCCCTCTATATTACTAGTCTCTTTTATATTACTAATCTTCTTAAGTTTAGATATAGAAGGGCTAATAATTAATAATATTAATAAATAATAAAGTAGTATAGTATAAATAACCTCTAACCTATAGGACTTTACTATAATAAACCTAGTATTAGCTAGAATAGAGAGCTTTAGACTATATTTAGTATATTAATACTACTAGCTAAACTCTATATATATAGTATAGTTAATTAGTTATAAGTATAACTCTTAAACTAATACTAAATATAAGAGCTAAAGCTAGCTTTACTATACTTAACTACCTAGAGTATAGCTAGAGTATTAATATACTTATAGTAGTTAAAATTTATCTAATAGTATCTACTATACTTATTATTACTTATTATAACCTTACTAAGATTAGTTTCTATAATATAAATAATATAGTTAGTATTATACTACTTATTCTTATTTTATTATAAGAACTACGCCTTATCTAAATACTACTACTTTCTAATCTACTATAAGATAATATAGAAGTCTTAAGATAGATATAACTTAACTAAGAAGTTCTAATAGAAGTATATTATATTTAGAACTAAAGCCTACTTCTAATTAGCTACTTTATACTCTATTAGTTATAGGTTATAAATATAGCTATATAGAATACTAGTATAAATAGTACTAAGGTCTTTATTAGTTATACTACTAAGAGTAGTAATACTACCTATCTTTACTAACTCTAAAAGCTAGTCCTAATCTCTAATCTTAGTAAGTAAGTTTATAGAAGTAAGAAGCTATACGCCTACTTTAGCTACTACTAGTATAGGAATTACTCTAGCTATTATAGCTACTACTCTAGCTATAGTAGATATAGATAGTATAGAAATTACTCTATCTATTATATCTCTATTATCTTTACTACCTTTATATATTATAAAGCTAGTTACTTTAAAGTTATTATTATTATTACTTAGCTACTTCTATATAGAGGACTAGTATACTAGAGCTAGAATCTAGATAAGTAGGTATATAACTAAAGTTAGGCTATACTATACTATAAATACTATAAGTCTTAAAAACCTATATAAGTTAGTTATAGTTATATATAAAGAGAATAACTTACTTTCTTACTATCTCTTTTATCTAGGTATTACTTAGCGTAATGTAGGTCTTAGAAATAATTAGATCTATAGGCCTAATATACTAGCTATTCCTAGCTTAACTAAAATAGCTAAATAGATCTTATTTACTAAATATACTAAAGAAGCTTTTATATAAGTAAACTAGAACTATAGAAAGAGCTATAGTATTATATAAAAATTTAGTTAATAATATATATATATATAGTTAAGTATAAAGAGTAAAGGTTTATATAATAGTAGTAGTAATATTAATAAGGTAAGTACGTATGTATTAAACGTAGTAATAGTAAGATAAGATAATAAATATTAAAATAAAGCTTTAAAACTACTAAATACTAGTTATATACTATTACTATTAAGCCTATATCTTATTATAAAGAATTACTAGCGTTTTAAAAAGGTTAGAATATAAGAAATAAGGCTAAAGTATTTAAGTAGTATATTATCTCTTTTACTTCTCCTATTTTAGTTATAGTATATATACTATATAAAGATACTATATTTACCTTATAAACCTCTTATATACTTATAGTCTATTATTAGTATCTTATTATAGTAAATTACTAGTAATTTACTATAATAAGATACTTATAAGGTTTATATAATACTATATAGGCTTAAATTACTAGTTTTACTCTTTCTTTCTTATTCTATAGTAAAACCTCTTTACTTACTTATCTTATTATTAGTAGTCTATCTACTCTTATACTTATTACTATAACTCTTTATCTTTACTTTATCTTATAGACCTTTATACGCCTTCTACTAGCTATAAGTATATAGCTCTTTATAATTTTACTCTTCTTTTCTTATTAATACTCTACTATAATACTATTATATCTACTTTTAACTCTATTCTTAATACTTAAAAGTATTACTTAAGTCTTCTACTACTATTAGAAAAGTAAGTATAACTATAAGTATACTTTAGTATACTATAAATTAATATTTAATATATAGCCTAGATTAGACTACTTTTCTACTCCTTTATCTACTTAGTAAAGTTTATAATTATATCTAGAAGTACTACTTTAGTAAGCTATATATATATATTTATCTTTAGCTTACTATTAATAGCTTTCTTTAAATATTTATTATTTTTACGCCTATTAATATTTATTACTAAATCTACTATAAAATATAAAATCTTACCTTCTATATACTTCTACTCTTCTTCTTTTATACTTTTATCTTCTACTACTTTATACTCTATCTACTACTTACTAACTACCTCTTTATAATAATAGTATATATTACTATAAGTATACTATATAATAAGAACTTTATAGTCTTCTTTAGTATATACTAGCTTTAGCTTTATATAATAAAGTAAGAGAGAATAGTACTAGTATTAAAGACTATTATTATATTAGTATAGAACGTAGAGTATCTTAAGATCTTTAAAGTAAAAGATAAATAAGCTATTACTTTTTAAGATGTTAATATATAGCTTAAGAGCTATAAAGACTTTTACTTTATTTACTATACTACTTAGCTATCTCTTCTACTTACTTAACCTCTCTTACCTTCTCTCTTTCTTAATATAACTTTAAATAATAATCTTTATTTTAAGCTATAGCTATAAAAAAGTAAGCTCTATTAATATCTTATACTAAGCTATAATCTCTATAAAGTAGCTTTATTAAGTATTATTACTATTAGTAATACTTTAAGAGAGCTTATATTATAGTTTTTAATATTATATATCTTATACTATAATACTTAATAAACTAACTAGTAGTACTTTACT
>Ga0210040_10011006_pt1 | contig 10299 bp, 9 predicted proteins | sample CryGeyCG12114_NA_FD_185462 | JGI IMG/M metagenome (GOLD analysis project Ga0210040, IMG submission 185462) | Groundwater microbial communities from aquifer - Crystal Geyser CG19_WC_8/21/14_NA (SPAdes) (version 2) | ecosystem: Environmental > Aquatic > Deep subsurface > Groundwater | place: USA...
GTTGCCTTATCCTTTTCCATCGACAGCGCTTCCGTCAGTCCAACATCCGCGGTTAGTGATCCGGCAATACGCCTCCGGATGGCAAGTTTGGCATTCTTGGTCATTGATAGATCGAGGTTGCGTCCAAATCTTTGCTCGACAAACTCGCCAGGATCCTGGACTTCTCCATTTGTTAGGCCGTTCATGCTGTCGAGATCGATGGATGTCTTCTTCTGGTACCGGCGTGGACCTTTGCAAACTCGCGGTGACTGGTTGAGACTTGAAGATTCGACTAGAAGCCCCTCACGGAAAAGTTGATGGCAGTACTCTGCTCGACGACTTGACACGCCATCCCCAGAATGCTGCCAAAACTGTTTCGCAATGCTGAAGCGATCTTGTGGGTAGAGAACAGCTGAGATCTTAGGTGAGATCATGACTAGTTCGTCCGAGCGAGCACTCTCTGCAGCGGGTACCAACTCTACGATACGCACTTGTGCGTCGGGTGCGAGCCGAATGAGAAAGTCTCGACATCTTGACGCAGTGGCGAGCGTTGGAAACAGCATGGCTGCCTCGTCCTGTTGTCCAAAGTTCGCTAGTATAGCTGCGGCAAAAGCTTGGATCTGCTTGTGTATGAAGAACCTAATTCGAGTTAGTTTAGGGTAGCAGATACTGCTCTCATATGTACCTACCTAGGATAACCAGTCTTCATCTTGCTAATGACCCACTCCTCGCCTTCTTCGTATCCCACATTGGCCCGCCATGTGGGTAGCGAGACGCTTACCGCCTACATGGCGTTAGTGAACATGTACCCCAGAGTTCTTTTCGCGACTCACGTGTTCTGTGGAAGGTGGTAAACTCTCTCCCACTTCAACATCATTCTCGAGCACCATTGGTGACATGTTGGTAGCGTGTGAGGGGGTAAGGGAGGCAAAGAATGGTAGAAAAAGTAAGGTAACGAATAGAAGGGAAAAAGACTGGCATATATCGCCGCAATGACTCCAATGGCGAACTGATGCCAAACTAAGCTTGCTAGCTCCGACTTCGGCAATTGCGACAACATCGAGACTAGGATTATGCTTATCGATAGGCGCGCACGGTTCTCACCTTATACGCGTCCACTTCGATCCGCCGACCCTGCATGTGCCTGCATTGCCCTTCGGAACTCCGTAAACAACGTCAATCATGGACAATCTGACGCCTTCCGATCTCTTCTCGCCCTCAAAAGCCCGCCAACAGCGCGCACAAGCCCAAGACTGGGCGCACATAGACTCGTGGCTGTCGTACAAGTATTCCGGTCGATTGGTACCAACCTTCGAGCGCAATGAGGAGACACTCAAAGTGCTACGAGAGCTGTCAATGGCGAATGAGAGGGCGGATGAAGAACGCGCAACATACGAGAGAGTCGAAAGAGAGGCACTAAAGGAATTGGACGAGGTATGAGCACTGATGAATGTAGTCTAGCGAGCATAGTGCTCACAACGGTAGGTCATTAGACATGAAGACGATGAGCGACTCCTTTCCAGACTCAAGGCCAGTCTTACTTCAGAAGGGAAAGAAGCATTAGACTCGCTCGCGTCAACGGCAGTGGCGCTCAATACACCCACCGCCGATCCTGAGACGATCGCCCACGCGCTCATACGGCACACCACGACCTCGCAAAACCTCACCAACCGACTCGCGCATATTCAAACGCTCGAAAACTACCTCTCAAAACAACATTCCCTCCTTCGAGCACAGCTGAACGCGCTTGGGACGAATCCTGCATTCATTGCGCCAGCCAATCTGCAACGCCAGACAACCGAGCAAACGCGTCAAACGAAGCACCTACGCACGAAGATTCGCGAATACGAAGACAAGCTATCATCTCTACAATTGACTCAGTCTCGCACTATGACACCTGGGTCGAAGCACATTGGTTCTGCAGAGGCGATTGGCGAGATGCTGGAGCAGCAGAAGGCATTGGATGAACTGAGGGAGAAGGTAGAAGGACTAGAAAGGGAAGTCGGCGAGTATGCTGGTCTACCGGCAGATCGAGAAGCTGCGCGAAAAGATGTGGGCAAGCTGGAAGTTAAGCTTGACGAGGTGAGGAGGAGAAGGGACGAACTATTCGAGGGTTTGGTTGGAAAATAGCCTGTACGAGTCGAAGGACGCGTGTGTCGTTGATGATGTAAGTGCCAGCTAGTCATTCGATCAACGGCAAACCATCCGTACGGCACTATGGACCACCACCATTGAAATGGCGTACACCGAGTTCTGCCCACTTTACCGCCCGTTCTCGTCGGCCGATATGCGCTGGCACACGTGAGATCTCTTGATTCCTTCCCGTTTGAATCAGGAAGCTAAGACTTTAACAATGCAACATTTCACGTGCCTCCTCAGCGGGTGTTGGTTCCTTGTATGCACCCCGACCACATTTCGGCCGATCTCACGTGCTTCGCCTTTCCTCGCACGGCAACGCGCGTCGCTTAGCCTGCAGGTACCCGCTTTCGGATCCTACCACGACGATGGCGCTACCTGTTGTGAGGGAAGCAGTGGATAGACGGGTCAGGAAGCGCTCAATTGGTGGCATATAAAGGAATGCCGTGGACGTAGTTTCAATGTGGACACGAGCCTGATCTACCTACATCTGACCTATTTCCTGCTCATTCACCACCGTCTTCATGTCTTCCACTCTCAAGACTTCCTTTGGTACTTTCCAAGGTATACAAGGCGACGGTGTTGTTCAATTTCGGGGCATCAAGTATGCGAACTTGAGAGACCAACTCAGCGTGCCTGAGATGGCAACAACATATGGCAAGGGTATCATCAATTCCACTCAGTTTGGGTAACGTTCTTCTTCGCCTTATTCTATTTATGGCAAGTCTAACACTCTGACAGCCCCCGCGCGCCAGCAATGGACGGATGTGCCTTCGAACAATTACATCTCATACAGTGCTCCATTGGCGTCCCTGAAAATCCACCACCAATGTCTGGCACCGAGTGCCTGAATCTGAACATCACTGTTCCAAACATCGCGGTTGAATCTGACAAAAAGCTGCCCGTCATGGTCTTCATCCACGGTGGCGGCTTCATGATGGGTGCCAATTACTGGCCTCAATACGACCCTTCGCGACTCGTTAAAATGTCTGCTGAAATTGGGATGCCAGTCATCGCCGTTAACATCAAGTAAGACTCACGGCTACCAAAGGCCGGTGTGAAACTGACGACATGACCGCAGCTATCGTCTCGGTGTCTTGGGCAATTTGACATCTCAAGAGCTTCGAGATGCTGGATACCCGGGAAACAATAGCCTGAGGGACCAGAAGTGCGCATTGCAGTGGATCAAGGCGCACATAGAGGGCTTCGGTGGTGATCCAGATAACGTAACAGCGTTTGGAGAAAGTGCTGGTGCTGGTAAGTCGGCTTCCTGCTTGACTCATGATTGGACTCACTGACAAATAAACGGCTGCTGTACTGTATCAGCTGCACTCCACAGAACCCCTCTTCAAGCGCTGTATATCGATGTCCGGAACGCCAATCATGCTGAAGCCACTTCCGCTTCCGGTAACTGAGGCGGCGTACTGCTCGATCTTGAAAGAATTTGGTCTTGAGAACGCATCAACCGAGGAGCGCATCCAGAGGCTGAAGAGCATCGGGCCGGAAGAGTTGGTCGAGAAGACACCGATGACTGTACCGCTTCTACCGTTCCTGGACCATGATGTTGTGCCTGAGACGACGACTTTCGCAAAGCTTGCGACGAACCAGGATGTACCTGGATGGAAGTGGCGCGAAGAGCTGATGATTGGAGACTGTCAACACGACGGAAACGTCTTCATGTTCATGGGACTTGCGCAACGCAAAGCTGGTATCGCGAATGCGCTTGCAACATCGCTGCACAACAATCTACCTAGCAATGCGGCCACTACTGTTCTCGAAGCGTACGGCATCCATCCTACAACCGAGGATGACGAAGCTATGAAGCTCATCATCGATCTTGCAACAGACATCGCGTATGCCGCTCCAGCTCTTGCATACGCACGATCGTTCCCAGGCAAGACGTACTACTACCATTTCAACGAGCCGAATCCGTGGGATGGACCATTCAAGGGCTGTAGTACGCATATGCTGGATGCAGCATTCTTGTTCCAGAACTTTAACGAGCAAATGCCTCCTAGGGCGCAGAAAGTAGCAGAGGCTCTGGCGGCCGATTTTGTGAAGTTCGCGAATGGCGTAAAGCCATGGGCGGAGTACGAAAAGGGGGCAGGGCAAGTGCGAACATATGGGCCGAGTGACAAGAGTGTGACAGGCATTGCTGGGAATAACGAATGGGATAATGGAAGAAGGGACGTGTTGTGGAAGTTGAGTGAAGAAGGAAAAGTCGATCTGGATCGGCTGAGTGCTGCGTGGGACATGTTCATTGCCGGTAGATGATATCATCGACCCGCCGTGTATCCGAACCCAATGTCATGATCTATCAACCCAATAAAATCTCACGAGAAGAGTAAGGGAAGTAGTCTCGGAGATGCAAGGACCCTCCTTTCGGCCGCCATGCACGCACGTCCTTCGATTCGAAGCGAATGAGACCAATCCGCTCAGAGACACCATTTCTCGTATATATGACGAGGCCCCAGGCCTCTGACAGCACTACGCATTCGACGGCCCCGTCACATAGGTACAAATGGATCTCGTCGTTTTCCTGAACATGGGGTGTCAGGAGCAAGGGCCAGTAGTGTTCATTCTGGTCTCCAACGACGACCTTCGCTGCGTAATTCGATTGCGTGGTCTTGTCATGGGTCCAGAGCCCATGGTTGTCTGCGCAGTCAATGCCGTCTTTGAAGTACGTCAGCCTCAATGCGAGAACGTCTCTGGTGAAATAAAGGATGTAGGTGTAGTTGGCAGCCACATCGTGCAAGTTCTGGAACAATTGGACAGCGAGGTCTTCGCTGAGGATCTCTCTTGAGCCGTCCGTCTTCTGCACGAAATACTCGTACGACTTGTTCAAGTCGAAGTCGTGCTCCAAGCTGTCAACTGGAGGCCCTTGCACTGCTGCTATCCACCCGACCCATGACCAGCTTGGAAACCCAGGCCTTCGCTTAATGATGGGAGTCGGAGAGTCATCCGGATTGACATGCCAACAAAGGCCGTATGTGAATGTTATGCCGATTTGTTGTGCGATCATCACCCGCTGGCGTTCAAAGTCCTTCAAAAAATCTGTAGGCGTAATAGGAATGCCCCAGAACTGGTGCCATGCGTTCTTTTTGGTCGCCATAGATCTCATCAATCCTCGTATCGCATTTAGCACGTCCGCAGGATTGGAGAGTGATCTCCTTGTGTACCACGCTATGTGTGTCTCGTAATTCGACGCGCCCATGTCAGGCCGCGTTAATTGTATGCTGTGCGTGTTACCAAGCAGAGGGACGTGATGCGACCGTGCTAATTCGAAGTCCGCTTTCAAACTTTCGTAACAGCTCATAAGATTGCACTCGAAAACGACCTGGTCGTTGGTGAAAAGTAGACGGCGCCTTGAGAAGAATGCTTCCTGGTAGCTACCAGGCCCTCAAGGGATTTTGTCAGTCGTGATTTCAATTTTATGTAGTAGGTGGCACTTACGTCCATCCTCTGCCAAACCATGGAGACTGTTTGATCGGGTGTTTCTGGTCTGATCTTGTTGCGACCCAGACCGATCCATCCAAGTGAAATGCAGATGGTACGGCTCTTGGCCTACTCATACCAGGCAGTCCGAAAGTCGAAGCGGCTCCCGCAGCGGCAATGATGGTGACAGAAGCCGCTTGGTATATTATATCCATCATGAATACCTGATTCTTTACATCCTGCGTATCTTTCTGGTTGATACAGTACTTGTCAACCCAGAGATACTGAAACCCCAACTGTATGGTAGCGTTGATAGCGTCTTCGATCGTAGCCGGGAGCGTTTCCGGTAAGCACTCTGGATCGTGGTGAGAGTCGTTGTCTAGAGGTGGCCCCCAAACATAGCTAAGAGCGATGAACGACACATCCATGATTTTCGAGTGGATGATCCTCCTTGTAGCGCAGTCAATGAGCCTAAAGGCATCATCATCGGGAAATGACTGGCCACTTAGAATGTCCCGGTAGGAACATGATTCGGTATGAGCACTGCGACAATGTTCGACCCATGTTTTGAGCAGGTTGAAATCCACCGATTGCCGCCCAACAAAACGATGAGAAAGGGCAAGCCCGACACCCTCTTGTTCATTTGCGGAACGTAACACATAACGCATTTTTTCGTGGAGCCGGTCTTCGTCCATGAAAGTGACACGCATCTGCGAGTCATTCCATATTCCTGGAACGACGTTGATGATGACTACGACAGACATCCAAGCCACCCTAGGAACGGGTCCTGCGCCATCTCCGAACAGCGTTGAGATGAGATAAATGCAAAGTGGGCAAGTCGATCCTTCGAGGACGTGTATTCGGTAGCGTTTGGGATCTTTGTCAAGCGCCGGAACACCAAGACCAATCGATCGACATTGGAGACAGAGATCGTTTGTGGTCCAGTCGCACTTCGTAGCCGTGTCGTCTTGAGGATTTGAGCCTGTAATCCTGCGAAAAAGAAAGAAGTACAAACGGCGAAGGTAAGTCGCCGCTACGATCGAATATAACGCCCCTATAACTGTGTCAGTTCTAGTGTGAAGAGTGGACGCTCGTGGTGGTATCTACGCAAACTGTTCATGCCACCTTTAGGGCTCTCAAGGATCTCCTTTATCGACGGATGCTGAGTAGAGGATTATCGAGGATGAACATGCTGAGCTCGCTCGAGACGAAGAGAGTTGCCTGCTGAGCCGCATGGTGCCTAGAACTGTTACTGTGCTGCGTCATTGGCTGCTCGTGTGAGGCGAGGGTGTGCGAGCGCTTCGAGCTGCAGTACAAGGCTGCGCAAAATCAGCCGGCGCAGTCCACACCAGAACCTCGCTTGACGCTGACACAACCTCGCGATTGATCTGCGTCTACTGTCTCCTGAGGTCAGGACGGATACAATGAATAGTGTCTGAGCAGTTGTGGAGCTGATAAATCATGCTCAAGGTATACGGATAGTTAGCCAGCGTGCAGCGCCGGCCAACAGGCAACGACTCGTTCCATGTTTGCTTCTTCTTGCCCATGCATTGTGTCAGACCACCACAATTTGCTCGAGGCCCAGGGCATTGACCTTGCATCAACTGCAAGAACCTTCAGCCTCTCCACCGGCATTAAGCAATTGCCTATGTACGTTGACCGCGTCGAATCAGGCGTGATGCACAGGACTTGAGGAAGAGAAAATATAACATGACGCGCGCAACGTAGAAATTGGAACATGCCACGAGATCCACGCGTCTTTCGTCTACACGGTACCGAAACTCGATCAGATGGCATTCCGCAAATTATGTTACAGGTGATCTGTGGCGGGGGTGCGGCTTGTCCTCGCGTGATCTATACGGTCATCTAGAGGCCGGGACCTACATTCAGAACAAATACCTCTATATTGGATCGTATTTTAAGAGTACTCCATCTTACGCGACTGAACTTGTAAATGTAGGCCGACGAAGTTCAGGTTAGCTTCAAGCGGATTAAGCCTCTGGCGGTTTGGTGCTGAGTGGAATGAGAAAGGCATGCGACTGCAGCCGTGGCATAGAGTCCGGGTCTGATATCGGGCGTGTTTGTTTTGTTGAGATAGTGTAGCGCGAGGTCATCGAAGAATAGTGTTGAAATGTCAGGAGGTTGAAAGAGGGTACCTAGGTACGGTATTGACCGGCGCTAAAATAGTTTCACCGAGACCCTCAAGAACCGCCGAGGGTCCCCAGGAACTCAAGAAAGTGTTCCTGACACCTCTCCGCCCTCGTCACATATATCTCATGCCCGCCCCCTTCGATGAGTGCCAGCCTGCATCCTTCGATATTATTCGCCAATGCCTTCTGGTCTTCTACCTTCACCGCCGCGCTTTCCGTTGGCGCCAGCACCAGCATTGGTATGCCGATCTGTGGAAGGAACGGTCGCGCGTCGAGGGTGCTTAAAAACTCCGCATACTGCCCCAGGCCCTCACCATCACTGATCGCGATTTGACCTAGATACCAAGGAAGATACTCGGAATCAGAAATTGGTATCGTACCGGGGATGCGCGATAACGCTTCCGCCCAGCCTCGCGACCCAAGCTCTCTGCATGCCGTCGGCCAATCTTTCCGAGCGAATGCGAAAAGCTTTAGAGCTGGAGGCGGTAGATACGTCGGTGTGGAGCACACTGTCAAGCTCAATAGCCTGTCTGAATGCTTTGCTGCAAAGATCTCGCCCAACATGCCACCTGTCGACTCCCCAAGGAAGTGCACCTTCTCGATGTTGAGCTGGTCGAGCGTGTCGACTACTTCCCCTATAATCGTATCGATGTCGTACTGGTACTCTGCTCTTTCTTCCGGAGATGGAAAGCTTGAAAAGCCATGGCCGCGCAAGTCCCGTCGGATCACACGATATTTTCGTGAGAGGACTGGGATCCAAGGATACCAGAACTGAGCATGGCGTCCGAAACCATGCTGGATCAATATAGTTTCTCGAGGCTTCCACGGATCAGTGAAATCATCGCAGATGTAGTGTGTTCGCTGGCCATTCGGGTGGACAATATAGGTTCGACCTTCTGTATCTCGCTGTAGGGGCATCGTGAGCGTGTCCGAACTTGCGATTCGCGTGTAACAAGCGGCGCAGCTACAAGCTAAGTAACACTTTTTTGTTTCGCGCTTCATATCTCCAATCGCGAGTGATCTATCTCAGTTGGCCAGATTGAGGCTGGTCGTCTTCTCGGATGCTCCTAAGCGCGTTGTGGGGCATCTTCACCTTCTGCGGGGAAGTTTTGAGGGGCTCCACAACCCAAACATGAATTTGTACACCACCTACGCTAAGCCCTTCTTACTTTGGAGGACTATCACTAGAGCAAAGAGTAATCTTCCAATCATCATGTTCTTATTATAGGTGTAGCTCTCGAATTTCCAGACTTCACATCCTCAATCTGCGCAATGGCGATCTTCGATGTGTTTCAACAGCTACCTGTTTCGCCTATTGTGCTGAAGGCATTCCTACTACTTGCGTCACCAACCATCCTTCTCCTGACTGTTTACCTTTACATTGTGCCAAATGTCTTCAAGGTAAGTACATGTCCAATGTCTCAATGCGATCTCACGTCGAAGTCCTAGCTTGATAAGCTGACCACTCTTCAGGACTCGCGTCGCCGGCATCTTCCGCCGGGCCCAAAAGGTCTACCTTTTGTAGGCAACATGTTCGATCTCGCAGACACAGAGCTAGTGCGCGACAAAGCAATCACCTGGCGAAAACAGTACGGCGACATCTTTTACACCAAAATCGGAGGCACGGACTACGTCTGGCTCTCCTCACCAAAAGTCGTTAAAGACCTTATGGACAAGAAAAGTAGTGTCTACTCATCTAGAGCACCGGCTCCACTAGCTCAAGACGTAGCTTCAGCTGGGCGACGGCAATTGTTCATGCCATACGGACCACGATGGCGAAGCATTCGGAAGCACAGCCATGATCTCCTCAACCTTCGGACAAGCGTGAAATATCAGCCAGTCCAGGACTTCGAGAGCAAGGTTCTTCTCAAGGAGCTCATGGAAAGTCCAGATGATTTCATCTCCATCAATCGCCGCTACTCGGCCAGTGTCATCATGCTTGTCACATACGGCTACCGGATACCAAGCTGGAATGACCCCTTGATTAAGCGCATATATGGTGTACTTGAGCGCTTCACGGAGATGACAGCGCCCGGTGCGCATGCGATTGATTCATTTCCGAGCTTGGCTAGCTTACCGCAGTGGATGCTGGGAAACTGGCGATCGCATGGCGAGAAGGTGTTCGAACAAGATAGTCAGGTATATCTGGATCTGTGGAACCGATTGAAGAGAGAGACGGATGCAGGGACTGCGAGAGATTGCTTCACCAAGACCTTCTACTTGAACGATCCGGCGAAAAGTGGAATCGATGATCTGGCAGCTGCGTATACATGTGGCGGACTGATTGAAGCTGGATCTGAGACCACAGGTACGACGCTGAACAACTTCGTGTTGTGTATGGTACTATTTCCGGAAGCTCAAAAGAAGGCGCAGGAAGAGCTGGATCGAGTCGTTGGGAGCGACAGACTGCCAACGTGGGAAGATGAAGAAAGCTTGCCGTACGTACGAGGCTTGATCAAAGAAGTTTTGCGATGGCGGCCAGTCAACAAGTTCGGCATGCCACACGCCACAAGCGAAGATGACTGGTATGAAGGCTACTTCATCCCGAAGGGCAGCGTCGCGGTGCTAAATTGGTGGTAAGTCTTTCTGACCGCCCTCA
>Ga0210040_10011007_pt1 | contig 10297 bp, 10 predicted proteins | sample CryGeyCG12114_NA_FD_185462 | JGI IMG/M metagenome (GOLD analysis project Ga0210040, IMG submission 185462) | Groundwater microbial communities from aquifer - Crystal Geyser CG19_WC_8/21/14_NA (SPAdes) (version 2) | ecosystem: Environmental > Aquatic > Deep subsurface > Groundwater | place: USA...
AGTATATAGAATATGAAGAATGTAAATGTGCACTGCTTCCCAAGTAATTGGATTTTTGGCGTCCAGCTTGTACATTATCGTGGAAATAAAAGGTAGGAAGTAGTTACGCTGGAAAAGTGGAAATAAAAGGGTCATAAATTGTGTGGTGTATGCCCGATTTACTAATTTGATTCGGTAGGCTACTGCATGTATTATACATCCTCTTCGATTAATTAGCAGTATTAACTTGTAAACTAGCCGTAATTTGTATTTAAAATAAATTGTGGTGACAAACAATCAAAGCAATAAGCCTCAAAATTCAAGGTCAAAAATTATTTACCATAAAGTATAGGCTGGTAAAACATCTGATTCACACATCACAATGCATACACTAACAAATTGCGTAAATAAAAAAATCATTTAAGCAAAAAAAATTGCGTTGAATTAAAGATTGTTCAGGTGAAAATTTGAAAAATGTCTTCAAGCAAAAGTCGACGAAAACAAGTAGTAGGAATTTTCTTATTCGAAGGAGTAGAATTATTAGATTTTTGTGGACCGTACGAAGTGTTTTCCTCTGCTAACGATAAATTCCAGGTAACCTTTGATTTAATTAAAATGTCCTTTGTAGAAAAGTTGAAGAAATTAAAATTTTCATCTTGCAAGGTGGTTACATTGGGATTAAAAGAAACAGTGAAAACTGACAATGGGTTAAAAGTAGGAGTCGATCATATTATCACAAATGAGAAGGAAATGCCCAAATTGGATATTCTATTGCTGCCTGGTGCCCGTGACATGATACCGGCTATCAAAGATAAAACGTAAGCTATTTATTTTTCGAGAATCCCTTGAAGGTTTCAACGTTTATTGAGACACTCTATTGTTTTTTCCTTCCAGGACAATAGATTGGCTGAAAAAAGTGGAACCAACTTTGGACTATTTACTATCAGTTTGCACAGGAGCATTTTTTCTATGTGAAGCAAACTTACTTGGAAATCTCACAGTGACCACTCATTATACGGCAATTGAACAAATCCGAAAGATGGCGCCTGCCGCTAAAGTTTGCTCTTGTCGAAGATTTGTGGACAATGGACGCATTCTATCGTCTGCTGGTAATGCTACTTATATTCGTTGTTGAAAAATATGCAGCAAAGTTCGCTAGCGTTTAACATAACTAGAACTGGTCAACAACTAACTAGGTTCAAAAATAGATTGTTCTTAGTGCGCAGCCAAGTGATGATAGATTGAAAAATACATCTAAAAAGTGGTTGTAGATACAAGAGGTCGAATAATTTTTCCTTCTTTTGCAATGATTGACACATTTCGATGATTTACAATGCAAATACTGGGAAAATCCAGTTAAACTGACAACTCTTTGATTAATGTGCCCAGGTGTGTCCGCAGGGATTGATCTGTCCATTTACTTTGTGAAGAAACTCCATGGTCAAAAAGTTGCCCAAGAAGTGAAAAAACTTATGGAATATGAAAGTAATCGAGATTTTGAGATTCCTGCTTGTACTTGTGAATGTCGGGCTTTAAAATAAAGATGACGTCCAACTGTCAACAAAACCAAGATTTTCTTCAATTCATAATACTTGTCACTTGTATCTAGATAGAAAAACTTGTCATGCAATTTTTTTCCTGCTGTCCTGCTCTGCTTACATAAAGAATTTGCATAAGTTTTTTTCTTGCCGGCATATTGTAATCCTTACAAATTTTTTTGTCAAGTTTTTCTAACTAAGATCTACTAATCGGTATTTGTATCACTTATCGTGTATACCAACATTGTTTAATCTATTTAAATTCCCTAATTGACTTGTTACCTAACCCCCACTAATGACCAAAGATTATTTTCCTAGTATACTAGCTAAATAGCTACTTGTGGTACAACTGATGCCTTGATTACAATATATTGCGTGCTATTAGATTGATAGTCAAATAAGTGATTTTACAAATGTAAATCCGCCATTGTCGTCAGTTAAATCCTATTTCAAAGTTTGAATTTCTCGCTTATCATGCAGGATGTTCATATTCGTTGCTAACTAACTAACTAACAAACGAAAATTGTAATGCGTTTGATCAACAGCACATGCACGAACTTATTTATCTATGTTGAAAATGTATTCAAGTTTAAATACAAGTGACCAAGCAAAATCTGATCCACTTCTCAAATTCTTTGGACAATTACTATTTATCTAAAGATTTACAATCAGGATTATTGATTGCTGCTGACTGCATGCTGCGCTTTAACTAAAAGTAACTAAGTAACTATAAGTTATAGTTAGTCAGCCAATTCAATTTCATTCAGTTCATTGTCCAATTGAATGTTAGAGCTCAAACAATTTCCATTTCTATTCATTGTGTTGTGCCTTGTGAGCACGTTCCATTCTCGCTCACTCACTTGCTATCTATGTAGAGCAAATTGGAAAAGCAGTTTAGCACGTTGTACAGGGTTGGATATGAATGAACCATTGTAAAAAATGCTGTGCATAGTTAGTTAGTCAGTTTATTCCGTAAAATTTGCACAGGTACACAAGTTATGGAATATTTATGGATTTTGGCTAAACCAGAAATGCATTTACATACTTTAATCTCAAAACGGTATGCTGTATTGTTACTAAGCCGCCATGCATATTCCATTTTGACTGATGAATCCCGAACTTAATTTTTGCAAAACTAATATCATTGTTAGATTTAAATTCAGATTGACAAGATAAGACAATTGAATCAATAAAGTATTTTCATCCCATAACTACAAATATATAATGGATCCAATCCCAGGAATTTCCAGTTTTAGCTACAATAATCTCGCCATGCCATGTTGAATGCTAAATAAACGAAACGTAAATTAGTTACAGAAATATGCGTTCCATATATGGCATTTATACACTTAAAGACGGAAAAAGTCCGTAAAAAGATTAGTGTTGAGATTCATTCCCATCCCATCAAAACCTCTTATTTTTGACATTAATATGACGCCGCGGTTTAAACGATACATAAATGTAAAAAAATAACAGTTTTACTAACTAACTAACGATATTTCCAGTTTTTACCGGCCCAAGGGATCAAATTTGACACATTTTTTTGCATTGTTTGCCAAAGGTTTCCCAGCGAAAAGGTAAATATTTGCCCATGTTACGTAATGCCTTGCGTGATCCAAATTGTAATTGGTGTATTAACATGCGACTTTAGATTTTGAATGATTCTGTTGCAAGTATGGGAACTTAATTTCTGACGAATTAAATTGTCACCTTGAACAAAACGTGATTTTTTAAGAGCCAATTGTTGCAGGAAGCAAAATTATTGCACAGGAAGTGTCATTGTTGTTGTATATCAAGTGTGAGTGAGCAAAATTGAGAGATAAATTATTACATGCTAATGAAATGTCAAACATTTTATTGCGTACAGGAATCTGCTTAAGTGGTTTGCGATTGCAATCTGTGCAAAAATCAAAGTAGCCAAATACATTTACATGGAGCAATTTATATATGATGCATCAAACTGGATTTGCTGGGATAATTTTTTTAGCAGTTCCATTAAGATTAGATTTTATGGATATCTGCTCCCATTAGATGGATCCAAAGTTTAAAATGATTAGTGTTAAATATTTCGCATTGAAAGTTGAAGTTGACTTTATTTAAGCGACAGAAAAAAAAATTTTTTTAATTACAAATTGCTATCAGTAGATCAGACTTTTTAACAATAAATTAGCATTTTATCTTTAATCATTAGTCTAAATGCACCGTAGTTTACATATGTTCCTTTAAAACTGGCCCAGATTTTAGTTCACAGCAAGCAAAACTCTGTACACTGTGTTAAAATGCATTACAAACAAATAAATAGTCTCATAGCATAATGCGCCGCAAAGTTTGACGAACATCAAAATTCCGGAAAAGATGGTTTTCCTGTTTTTAAACTTAATTTTTCCAAACAGGCGTTTAACAAAGCAATGCGGCTTTCTAATGTGATTTGTGTACAGATGGACAACTGTAATTCAATAAACGAGTAGTAATAAATTGTGCATAGTTAGTTAGTTAGTTACTATTGTATATCTAGCATGGACAATCACACACAGAAAGTAAATACTTACCACTGTTACCAACCATTATGATTATTATTTATTATTGCATGCACAGCTTATTAGCTAGCATGATGATCCAATCTTGAGCACATTTTTGCTCATTTGCTCACTCCACACGGGAAAAGGTTATTAGTTATGGTTAGTTAGTTAGTTGGTCCATTGTTGTGTGAGCAATTGGGTTGGTGAAATAACAAGTCCGAATAACCATTGACCCTCAAAAGTGAAATACAGGAGTGCATTGTGAAACGGGTTTCATTCAACGTATGCAAAAATTTTCCATTCCGTAACGTGTTTCACTTAGCTTGTACAGTCTCTGGGAATGGGCAAAAAATTGGTAAAATTATATCTAATATTCAAAGCGATATAGAAAAGTAAGTACTCAATTCTGAACAATCTAACTCATATAATTTTATACATTCCATAGCACAAAGACAATGCATAGAGTTTTCAGGGTTAAAAATACTTTGCATGGAAATGTTCTGTATTTTATTAGATAGATTCAATGAGTAAGAGATTTATCAGTGTTTCACACTTTGTATACAACATGAAGCTTAACACGTAATGAAACGAATTCTATGTTGATTGCAGTTTGTCCAAAAGTGTGTTGAGGGACTTTGAAAGAACTGATTGATAAAAACTTGCAAGATGAGAAATCAAGATCGAAAAAGTTGTACTAAGAAGGTGGCAACTATGGTGAAGAGAAGATTGCCCATTCTGGGATGGCTCAGTGAATACAATTTACAAGATGGCATTTCAGATGCCATTGCTGGATTCACTGTAGGACTCACGGTGGTTCCACAATCTTTAGCTTATGCAGCTATTGCTGGTCTTTCGCCCAAGGTGAGATCATTTTCAGTTTATCAAATCGGAATGCTATACATAAGTGAATGAATGTGAACTAAACACACGTTTAAGCTAGTTATGATTTACCAATACTGAACATTATAGAATATTTTTAGTTCCAATTCCATACTCGTGAGCATTTTTTATGTATTTTAAAGCCTAAAAGAGTATGAAAAAGTTTTTTGAAAACAATTCAAAACATTAGACTACAATTTCATATCTAAAAGGAGGAAATGCCATATTCCAGGATTTTTAACATGCATGCATGCATATACAATTTTACCGGTTTTATCAGCACAAAAGATCCAATTACACATATGGTAGCATTTATGAACTACACAATTTAAATTTTTCATGGGAAGCCACTACTGCATCAAATACAGAATGCAATGCACTTTCAATATTATTATGTGTTGTTTACAGTACGGATTGCAGTCCTCGTATCTCGCATGCTTTGTATACGTAATATTTGGATCATGTCGTCAGGCAACTATAGGGCCTACAGCCGTCATGGGACTATTGGCATTCCAAACATGTGGTGCGAACAACCCATCATGTGCCATTCTCACTGCATTTTACACAGGAATCATTGAACTCCTCATGGCATTTTTGAGACTAGGTATGAATGGACATCTTCAAAAACACTTTGTAAACAATAACTTGAGAATTATGCAGTTTTTACTGGCAGTTCCAATTAGCGTGTGAAATATCCGAATATCCAATGAGTTTCTGCATAATTTTTGTATACGCACTGCATGTAATAACCGTGAATGTTTCGTTATTTTTACAGGATGGGTAGTAAATTTCATATCGGAACCGGTAAGATTGTTAACAAACTAAATTTTAGTGTCTACCTGCAAAAATTACTTAAAATTCATTTGAAATCTTAAGGTAACGGTGGGATTTACGGGCGGCGCTGCGACCACGATATTTTCATCCCAGGCGAAAAATCTTTTGGGAATAGGAGGGGACAAAGGAAGTGGGTTTTTAGGATACTGGTCCGCATTTTTCTCTGATTTTTCTACAATCAGCGCCTCTGATGCCACACTAGGCATTTCTTCATTCATTGCGCTACTTCTTTTGCGCGTGAGTGTGAAACTAGCCCCGCTAAATTTAAAATACTCTATGGTTTAAGCTCATGATAATATAGAGACTGATGATTCTAGAAATTGAAAGATGTTTGGACTTCTGGGCCAAAAATTATCAGCTCGACCCTTTGGTTCATCTCTTTGTCAAAAAACGTGATAGTCATTATATTAACTGCTTGCCTCAGCTACTTATTAGCGTCGAGCAACCCGTTCCATATAGTAGGAACAGTGATGGGCGGATTTCCCGCCATCCAACCACCGCCATTTAAGCTTCCTTGTGAAAACTCGACAACTGTCGAAGACTCAGTTTGCACCGGCTCCGATTCTATGGGATTCTTCCAGTCGATGATATCATTGAAGAGTGGTCCATTGGTTATAGCAATCATCGGCGTGTTGCAAAATGTTGCTATCTCCAAAACTTTCGGGCAAGGACAAAAAGTGGATGCAACCCAAGAAATGATGGCGTTGGGTATTAGTAACATTTTGGGGAGCTTTTTACAATGTATTCCGGTCTCGGCAAGTTTTTCAAGGTCGGCTGTAAATGAAGCCAGTGGAGTTCGTACTCCAATTTCACCCTTTTACACAGGTACACAATAACTTATTCAAAAATTCAATGTGCAAATTGAAATGAATGTTTAGTTTGTTTTTGAAATGCATAGGTGTCGTGGTATTACTTGCCCTGGGATTTTTAACGCCGACGTTTTATTATATACCGAAAGCGAGTTTGGCTGCAGTTATTATGTGTGCCGTCGTTTTTATGATTGACTTGGGTGCCGTCAAACTTATGTGGAAATTATGCAGTAAGTCCAATTAGATAGTTTAATGATCTTCTCGTAGAATATTGTTCGAATCGCTTCATTGCCAATTAACAAATTCCTGGATTATTGATGGACTCAAAATCTTCAACTTTCAATCCTCCAACATTTTTAATTTTCCAGAGCTCGACTTTGCAATCTGTATGTCGTCATTTTTCGCCTCCATATTCCTAGGAATGGAATATGGTATCTTGATCGGTGTTCTATTTAGTTGCGGCGCACATCTCTACCGTTCCAGATTTCCCCGGGTGGAAGAAAAGAAACTTAAAAAATCGGAGGACCCAATTAGTAGTCACATTGAGATAAGACCTCAAGTGGACGGTCTATCCTTTTTCTCTGCTCCACACGTTTTGACAATGGTGACCGACATCATTGAAGCCCATCCTGCATGCACACACATTACAATAAACTGTGACCAAATGGACACTTCTTGTGACTACACGGTGGTCATTAGTTTAGTTGCCTTGTACAAATCTATGGGGAAATGTGGGAAAGTCGTAGACTTCTGCAACTGTGATCCCAAGCTGACCGCCGCTTTGGAAGAATCTGCTGTGCCTATTCAACAAGTGAGGTCCAAAGGCCTTCCTAGGAAGTCACTGAATAATGAAATTTGTAAGGATTATACCATTGTGGGTACAAATAATGACTGTTTTGCTCCTGAGATTGAATGTTCAAAGTTATAGATTCATAATTATCAATTTTTTTGTATTATACACATTTTTTTGGGTCGTTTTGAGGATTTTATTTCTTGTCTTGCACTACTCTAGAATGCCAAAGTTAGTTTCCCTGTACGAACTTACGTCTTAAAGACTACACAATATACGGACGCTCCCAATAGAATTTAAAAACATTTCCAATTCATGCCATTAAAATTTTACCATTTGTTGTAAAAAAGTGACCTAATTTTAATGATAATAGTCATTTTCTGAAATTATGATTTTGTTTGTTTGTTATAATTGATTGCAGTATTTAGTATTGTGTCGATACGAATACGAGTTTTATCTACGTAAAATTTGTTTTGCTTTTACTATATCTAGATTCAGCATAAAAACAGTAACTAAATATTTATTACCAGAGCAAATTTATATCAACTACATTTAGAGCGCAAAAGAGCTTATATTACTGACTAAGTACTATTATCAGCTTCGTCAGCTTGTACCATTTGCAAAAAAGTTTCAAATTCCAAATCCGTATCCACTATGCACTCATATTCCTCATTTGGGATGAATCCTGGCATACACATACATCGTAATGGTGCTTCTACATCCAGACTTTTCAAACTGGACATGCATACGGAATTATCAGTGCAAGCATATTGATCATTAATCAATGGACAATTTGTTCCCACTAGTCCAACACAGGTCCGCTTGGTTGGATCATACTTTTGGCCTTCATCTGCACAAGCACATTCACCGTTCACACATCTCAACTCGGCAATCGTGTCACATGCAATGGTGTCTTTCCCTGTCCCTGGACATTCGGATCCAAACGCCAAATCACACCGTTTCTGGACATTTTGAACAAACCCAGTCTTACATTCGCACAAGCCTACAGTAGCATTTGTGAAAAGATGGCAAACGGAGTTCTCCACACAGTCGGAATCGATTTTGCAATGTGCGCCGACAAAGCGACGGCAGGCCCCATCTTTGAACTCCGAGTGATCCGGATACTTGCACTGGCAATGTCCGTCGATACAATTCAATCCATCGGTACAAGGAGTTTTCTTGGAACAGGAGGCTTTATATTTCTTTGCGCATAGTCCCATGGAGTTGGCCACAAAGTCAGCTTGACACACACAAGTATTCGTTTCGCAAAGAGCATTTTGTACACACAAGTGTTTTCGACACTGGTTAGCTGCTTTTCCTACGCATTGAGTGATCATACCTTTTGAAACCCATTGTTTTTTAACGTACATTCCCAAATTTTCGTCGTATAGGGTATTCCGGCGGCAGTTGTAATCGCAATGATAGCGGCTGTAGTATTTAACTTCTTCCACAAAGCTTACCACATTGTCGTAGCGCGTGATTTGAGGATCACAGTCACAGATGCCGTCCACACATTTTAACGGGAATTCTGGACTAACTGAGCATTCTTCATCGGAGGAACATGAATGATTGTACGATTTTTTGGGTAAGCATGAGCCGTTATATGCATAACTAGTGTTTTTGCATTCGCAGGTTGAATTCGGGCCACAAATTGATGATTCCACACATTTTCCTTGGATACAGTTTTCACCCAGTAGTCCTACACACTGGGATTGGGTTTCTGAGTATTTAGATTTGCCATCAGCACAGACGCATTTTTGGTCCACACATGACAATCCCTCAGTGGATGAGCATTTTTCGACCTAAAACGAAAAACACAAGATTAGATTCCTTTGATTTTAAATGATTTTTTATGGCATCTAGCGTAATGTGTATTTGAAAGGGCATTGCACAGTTTTGAGCTACATTTATTTACCAATGAACAATCATCCCCAAAAGTTTTCTCTGGTGAACAAGTTCGGTTCAAAGTCTCAAAATATCCAGGAGCACAAGAACAAATGCCATGTTCCGAACATTCGGCATTCTCCACACAACCAATGGTTTCCACTACAGCCATGCCCATCAGTTCGAATTTGCACCGTTCCCCCGAGTTTGATACACAGGTTTCCAGCTGCGAGTTATAAATCATGGTTTGAGGTTGTGCACAAGTACAAGTATTGTTGACGCATGCTAGCCAGGATTTACTGCTGCAACGTATCATGGAACTGCACGGCTCTCCATAGGATGCCCGGTCAATATTTTCTGCGCTCACGTGAATGGGCGATTCAAGAATTATTATTCCTATAACTAGTAGGGATAGTGGCCACAAGAAAACACCAATTAGATGACCATGTTTTAATGGATTTCGGTTTTCCATCTTTTTTCGATTATCCAAATGAACAATCCCGTTCAGCATAAAGTTTTCAGTTAAATTCAATTTACCGTTGAAATCTATGAGCAGACTGTTTGATTTCGAGTTAGTGAGAGCTGGCCATGAACAGATATAATGTTTACTCTATTTTATTGAATGCTAGTACATGTTTTCAGTAACTATAACTTGATAAATGGCAATAAAAACTCAAGTATGGCAGAGTCATCATCTGTATTCTGCAATAGCGATTGCCTATCCCAATAGTATTCCAATCCAATTACTTCTAACTAAAGACATTTTTATCTCTTGCTCTGCCTGTCAGTTTAAGTGTTCTCTTCTCTCTATATAGGTTGTCTGGATAATATTTAGCCGGAATTGTTATACATTCTGTGTAGACACATTTAATAGTATGGAATAAATTGCTCCACAATTCAACTGCAACACTCCATATTTTATATTGGTAGCAAGCTAATAGGCTGAATAAGCTAGATACTTATTGCTGAGATACAGGATTTCGATTTGGAGTGTAAATAGATTAGTGCTCTATAAAGTATCTTTTTCATTCAGTCAGTTCTATTTACTGTTTTAACTAAAAATCT
>Ga0210040_10011008_pt1 | contig 10295 bp, 6 predicted proteins | sample CryGeyCG12114_NA_FD_185462 | JGI IMG/M metagenome (GOLD analysis project Ga0210040, IMG submission 185462) | Groundwater microbial communities from aquifer - Crystal Geyser CG19_WC_8/21/14_NA (SPAdes) (version 2) | ecosystem: Environmental > Aquatic > Deep subsurface > Groundwater | place: USA...
GAAGGCCTTCTTGGAGCTCGCCTGCTTGACCATCCCGTCCGCCACGGCGGTCACCGTGATCGTCCGGACGCCGGCGGTCGGCGCGCTGTCGGCGGGCGGGGCCTCGGCCGGCGGAGCCTCCGTAGGCGCACCGGACGTCGGCGCCGGCGACGACTCGACGGCGGTGGAGGGGGCGGCACGGAAGGCGGCGGCGCCGTACACCTGGGAAGGCGAGCCGGCCTCCTGGGCGCCCATGTCCGGGGCACTGCCGCGCCAGCCGTCGTTGAACCCCGGCAACGGGACCCCGTCGTCGACCCCGTTCGAGCCGGCCGCGAGGGCGAACGAACCAGTGCGCGCCTTCTCGTCCATGCCCCACCCGGCGGCGTGGACCGCCTCGGCCTTGATGCCGTGCGGCTCGGCTCCAGCGGCCGCTCTGATCAAGCCGTTGTAGAGGTCGTAGTCGAAGCTGTTCGTCGTCGACCGGGAGTCATCGGAGATGCTGTAGGAGCCCGAGGGCGCACCGGTTCCCAGGATGTTGTTGCGGCTGATGGCGTTGCGCAGCACGCGGCCGTCGCCGGCCTCGATCGCCTTGCGGTTCCGCGGGCCCTCGAGCGGCTTCAGCGCCGTGTTGTGGAAGAGGTAGGTCCGGCCGTCGCCGTAGAAGCTGTCCTTGTACGTGTTGCCGCCCATCTTGAACATGGCCTGCCCGTAGGTGGCCGTGGCATCACTGCGGGCGACGTCCTGGACGTTCCGGTAGGCGTAGAGCGGGCCCTGGGACACCGCGGCCAAGCCGAACGCGTGGTAGACCTCGGTCAGGTAGTTGTCGTACAGGCGGACGTTCATGCCGCCCCCCTCGGCCTCGATGCCGTCGTCCCAGGTGTAGGCGATGTAGTTGCCGTAGACGTCGCTGTCCCTGCCGGGGAAGCCGCTGGTGCCGAAGTTGGCCGTTGCACCCATGCCGTCGTTGAGGTGGTGCGTGGCGTCCCCGACGATGTCGTTGTGCCGGATGACGTTGTTCCCGGCTCCGCGGAGCAGCGTGATCCCCTGCGGGCCGGCGGGGTGCTTGCTGCCGTTGTGCGACTGGCTCCAGCTGTTCGCGGTGGTGTTCGGGCTGGTCATCCGGTTGCCCTGGACGACCAGCCGGGTGAGCTTGCTGGTGTTGGAGTAGACCGCTGAGTCCATCGGCGTCCCGAAGCCGCTGGAGTCCTTCACGCCCCAGTGGCTGATGTCGTTGCCCTCGATGACGATGTCGTGCACGTCGTCGGAGGTGCTGGTGCCCAGCTGGATGCCGTGGTGGCGGGCCCCGGTGATCGTCAGCCCGCGGATGACGACGTACGCAGAGTTGGTCAGCCGGACGCCGTAGTCGTACTTGCCCTCCAGGTCGATCGTGGCCGGGCCGCCGTTCGGCCCCGTGAGCAGCACGTAGCCGTTCGGCGAGCCGATGCGCTGCAGGTCGATCGGCTTGGTCGACTTCGCCGGGAGCTCCACCACCGCACCGATGGGGTACTGCTCCGCCCACGTCTGGACGCGCCCGGTGACCGACGTGGAGGTGCCGGACAGCTCCAGCCGGACCTCGTAGGCCGTCCCCGCCTCGAGCCCGACGATGCTGCCGCGGTACTCGGCCGGCCGGTCGGCCGGCGCCCGACCGTCGAACCAGAGGTCCTGGCCCCGGGTCCAGGACGTGGAGCCGGGCTCGCGGTAGCTCACCGTGGCGGCGGTGGTCGCCTTGGCCCCGCTCGGGTTCCAGTAGATGCCGACCGAGGAGAACGTGGGGACGAGGGACGGCGAGTCCGCAGCACGCGCCGGAGCGGCTCCCATCACGGTGGCTGAGCAGATCCCGAGGAAGGTCAGGACCGCGATCAGCAGAGCGAGGGGGGTCTTCACGAAACGGCCTCCGGCAGACGAACTCGGACGCTGAGGGGGGAGCTCAGCGAGCGCAACCGAGATCGCAGCAGGGAGTACACGAAACGTCACGGTGTGCGCTGACAAAGGACGCTACATGCTCAAACTCGCCCTCAGTATGTCGTCTGTCACTCTGAGTGGCCGCTGTGGCGGATGTGGCCACTGCGCCGAAGGTGCCCGGGACGAGGGCGTGGCCGACCGGCGGCCGGCGCTCAGGAGGCGGACAGCACACCCTTCCCGGAGGGCGCCGCCACCAGGGTGACACCGGGCGCTCGGACCGCGGCGAGGTGCGCCGGCACGGTGAGGACCGGGGCCGTCGGCGCCGGGACGACGACGGGCGCGAGGCGGGCTGCGCGCTCCGAGGAGCTGTAGACCCGGACGGTGAGACGGGCCGTGAGGTCGATGAGACCCCAGGTCGCGAGAACGGGGAGGGCGAGGACGTCGCTGCTCATGACGAGAACGGTCGCAGGCCGTGGTGAGCAGCAGTGGTGTCCCCGATGAACAGGAGTGGACCATCCGACAGCTCTCCGACGCCCCGCCGGGACCGTCGCGTCCGCTGGGTTCCCGGACGGGGCAGGCCACCGCGCGACTCACCGGACCAGCGGCACCTCGGCCCGGTCCGCCGCCCAGGCACTGCCGACCGACTCGGCGAGGTCCCGGGTGGCACTCCAGCCCAGTTCCCGGGCGATCCGGTCGACCCGGCCGACGATCCGCCCCGGGTCCCCGGGCCGTCGTGCGACGACCTCGTGCCGGAGAGGCAGCCCGGTCACCTCCTGCACCGCACGGAGCACGTCGAGCACGCTGCTGCCGACCCCCCGTCCGACGTTGTACGTGGCGACCCGGGGCTCGGACTCGAGCACCTCCGCCGCCCGCACGTGCGCGTCCGCCAGGTCGGCCACGTCCAGGTAGTCCCGGAGGCACGTCCCGTCGGGGGTGTCGTAGTCGTCGCCGAAGACCCGGGGCCGGACGCCGTCGCGCAGGGCCGCGAGGACGAGCGGCACCAGGTTGTAGGCGCCGGTGTCCCGCAACTCCGGCGCCGAGGCGCCGATGACGTTGAAGTACCGGAGGTTGACCACGCCCAGCCCGTAGGCCGCTGCCGCGGCACGGAGGACCTGTTCGCCGTAGAGCTTGGACTCCCCGTAGGGACTCACGGGGAGGAGCCGGTCCTCCTCGTCGACGTAGGAGACGTCGGGGTTGCCGTAGACCGAGCAGCTCGAGGAGAACACCACCCGGGTGGTCCCGGTCTCCCGGGCGGCCTGCACGAGGCTGATGACCGCCCCCGCGTTCTCCCGGGCGTAGAGCAGGGGGTCGGCCACCGACTCCGTGGGCGACTTCTTGCCCGCGATGTGGAGGACCCCGGTCGGCCGCACCCGGGCGAGGAGTCGCGTCATCCCGACCGTGTCGACGACGCTGGCGTGCACCTGCTCGACGTCCGGGCCCAGCCGGGAGGAGAAGCCGGTCGACAGGTCGTCGACCACGACCGCCTCCCGGCCGGAGGCCTGCAGCGCCCGGACGACGTGCGCACCTATGTACCCGGCGCCACCGGTGACCAGCCAGGTCCTCGCCACCGCGCGAGCATAGCCACCCCTCCGGGTGAGGCCCGGGAGCAGCTCCGGAGCGCTGGTTGCGATCTCAACAGTGAGGCGGCAACATTCCTCGTCGGTGCCGATCGGGCCGGACGAGGAATGTGGCAAGGGGACGGCGTGACGAGAGCAGTGGTCACCGGTGGTGCGGGCTTCCTGGGCTCGCACCTGTGTGAACGGCTGGTCGACGACGGACTCGACGTCATCGCCTACGACAACATGCTCACCGGGAACGGCGAGAACGTCGCCCATCTGACGTCCCGGCCCAACTTCCGGCTGGTCGAGCACGACATCACGGAGTTCATCCAGGTCGACGAGGACGTCGACCTCATCCTGCACTTCGCCAGCCCCGCATCGCCGATCGACTACCTCAAGCTGCCCATCGAGACGATGAAGGTCGGGAGCATCGGCACGCTGCACGCCCTGGGGCTGGCGAAGGCCAAGGGCGCACGCCTGCTGCTCGCCTCGACCAGCGAGACCTACGGCGATCCCCAGGTCCACCCGCAACCGGAGTCCTACTGGGGCCACGTCAACCCGGTCGGCCCCCGCGGCGTCTACGACGAGGCCAAGCGGTTCGGAGAGGCGCTGACCACCGCCTACCGGACCTTCCACGGCGTCGACACCACCATCGTCCGCATCTTCAACACCTTCGGTCCGCGGATGCGCCCCAACGACGGGCGGGCCATCCCGACCTTCATCCGCCAGGCCCTGGCCGGCGAGCCCCTGACGGTGGCCGGTGACGGCTCGCAGACCCGGTCGGTCTGCTATGTCAGCGACCTGGTGGAGGGCCTCGTCCGGCTGCTCCGCTCGGAGCACCCCGGTCCGGTCAACATCGGCAACCCGGTCGAGCTGAGCGTGCTGGACATCGCCCGGCTGGTGCTGGACGTGACCGGCTCGAAGTCCGAGATCGCCTTCATCGACCGCCCTCAGGACGACCCCCTGGTCCGCCGGCCGGACATCACGCTGGCCCGGGACGTCCTGGGCTGGGAGCCGCAGGTGGACATCGCCGACGGCATGGCCACGACGGTGCAGTGGTTCCGCGACCAGGTCGCGGCGGGTGTCCGCTGACCACCGTCGGGCCGCCGCTGAGCACTGACGCAGCAGACTCCCCCGAGATCGGGGCGCCCGGGGAGCGTCGCGCGACCAGCAACGACATCGCGTCGACCACTCCCGGGAAGGTCCCCCGACGGGCCGCCCGGCTCAGCCGGCGCGTGCTCAGGACGCTGACCTCCCCCCGCGGCCCGCAGGCTCTCCGCCGCCCGGAGGGGAAGGCGCACCACGCCGCGCTCGCGGTGGCCGACGTGGACCTGTCCGCGGGCACGGCGACCCTGCTGGCGCCCGTCCACCCCGCCGAGTCCGCACCCGAGGGGGTGCACGCCCTGGTCTGGCTGCACGGTGAACCGATCGGGGCCCTGACCCTGCCCGGTGACCCCGAGGTCCTCCTGCCCACCCTGCCGGCCGTCGCCGCCCATCGGCTGGCACGGCAGGTCCTCGAGCACCACCTGCGCGACGCTCTCGCCACCCCGGGCGCCGTCCGGGTGACCACGGCCGCCCAGCTGGACTCCGTGCCGCACCCGCAGGAACCGGTCCGCGACGGGTCCCTGGTCACCGTGGCCGTGTGCACCCGCGACCGGCCCGAGGACCTCCGCCGCTGTCTGGAGGCGATCGGCCGGCTCTCCCCGGCCCCCGCACGGGTGCTCGTCGTGGACAACGCGTCCAGCGACGACCGGACCCGTCAGGTGGCCGCGGAGTTCGGCGCCGACCACGTGCGGGAACCGCGAGCCGGCCTGGACTGGGCCCGCAACCGGGCACTGCTCGAGGCCGACACCCCCATCGTCGCCTTCACCGACGACGACGTGCTGGTCCACCCGGGCTGGGTGGGCGGCCTGGTGCGCGCCTTCGCCGAGGAACCCGACGCCGTCGCCGTGACCGGCCTGGTCGCCCCGGCAGAGCTGAGCAGCCCGGCGCAGGTGCTCTTCGAGGCCCTGGGGGGCTTTGGGCGCGGTTTCCTGCGCAAGTGGATGTCGGTGACCGTCGACGCCGGCGAGGTCGCCGCGCAGCTGTACCCGGGGACCGGCGGCGCGGGGACCGGCGCCAACATGGCCCTCCGGCGGGAGCCCGCCCTCGCCCTGGGCGGCTTCGACACCGCGCTGGACGTCGGGACGGTCACCGGCGGCGGCGGCGACCTGGAGATGTACTTCCGGGTGCTGGCCTCGGGCGGCCTGCTGGTCTACGAGCCGACCGCGGTCGTCCGGCACGTGCACCGGTACACACTGCCCGAGCTGGACCGCCAGATGCACGGCAACGGTGTCGGCTCGTACAGCATCTTCGCCGGCGCCGGGCTGCACTACGACGAGCCGCAGGCTCGCGCCTTCACCGCCTTCGCGATCCGGTGGGCGGCCACCCACCACGTGCGCAGCCACCTCCGTGGGCTGCTGTGGCCACGCATGTGGCCGCGGTCGCTGGCCCGGGCGGAGACCCGCGGGATGGTCGAGGCCGTCCTGCACCGACGCTACGACCAGGCGACGGCGCAGGCCGCGGAGCGTGCCGCGCGGTTCCCGCAGGAACCGACGCCCCCGCCCCTGGTGCGACCCGCGGTCCGGGCGCGGCCCGAGCGGCGGGCGGACCCGCTGGCCCGGGTCGACCTCCTCCGCGACGGCCTGGTCGGCGATGCCGTGGACCTGCCGTCGGGCACCACCTCGGCTGCCCGCCGGCTGCGCGTGCTGATCGACCGGGACGGTCGGCCGCAGGCGGCGATCACCGTGCCCGTCCGGGGCGCTCGCCCGTCGGCTGCCCGGCTGCGGCACGAGGTCGTGGCCTGGCTCGGTCCCGCTGTCCTCCGGCCCGGGGCCGAGTGGGCCGAGGTGCTGCCGGCGGCGTCGTCCGGCGGCACCGGCGACGCAGTCGAGGCCGCCCCCACGACCGGACCGTGGCAGGAGCCGGATGCCGCGTCGGTGCGCGGGCTCACCGTCAGCGTGCTGATGGCCACCCGTGACCGGCCCGAGTCGCTGCGGCGCAGCATCGAGCACCTGCTCGCGGCCACCGCCGGTCGCGCCACCCAGTTCGTGGTCGTCGACAACTCACCCGACCCCGCCGATACCCAGCGCGCGCTGGCCGGCCTGCCCGACACCACCGTGCTGCACGAAGCCCGGCCCGGACTGTCCCGTGCCCGCAACACCGGCCTGCCTGTCCTCACCGGCGACGTCGTGGTGTTCGTCGACGACGACGTGGTCGTCACCGGCGGCTGGCTGGACGCCCTGCTGCTGCCGTTCGGCGACCCGGAGGTGGCCGCCGTGACGGGCAACGTGCTGCCCGCCGACCTGGAGTCCCTCGACCCGCAGGTCTTCGAGGACTACGGCGGCCTGGGTCGCGGCGCGAATCGAATGGTCTTCCGGCCGCAGTGGCTGGGCCGTTCCCGCGGCCCGGCACCGACCTGGCAGATCGGCGCGACGGCCAATGCGGCCATCCGGCGCGACGCGCTGGAACGGCTGGGTCCGTTCAACGAGGTGCTCGGCGCCGGCCGTCCGACCGGTGTCGGCGAGGACACCGAGTACTTCTACCGGGTGCTGCGCGGTGGGGGCACGATCGTCTACCAGCCGACCGCGGTGGTCCTGCACCACCACCGGGCGGACCGTCCCGCACTGCGCAGCCAGCTGGCCGCCTACTCGGCCGGCCACGTCGGGTACCACCTGGAGATCGCCGCCCGCCACCGGGACCTCCGCGGTCTGCCGAGGATCCTGGTGACCCTGCCCCGCCGGCACGCCGGGCGCTGGTGGGCGACCCGGCGCGGTCTCGACGACTACCCGATGGACCTCCTGGCCGCCGAGGTGTGGGGCACCCTTGCCGGCTGGCCGGCCTGGGTCCGCGCCCGGACCGGCCGATGAGCTCCGTCGGGATCCCGGCCGGCGCGACCCCGCCCCCCGGGGTGGGCATCGGGCGCACGGTCCAGGTGATCGGCCACCTGACCGCCCGCGAGTTCCGGATCAGGTACCAGTCGGCCTTCCTGGGCTGGCTGTGGGCGCTGCTGCCCGCGATCGTCCGCTTCATCGTCCTCGGCGTCGTGTTCAGCCAGATCCTCCCCGTCACCGGTCCGGACTACCTGGCCGAGCTGGCCGTCGGCGTCCTGGGCTGGCAGTGGTTCTCCGCCGGAGTGGCGAGCGCCACTGTCAGCCCGATCTCCCGGCGGGACCTGCTGTCCCAGCCGGCGCTGCCGCGACCGGTCATCCCGGTGGTGAGCGTGCTGACCGACGCCTTCGACTACCTCGCCGGCGTGCCGGTGCTGCTGGTGATCGTGCTGGTCGACACCGGGGGCCTCCCGGCCACCGCACTGCTCTTCCCGCTGCTGCTCGTGCTGCAGGGCTGTCTGACCCTGGGCCTCGGGATGGCCGCCGCGGTGGCCAACGTGCACTGGCGGGACACCAGCCTCGCGGTGAGCCTGCTGCTCGCGGTCGGCATCTACGCGACGCCGGTCTTCTACACCTCCCGCGTGCTCACCGAGCAGCTCCGGTCGCTGACCCAGCTCAACCCGGTGGGTGCGCTGTTCGAGGCTCAGCGCCAGGTCCTGATCGAGGGCACGGTGCCCAGCGCCACGACCCTGACCGTGCTGACCGTCGTGTGCGGAGGCGTGCTGGCCGGGGGCTGGGCGGTCTACCGGCACTGGTCGGCGACGTTCGTGGACCAGCTGTGACCGCGCCTCGGCTGGAGCTCTCCGGCGTCGGGAAGCGGTTCCGCCGGGGAGGGGCGACCTCGCTGCAGCAACGCTTCCTGGGGCGCGGCACCCGGGGTCAGTGGGTGACCGCACTGCACGACGTCGACCTCGCGGTGGGCCCCGGTGAGATCGTTGGCGTCCTGGGCCGCAACGGTGGGGGCAAGTCGACCCTGCTGCGCGTCGCCGGCGGCCTGACCCGGGCCTCGTCGGGCTCCGTCCAGCGGCATGCGGCCGTGTCCGGCCTGCTGACCCTCAACGGCTCGGCCAGCGGGGACCTCAGCGGAGCCGACAACGCCGTGACCGGGGCAGTGCTCGCCGGGCTGAGCCCGCGGGCCGCCCGCGGACGGCTGCCGGAGATCGCCGCGTTCGCCGAACTGGACGACGCCGTCCTCCGCGAGCCGATGCGCACCTACAGCGACGGGATGAAGCTCCGCCTGGCCTTCGCCGCCGCAGCGATGACCGACCCGGACCTGCTGCTCATCGACGAGGTGCTCGCCGTCGGCGACATCGCCTTCCAGGAGAAGTGCCTCACCCACATCGAGCGGCTCCGGGACGGCGGGACGGCGCTGCTGGTGGCCTCCCACGTGACCAGCCACATGCGCCGGCTGGCCACCCGGGCGGTCTGGCTCCGGGGCGGCACCGTCGTCGCCGACGGTCCACCCAGTGAGGTCATCGACGAGTACGAGGCGTCGCTGGACGAGCGCGCGGGGGCCCCGCAGGACCTCGCCGGCGGCGGGTTCCGCAAGGGGACCGGCGAGGTCCGCATCGCCGGCATCACCAGCACCGGCAGCCAGGGCGCCGGCCCTGGGGCGACCCGCCTGGGTGGCGGGCTCACCGTGACCGTCGCCTACCACCGGGAGGCATCGGTGACCCATGCGAACTTCAGCGTCTCCCTCCGACGCGTCGGAGGCGACGTCAAGGTGGTCGACCTGACCACGGAGGCCAGTGGCGCGGCTGTGCCGTTGGCGGACGAGGGCAGCATCTCGGTGGCCATCGACCGGCTGGACCTCGAACCGGGCACCTACTGGCTGGACGCCGGGATCTACTCCAAGGACTGGGAAGTGCCCTACGACTACCACTGGGACGCCTGGCGCGTCCACGTGCTCGGCACCGGGACGAGCGGCATCCTGCAGCCGCCCCACGCATGGCGGGTCGATGGCTGAGATGGCACCTGCGGAGGGCGCCCGGGCGCGCGCCGGCGCCGGGACGGGCGGCGGTGCGACGGTCACCGTCGTCATCCCGACCCACAACCGGCAGTCACTGCTGATGCGGACGCTCCGGTCGGTGGTGCAGCAGGAGGGCGTGGCAGTCGAGATCGTCGTCGTCGACGACGGCGGCAGCGACGGCACGAGCGAGGCCCTACGGGAGCTGGGGTGGGCCTACCTGCGGGTCATCCGGCACGAGCGGGGCAGAGGTGTGTCCGCCGCGCGCAACGCCGGACTGGCCGCAGCGACCACCCCGTGGGTTGCCTTCGTCGACGACGACGACATGTGGGCGCCGGACAAGCTCGCCGCACAGCTCCGCGCAATCGAGGAGCAGCCGCCCGCCCGGTGGGCCTGTGGTGGGGCCGTGCACGTCGACGGGCAGCTGGAGTTCCTGCGCTACTCCGTCCCGCCCGCTCCCGGCCCGGTGGCCGGGGAGCTGGCGCGGCGCAACGCCATCCCCGGCGGGGGGTCCGGCGTGCTGGTCGACCGCGCTCTCGCCCAGGAGGTGGGCGGCTTCGACGAGCAGATGTCCATCCTGGCGGACTGGGACTTCAACGTGCGGCTGAGCCACCGCTCACCCGTCGCGGTGGTGAACCGGCCCCTGGTCGGCTACTACGTGCACTCCGACAGCATGTTCCACGACCCGCGCGGCCTGCTGGCGGAGATGCGCTACATGGAGCGCAAGTACGCCGCCGACCCGGCGGCCGGCACCGTCGCCATCGACTGGGCCGCGGCCTCCGAGCGGCTGGTGCGGATGGCCTGGTACCTGGGTGACCGGCGCGCCGCCCTCCGGCTCGTGCTCCGCGCGGCATGGATCCCGGGTGCCGCCGGCGTCGCCGCACGGGGAGTCCGACGCATCTCCGGGCGGGCGATCCGTCAGCAGCGCGGGCTGGCCCCGGCGCCCGCCTACGGTGACGA
>Ga0210040_10011009_pt1 | contig 10295 bp, 8 predicted proteins | sample CryGeyCG12114_NA_FD_185462 | JGI IMG/M metagenome (GOLD analysis project Ga0210040, IMG submission 185462) | Groundwater microbial communities from aquifer - Crystal Geyser CG19_WC_8/21/14_NA (SPAdes) (version 2) | ecosystem: Environmental > Aquatic > Deep subsurface > Groundwater | place: USA...
AATTCTTTACTTGAACTATCGTTTATATATCCAAGCTCTGTTATAAATTTACTCTTGGTTTCGAAATAATCCTTATCCCCAAACTTTAGATTCTTAACGGCTTCAACAATTCTTTCAAGACCCTCTTTACCAAAGTACATACTTGCGATAGCCTGGTTAGCCTGCTTTGTCAGCAAAGAGTCTGCACTGCGATAATCAGCAAAAAATACATCTATTTTATTTTTAAAAATAGAAGAGGACGTTTTGCTTTCCAAAGGTTTGGCAGTTGCATAAAAATTTTTTATAAAATCACTTTGATTAGCAGAAGTATCGGTTATAGTAGAAAATTTATAAAGGTTATTTCCTTTGAGGTAATAGTCAATTTTAATACAACGTGAGGAGTTAGTATCTGTTAAAACGACGTGGTACCCACATGCAGAGTCATTCAATTTGAAAAAATCTTTTCTTTTGAAAACCATATCATTCTCCATCTCCTGCTCTTCAAGTTTTTCTCTCCAAAAAATAGCAGAGTCACGGCTGTAATAATACTTTGGAAAAGTCTGCACAGTTACTAAAACACTTTCACCTGTAGAGTCACTTGCAAATACACCTGTTTTGTTTTTTGGCCAGCCAGAATAAGTAGCTTCAGATACCATGGCTTCACTGCCAGCTTTTTCCATCCATGCGCGTAGCACTGTATCTACATTTGGTTTAACCGATGTCAGAACCTCTATTTTCAGCGCTGAATCTCTATAAAGCTGGGGAGCAGAATAATTATAATTTGTAAGCCTGAAAGATTTGAAAAAATTACTATCCCCTTTTTTCTCCTGCGATCTTTTTACCAACAAATAATAATGAGGCCCTTTTATAAAAGCCTTTGTGCTGACAAATCCTCCGTCTTTCAAAACATAACTTGCCTCTAAAAAAGGAGCATTATTAGCAAAACCTACTCTCCTGCTCAATTGTTTATTAATTACTTCAGATCTTTTAAAACTTTCTTCTATTAATGATAAGTCAAAAGTATCTTCTTCAATAAAATTGAAATTATAAATGCTTTTTTTCCAAATCATGTAGGCATTTCCCGTGGTTTTGTCAACTGCTTCGTATTCCCACCTTGCATTTCCGTCTGATGAACTTTTATCAAAACCCTCATTTACCATCCCGGGAAGATTTACCGCAAATCCTCCGGGTTTAGGTTCGTATTCTTCCCAATTATTATCTGCTGCTGATTTTACTTTTATAGAATTGAAAAATACATCTGCTTCCTTGCTGTCAACATAACTGTCATTACCACTCATCTTAAAAACAAGTACTTCATAAGGCGTTACTAAAATCTGGTAGCGTTGAATGTCACCTCTTCTTGTACGATTCGTAATATCAAACCCGGAGTAACCATTTTTATTTATAACTGTCTTCTTCAAAATCTTACCAGGTATATTTTCATATAACATGCTGTCAACCTTGTTGAAAACTACCTTTTCATTGTGGCCAAACATTGTTGCATGCGTACGAACTCTTGTAAGCATATAGTATGACCCATTATTCATATCAGCATATTGCCAGCTTTCATTGCCTTTAGCCTCTTCCCGCTTGTAAAACTTACCCGGAATTTGCAACTGGATGAGACCGTCAGGTGTAGTTTCATTTCTAAAGATAACAGGTACTCTCAACTTATCTATTTCCTCTTTTTGTGAGGCGTCGCGATCCTGCATAAAAATTGGTCGCAACTTGTAACCTTTTTTGCGAAGCAACTCTATCACTCCACGTGTACCGGGAAGGTGTGCTGCCCCTACCCCGACAAATAAACTGTTTTGCTTAATTATAGTATCGATTGAGTTGGCCTGTATCTCATTTCGCAGGTAAAGAAATTTTTCAGAAAAAGCAGTAGATGTTGAAGTAATATTTTGGAGTGAATCCATCAAATCAAGGTCTCCGTTGCGATAAGCCTGTTGCATTTTTTGCTGCACCTCATAAAACGACTCCATGTCATTATCCCTGGGCCTTTTGCCTTTTTCCTTAGCCATATCCTGGTAAGCCTCAAGCATTAACCGCTCGGATTCTATATAATTTTCTACTCCGGCAGGTCGCTTACCTAATTTTCGTCCTGTCTGGTAGATGTATAAATCGAGGTAGGTGTTTTCCTCAAAGTCTGCAGTCGATTGATATGATCGATATAAAAGATTATTAACGACTGTGGGTTCCTCAACCAACGCCCGCTTTATATCGTCTTCATACTTATCCAGCTTAAAAGAACTTTCTTTAAGATAGTCATTCATCTTACCTAAGGAGAAACGGGTCAGGTTCATTTGCGCTTTCTGCAACCGGAACATTTCATCCTGCCATATCTCGGGATTCAATTCCAGAGCAACAGCATCGGTATTTCGCATGGCGTAATAAAAAGAATCACTTAGGTGAAAAACCATCTTGCTGCTTACGTGCATGGTTCCAAACAGGTAAGAAGGTTTTTTTAGGCCATTACCGGTTATTTCCCAAAACAGGCTTGGATATTTTTTTTCAATAGATTTTTTTTGCGCATTAGCAGCAGAAAAACAAAGCAGGAAGAAAAAGAAAGGTAAAAGTAAAATTCGTCTCATCAAAATCTTAATAGTCCTGTAAGTTATCAAAATTATTGGGGAATCAACGGTACCTAAATAGAAAAATTGTATTAATTTATTGACCAATATTTATTTTTAAACATAACGAATCGTTTATATCATAAACAATTACTAAATAGTTAAAAAAATTTGTAATTACAAACAAAATTAAATAAACCAGTTAATTATCTTACCTTCGCGGCCTTTTAAAATCATGCCGTAACATGACAATAGTTCCCTCGACGGAGCGACCTGTATGTGACCATTGAAAAAAATCTGTCAATAGCACATGAAATTATCACAATTTAAATTTGACCTTCCCCTCAATCTGATTGCCCAAAATCCTACGAAAAAAAGAGAAGACAGCCGCATGATGGTTGTTCATCGTAAGACCGGCCAGATGGAGAACAAAAACTTTCGCGACATTCTTGAGTACTTTGATGACAAGGATGTATTTGTAGTGAACAATACCAAGGTTTTTCCGGCACGTATGTACGGCCGCAAGGAAAAAACAGGTGCCAAAATTGAAGTTTTCCTACTTCGTGAATTAAATAAACCTAACCGCCTTTGGGATGTAATTGTTGATCCCGCAAGAAAAATACGTGTTGGTAATAAACTCTATTTCGGAGATTCTGATGAACTGGTTGCTGAAGTAATTGACAACACTACCAGCCGTGGACGTACTATCCGCTTTTTATGGGACGGAACTGAAGAAGAATTTAAGGCACAGCTGGAAGCGCTTGGCGAAACACCTTTGCCGAAATATATCAAACGCAAGCCTGACGAAGAGGACCGTGAAAGATACCAGACTGTTTACGCAAAACACGAAGGAGCTGTAGCTGCTCCGACGGCAGGTTTACACTTTAGTAAAGAGCTTATCAAACGTTGCGAAATTAAAGGTATCCGGTTTGCCGAGGTTACGCTTCACACAGGTTTAGGTACTTTTCGCCCGATAGAAGTTGAAGATCTCAGTAAACACAAGATGGACGCTGAATACTACAACATTGATGAGTTTTCAAGTAAAATTGTAAACAAAGCAAAAGAGACTGGACGCCGTGTTTGCTCAATAGGTACGACAACCATGCGTGCTTTGGAAACCAGTTTTACAGCCCAACAGTTATTGAAGCCAAGCGAAGGATGGACAAATACATTCATTCATCCGCCTTATGATTTTAATGTTGCTGATAGCCTTGTAACAAACTTTCACCTGCCCAAAACAAGCTTACTGATTATGACCTGCGCTTTTGCCGGTTATGATTTAGCTATGGAAGCGTATAAAAAAGCCATCAAAGACAAATACCGCTTCTTCAGTTATGGAGATGCATTGTTGGTTTTATAATTAGAATAGTCTTTAGAACATAGAAAAGAGCTTCAACATTTGAAGCTCTTTTTCGTTTGTCGCTTTCCCAAAGGTTGAGTGCGTATTTATTAAAGCTACAATTCTTTTAACCTCTCTATTTCTGCTTTATAATTATGTTCTTTCAGATACTTAATCCATAAAGAAAGCATTTGTATATCCTCTGAACCATTTTGATAAAGTGCTTTGAATAAACGTTTGAAGCGTATATCATTCTTACTATTTACTGTTTTTGATACCTTTTTCAATCGCTCAAAATTAGAAGGTAGATCAAAATCTTCTAACGAAACTCCAACATTATTTGCATTTGTTATAATGAAACGCTCAATTGCGGGATTGATTTGAATTATGTAATGATACCTGATTTTATGTTTATGCAAGATTAAAGAACCATTGGTATATACTTCATTGAATTCTTTTAGATAATTAACTTCATTCTTGTCTTTGTCAATAATGCCTACAGCGAAACGGTCAGCAAATTGTTCCTTCATTACTTTAGTTACAGTGCCGCATCCTTTTTGGTGATTGTATTGCTTTTGAGGAGGAGCGATTGTTTCCACAAGGTTGGTATCAATATAACATTCAGGGATAATTGCCTGATCCATTAAATAAAACTTTCGCTGTTGGTAAATAGATCTACACCGTTCTGAAGTACTTCATGCAACTCATCCTGGCTAAGCTGCCGTACTTTTGTTTCCTGTTGTTCATAATAAACAATAAATACTGCAAGTTCTTCCCGACCATTTTCCAAAATGTCATTTAGTATAAAGGGACTATGTGTGGCTACAAAAAACTGGTTATCCTTTTTGTAAATCATTTCCTGCGTAAGATGAGACATGTAAGGGGGAAATGAATGCGCTTCAGGCTCCTCAAATAATAATATGCTGTTGTCATTCGACGCTATTGCTGCTTTGTAAAAAATAATACGTTGCAATGTATCAGCAATGGAATTATAGGGAATTAAAAATATACCATCTTTCGTTGACTGAATTACTTTAATAGTTTGGCTGGCTTTATCAAAAGCGACTTCAAGTCCATATTCTTTAAAAAGAGAAAGTACGCCTTGCTTTAGTTCATCATAGTTTTCTATAATTGATAGCAGGTTAGACCCAAATGGTGGTATGAGATATTTTGCATGAGATTTTTTATAAACAATATTTTGCTTGTAACTGTATCTTTTTATTTGCGATTCAAAATCCTGATAAGTGACTAAATCTTTTACGTTCAGTTTTTCATTTATCCGAAGTTCATTAATAGCATTATAGTAAAAATTAAGAATAGTTGTTAAACCTTCTTTTACATTAAATCTCAACCTGCATTCGCTTTTATCTGTTCTTATTACAGCCTCATCCTTCGTATTACCATTGTAAAACAATTCCGTTTCGTTTTCTAATCGAATAAGATTAGACAGTTTCTTTGATGTATTTTCTTTTAGATAAGGAATGGAAAAAAGGGATAATGCTTCTAATATATTTGATTTGCCAACATTAGGTCTGCCGATAAAAAGATTAATTCTTTTACAGTTATCTATTTCACATTCTTTAATTGACTTGAAGTTGGATATGTTGATATGTTGGATGAAGTTGGACATATTATTTTTAATTAGGCAGTTAATTTTCTTCTCTCAAAACCAACTTTATAGTAGTTCATGTTCTTTTGTTTATTGAAGCCTTTCTCAACTAATTCCCTATTATCATGAATGTATGTGAAATTCTTATCGAGCTTTAAAACTCTTTTAAACACATTTGCCCGAATTTTACTGGCTTTGTTGAATAATTACTATCATCTTTATCTCTTTTTATAGATGTTAAACAGCCTTCCAATTAGGATAATCTACGTGATTAATAAGCTCCTCTAAAATAATTCGAATCTCTACTTTAATGTTTTCAATGTCAGGTTTTTTGGCAAAAAATCTTTTATTATGTACGCTAGCATCTGCAAGCTTTTTTATTTTTGGAATATCTTGCTTAACTATCTTACTAAGTTGCCATTTTTTCTCTGATATCAGATGATTAAATAATTCACTTAGCATTATGTAGTTCCCGTTTTCATTTTGTATCTTATTTTCAATTCCATGCCTTTCAAATAATTCAATGATAAGTACTTCAATTATTTTTCTAACCATAAAGAAACAAGAATTATAAAGGCTATAGTCATAAGCACAAGAAGCTTCTTTAGCAAAAGCAACTATATATCCTCTCGTGTTATCGAATATGGAAAGTGGAAATAAATTATTTGAAGCCTCCGGCTCAAAATCCTTTCTTTTCAAAAATTTTTGTCCTTTTCCTCTTTGTGCATTTTTGTTTAAATAACTTGGGATGTTTGAATAAGGGCTTAAGTGCAATTCTTCAAAACAAGCTAAAACATCTTTGGCCTTAACACCTGCGACATTTTTTTCGTATAAAGCATAATAAACAAAGAAATCTATTTTGTTTGACGCTGATAAATTGCCAAAGTTTTTTATTTTCTGTGTGAATGATTTTAATTCCATTTAAGATTGCTTTTTTTGCATTTTAAACTCTACATGATTATCCCCAAGAACAGTAATCTTTAAGTCTGAATAATTTTTCGTATCAATCCAGCCCTTTCTATGCTGAATGTTATCTAAAGCACTTTTTATGTTTGGAACTTCTAAAGGTATTTGTTTAAAATAGGTGTATAAAGCATTTATATCAATATTAGAAATGCCTAAGATTTTTTGTAAATAGTAAACCATTATTAAAATATTCTCCGGTCCTTTGGGATGATATTGGGAAAAGAAAACTTTAAAACTATCTTTTCCTTTTGGAAACAAATTCAACTCATTATTTAATGTATATCCTGTTGAACTACTTTTTCCTCTCTTCGTTATCTTTTTGATTTCTTTTGATTCATTTGTTTTTTCAGGTGTTTTTTTTGTGCTTTTATTCTGAATACTTTTACTTTTGATTTTTCCTGAAATAAGTTGTTTTAGATAATCAAGCTTATCGGGTATAAACTTGAAAGTATTATCATTTACAGTAGCAAAATATCCGCTAAACAAACTTTTCCAATGCGCAGTAAAATTCTTTAACCGACTTGGCGTTTTGCGTTTTGCCATATAAGTATCATAAACTGATTTTTTGGTAAAAGTTTTATTAGCAAAATCACTTTCATAAAAAGCATATATTAAAATCCATTCACCTTCTGTACAATTTACTCTCATTTCCACATCATTAATATGAGGAAAAGTGCTTTCTGAATTCACTTTCTTCTCTTCAGTAGCAATAATTTGCGCTTCTTCAATTTCATCTTTTTTATTGTCATCTCTACTTTCTGCAAATTCAGTTGATGCTAATTCTTTGAACTTTGGCGTGCGATTATTGGTCAATCCTTGTATCAACTCCTTTATTCCTTCTTTCCCAACTTCATTTGTTAATGAAACATCACAAAAAATTCCTTCGCTTGTATTGCGATAATTAACTGTATTCTTAACACCGTGGTCATCCTGTTGCTTTTTAATGTTGGTTCCACAGTCTGAACAATATTGAGCCCCCTTCGACAATTGAGCTTTACAAGAGGGGCATTTTATTCTTTCTCCACAATTAAAGCAAAAAATTGAAGCTTTATCAATTGAAACTCCGCAAGAAATGCAATCAACCAGTTCCATAGTATTTATATAATTGTAAGTTTATTAATCCTGCTAAGTCACCCCACAACCTCCTTAACCAACTCATCAATCCCCTCCATCTCCTCCCTCAAATGCTTTTTAATCTCCATTCTTAACCTTCCCAAAAAAATAGCTTAAAGTCCCTGCTTTGGTGGATTATCAGCAAGATAATCTTTCACCTTCAAATGTGCCTTCTCGCTAAGCTGCGCTAATAGGTTATGCACCTTGGTTTCTCATTGAACTCCGGGAAAAATTTTTTAGTGACCAATAATTTCACTTATCTCAGCGTTGCTAAAATGTTTATGAACACTAAACAAAAAATCAGGAATTTCAGTAGAAAAATGCTGTTCAATCAACCCAACTTTTATATTTTCTAACGCAACCAATACTTGATTTTCTGCATTTTCAACTTCCAGAAATTGCACTTTCTCCGGAAGATTTATTTGAATTTTAGTGTCTGCACCTTCTATGTTTATTTGGTTATTGTAGTGTGATGTGTAAAGAGTTTGCATCTTGATTTTTAGCAACTCATCAACTTTTAAATAGCTATCCAAAGCATTGATAACTGAAAATATTTTGAAATCATTCGTCTGTTTGTAAATATACTCGTGAAACCATAGAGTATTTAAGCTACCCTGCAGGTGTCCACACACATAGCCATAATCAAACCCCGATTTTGCTCTTTTCTCATACTTTTCTTCTTTTTGCAAAGCAAAAACAGCTTTTGTAATCGCATTTTCCAAATCAGTTTTTAGCATTTCTACATCTTTAATCAAAAAATTGAAACGCGGATACGCCAGTTTAGCATTCTTTACCCAATCCTGAAATAATGGAAATGCCTTATCAAAATATAATATGGGCATTAATAGTAAAATTATAAAATCATGATTTTTTGCTACAACAGGTGAAAAATCTCTTAAAGGGAAATCATTGCTACCAAAACATTAACCCCGTCACCAACTCATGAATCTCCATCTCCTTCTTCAAATGCTTTTTGATCTCAACTCTCAACCTTCTCAAAAACATTGCTGAAAGTTCCTAGGCAGGTGGATTATTATGTTATGGCGTCAATTATTTTTACTGTTTCTGCGTTGTCAGCATACAATCGAATTTAGCAAGTCTTTAAAAGCTTTCAGTTCTGTATGTTCTTTATTGGCCGCTTTTACCTTCGTTAAATATTGTTGTATTAGTTCTGTCCGGGTTATATTCACTTTCCAATTTTGAGCAATGTCAAATATAATTTTTTCCTTATCATTTTGCATTAACTTTTATCATTTATTCTATAAATACAGAGTATAATGGACATTTTAGGACAGGCACTTTGGGACTTTTACAATAAACTACCATCCGGCAAACTTTGGATTCACAACAAATACGGCAAAAAAGAAGAAATGCCTTTAAACATCTATTTCCGTGAACCCAAAGACATGCCCGACCTTGAATTGATAGCCATGCAGGTATCAGATGGCAAAATATTAGACATAGGCGCAGGTGCTGGCAGTCATGCTCTTGCTATGCAGCAAAAAGGAATAGATGTAACAGCTATGGAAATCTCCCCTAAAGCCGTAGAAGTAATGAAACTACGAGGCGTTGCAAACGTCTTACAACAAGACATTTTTACCTTTGAACCAGAAGAAAAGTTTGATACCCTGTTACTATTAATGAATGGAATTGGTCTGACAGGTAATCTTTACCGGTTAAAGCTATTTCTCGAAAATGCTAAATCACTTTTAAATGCTGATGGCAAAATTATTTTTGACTCATCAGATGTTGCTTATTTGTACGAAGGAAATTTGCCAAAGATTGAAAACTACTACGGCGAAATACTGTACCAGTATGAATATAAAAAGCAAAAAACAGAATGGTTTAGCTGGCTGTACATAGATCAGAACATGTTGAAAGCCATAGCGTCAGAAGCAGGATGGAAAACAGAAGTTTTATCAGAAGATGAGTATGACCAATACCTTGCTAAGCTGACCCTGCAATAAGATTTTCGTTACTGTAAGAGCTTAATAAAAATAAAAACTATACTACCAGGTGTCGTTAACCAGAGCCAACTTCGGCTATAAACAAAGTTACTTTCTATTGTATTCTCAAAATGCTTTGTTCCCTTAAACTGATTTAAAGTCTTGTAGCCTTTCCTGATTAAAATTCATTAATTCTTACAAATTGAAAAGGCCTTTGTTCAATACCTGTAAGGTTTGAGTTTTATATTCGCCGGATATCAGTAATGAAATATTGTGTTTACTTCCGCCATAGCTTACCATTCTTACCGGTATTTCATTTATAGCATCAAATACTTTCATCATTACCTGCGGTGTTTGTGCTATTTCATTTCCGACAATAGAAACTATCGTTTGATTTTCGTCTACCTCTACGGTTCCAAACTCTTCCAGTTCATGTAAAATTTCCCGGATGTTTTCTTTGTTGTCGATTGTCAATGATACAGCAACTTCAGAGGTAGTTACCATATCAATAGCAGTACGATACTTTTCAAATACTTCAAAAACCTTTCTAAGAAAACCGTACGCGAGTAACATACGGCTGCTTTTTATTTTGATTGCCACAATACCGTCTTTAGCAGCAACCGCTTTTACACCTACACTGCCCGCCTGCTCTATTATCAAAGTACCTTTTGCATCTGGTTCCATTGTATTAAGCAGCTTAACAGGTATTTTGTATTGTTGTGCAGGCCAGATAGATGCAGGGTGTAAAATTTTTGCTCCAAAGTAAGCCA
>Ga0210040_10011010_pt1 | contig 10295 bp, 9 predicted proteins | sample CryGeyCG12114_NA_FD_185462 | JGI IMG/M metagenome (GOLD analysis project Ga0210040, IMG submission 185462) | Groundwater microbial communities from aquifer - Crystal Geyser CG19_WC_8/21/14_NA (SPAdes) (version 2) | ecosystem: Environmental > Aquatic > Deep subsurface > Groundwater | place: USA...
CGACGAAACAGGAAAGGTGGCGTGGGATGACCTCCCGGCGTCTGACCCGTGCGGCCACTGCGGCCAGCACTCTCGTCCTGCTCGCCTCGGTTGCTGCATGTGGGTCTGACGGCCCCAGCGGCGGCGGTGGCGGCGGGGGCGACACCGCTCAGGTGTGGGCCCTCCAGGACACCACTCTCAACCCGATCGAGGAGTCCTCGATCGGGCGCTTCAACGAGTCCTCCGAGGCCGGCGACTTCGAGCTGGCCACCTTCGGCAACGACCCGTACAAGTCTCGGCTGCGGACGGCGATCAACTCCCCGCAGGCCCCCGACCTGTTCTTCAACTGGGGCGGCGGCAACCTGAAGGAGTACGTCGACGCCGACCGGATCGAGGACCTGACCCCGCTGCTCGACGAGAACCCCGAGCTGCGCGACGCGTTCCTGCCCAGCGTCCTCGCCGGCGCCGAGCTGGACGGCAAGACCTACGGCCTGCCCATGCGCGGCATGCAGCCGGTCATGCTCTTCTTCAACAAGTCGGTGCTGGACTCTGCCGGCGTCGCGGTGCCCACCACCTGGGACGAGCTGCTCACCGCGGTCGACGGCCTCAAGGGCGCCGGGGTCACCCCGATCGCACTGGCCGGCAACCAGCCGTGGACCGAGCTGATGTGGGCCGAGTACCTGCTCGACCGCGTCGGTGGCCCCGAGGTGTTCCAGAACATCCGGGACGGCAAGGAGGGCGGCTGGGAGCAGCCGGAGGTCGTCGAGGCGATGGGCATGCTCACCGACCTGATCGACCGCGGCGCCTTCGGCAGCGACTTCGCCTCGGTGGGCTACGACGTCGGGGGTGCGTCGACGATCCTCGCCCAGGGCGACGCCGGCTTCCACCTCATGGGCTCGTGGGAGTACACCAACCAGCTCGGCGCGGAGCCGGAGTTCGTCACCAGCGGTGACCTGGGCTGGACCACGTTCCCGGCGGTGACCGGCGGTGCCGGTGACCCGTCGAACCTGGTGGGCAACGTGTCGAACTTCTACTCGCTGACCGCCGACTCGGGCAACAAGGAGGCGGCCGAGGAGTTCCTCACCACGGCCCTCACCGACGAGAAGTACATCTCCGACCTGATCGCGGCGGGCGACGTGCCCCCGGTGACCGGTGTGCGTGACCAGTTGGAGGCCGCCGACAACGCGGACTACACCACGTTCATCTACGACCAGACCCTCGAGGCGGAGAACTTCCAGCTCTCCTGGGACCAGGACCTGAGCGCCGACCAGGCCACCCAGATGCTGGAGTCGCTCTCCCGCCTGTTCCTCGGCGAGCTCGACGCGCAGGGTTTCGTCGACTCCCTGGCCGGCTGAGAAACAACCGAGAACGGTAGGTCATGAGCTCACGAGGGTCATCCGCGCAGGCGTCGCACCAGCGCCCGTCTGCCTGGTACGCGGCACCGGCAGTCCTGTTCTTCGGGCTGTTCGCGGTGCTGCCGATGCTGCTGGTCGTGTACCTCAGCTTCACGGACTGGAGCGGGTTCGGCTTCCCGGAGCCCTCCGGGGCAGGCAACTGGAGCCGGCTCGCCCAGGACGGTGAGGCACGCGACGCACTGGTGCTGACCCTCGTGTTCATGGTCTTGTCCTGGCTCGTCCAGACCCCGATCGCACTGCTGATCGGGGTCTGGGCGGCCGGCAAGCAGCTGAACCGGGCGATCCTGAGCTCGCTGTTCTTCCTGCCGCTGCTGCTGTCCACTGCCGCCATCGCGCTGCTGTGGCGCTCGGTGCTCGACCCCAACTTCGGGGTGACGCAGTCGCTCCCGCTCCTGGACAACTTCAACTTCCTCGGCAACACCGAGATCGTCATCTACACGGTGGTCTTCGTGATCACGTGGCAGTACGTGCCGTTCCACACGCTGCTCTACCAAGCCGCCGCGCGCAGCATCCCGGCCAGCCTGTACGAGGCCGCGACGATCGACGGCGCAGGGCGCTACAAGCAGTTCTTCCGGATCACCCTGCCGCTGCTGCGGTACACGATCATCACCTCGACGGTGCTGATGGTGGTCGGGTCGTTCACCACGTTCGACACGATCCTGATCCTCACCGGGGGTGGCCCCGGGACGACGACGCGGATCGCGCCCCTGTACATGTACATCACCGGGTTCAGCGGCTTCGAGTTCGGCTACGCCAGCGCCATCTCGGTGCTGCTGTTGGTGCTGGGCGCGGGGTTGTCGCTGGTGGTCACCCGGGCGTCCGGCTTCCGCAACATGCAGAGCCAGCAGGAAGGGGTGTGACCGTGGCATCGACTGCGACCCTCCCGGAGACCCCGGCCGGCTCGTCGGCTGCCCCGCCGGTGCGCCGTCGCCGTGGCGGCAGCTCCGGTGGCCGGCGACAGCGCCCCAACGGGCTGGCCGGTGTGCTGGTCTCGATCTGGCTGGTGATCGTCGCCGTCCCGCTGTACTACCTGGTGGCGGCCAGCTTCCGGTCCCGGCAGGACTACCTGTCGACCAGCCCGCTGAACCCCCCGTCGGACCCGACGATCGAGAACTACCAGACGGTGTTCGAGGGCGGGTTCATCACCTACCTGGTCAACACCACGATCGTCACCGTCGCCACGGTGCTGATCGTGCTGGCGGTCACCATCCCGGCGGCCTACGCCGTGGCCCGCAACGCCAGCCCGCTGGTGCAGCGGATGTTCTCGATCATGCTGATCGGCCTGGCCATCCCGGCCCAGGCGACGATCATCCCGGTGTACCTGCTGATCACCCAGCTCCAGCTGTACGACACCCTGCTGGGGATCATCCTGCCGACGGCGGCCTTCGCACTGCCGGTGGCGATGCTGGTGATGACCAACAGCCTGCGCGACGTGCCCAAGGAGCTGTACGAGGCCCAGACCCTCGACGGCGCCGGCCCGTTCGCCGTGCTGCGCCACCTGGTGCTGCCGCTGGCCAAGCCGGCGGTCACCACGGTGTCGGTGTTCACCGCGCTGAACGCCTGGAACGGCTTCCTCTTCCCCCTGGTCCTCACCCAGTCCAAGGACACCCGGGTGCTGACCCTGGGTCTGTGGGACTTCCAGGGGCAGTTCGGCACCAACGTGCCGGGTCTGCTGGCAGCCGTCACGCTGTCGGTGGTGCCGATCTTCGTGCTCTACCTCGTCGGACGGCGATACCTGCTGGGCGGCCTCACCGCCGGCTTCGGCAAGTGACGCACCCGGCCTCCTGCTCGATCTCCTGATCCACCGCAACGCGAGAGGAACCACCTGATGACCACCCTCAAGCCGACTCCCGAGGACAAGTTCACCTTCGGTCTCTGGACGGTCGGCTGGACCGCGCGCGACCCGTTCGGTGACGCCACGCGCGCCGACGTGGACGTGGTCGAGTCGGTGCACCGGCTCGCGGAGATGGGCGCCTACGGCGTCACCTTCCACGACGACGACGTCATCCCCTTCGGCAGCGACACCACCTCGCGGGACGCCACCATCAAGCGCTTCCGCGCCGCGCTGGACGAGACCGGCCTGGTCGTGCCGATGGTGACGACGAACCTCTTCACCCACCCGGTGTTCAAGGAGGGCGGGCTCACCGCCAACGACCGCGAGGTGCGCCGCTTCGCGATGCGCAAGGTCATGCGGAACATGGACCTGGCCGCCGAGCTGGGCGCGAAGACCTACGTGCTGTGGGGTGGCCGCGAGGGCACCGAGGTCGACACCGCCAAGGACCTGATCGCCTCGCTGGACCGCTACGCCGAGGCGATCGACACCCTGGCCGCCTACTCCGAGGCCCGCGGCTACGGCCTGCGCTTCGCCCTGGAGCCCAAGCCCAACGAGCCCCGCGGCGACATCTTCCTGCCCACCATCGGGCACGCGATCGCCTTCATCTCCAAGCTCGAGCACGCGCACCTCGTGGGCATCAACCCCGAGACCGGCCACGAGCAGATGTCGAACCTCAACTACACCCACGGCCTCGCCGAGGCGATCTGGCTGGGGAAGCTGTTCCACATCGACCTCAACGGCCAGCACGGGCCCAAGTTCGACCAGGACCTGGTGTTCGGCCACGGCGACCTGCTGCAGGCCTTCTCCACCGTCGACCTGCTGGAGAACGGCGGCCCGAACGGCGGCCCCAGCTACGACGGTCCGCGGCACTTCGACTACAAGCCGATGCGCACCGAGGACATGGACGGCGTGTGGCGCTCGGCCGCGGCGAACATGCAGACCTACCTGCTGCTCAAGGAGCGGGCCGCGGCGTTCCGCGCCGACCCCGAGGTGGCCGAGGCCCTGGCGGCGGCTCGGGTCCCCGAGCTGCGGGAGCCCACGCTGGCCGCGGGGGAGACCTTCGAGGGCCTGCTGGCCGACCGCTCGGCGTTCGAGGACTTCGACGCCGAGGCCGTCGCCAAGCGTGGTGCCGGTGTCGTCCGGGTCGACCAGCTGATGATCGAGCACCTGCTCGGCGCCCGCTGACCTGGGCTGGTCTCTGACATGACGCTGGTGGCCGGGTCCCTGGTGGCAGGGGTCGACTCGTCGACCCAGTCGTGCAAGGTCGTGGTGCGGGACGCCGAGAGCGGCCGCCTGGTCCGGGAGGGCCGGGCGCCGCACCCCGACGGCACCGAGGTCGACCCGGCCGCCTGGGAGGCGGCGCTGCGGACGGCGATCGACGAGGCCGGTGGTCTCGCCGACGTCGCCGCGGTCGCCGTCGGCGGCCAGCAGCACGGCATGGTCTGCCTGGACGCCGACGGCCAGGTGGTGCGGCCGGCGCTGCTGTGGAACGACACCCGTTCCGCGCAGGCGGCGACCGACCTCACCACCGAGCTGGGGGAGGGCGAGGCCGGCCGCCGGGCGTGGGCCGAGGCGGTCGGCCTGGTGCCGGTGGCCTCGTTCACCGTCACCAAGCTGCGCTGGCTGGCCGAGCACGAGCCGGAGAACGCCGCCCGCACGGTGGCGGTCTGCCTGCCGCACGACTGGCTCACCTGGAAGCTGGCCGGCTCGGCGGGGCTGGACGCCCTGGTCACCGACCGGGGTGACGCGAGCGGCACCGGCTACTGGTCCCCGGCGCAGGAGGCCTACCGGCTCGACCTGCTCGAGCGCGCGTTCGGCCGCACCCCGGTGCTGCCGCGCGTGCTCGGACCGGCCGAGCAGGCCGGCCAGGTGGCAGCGGGTGCCCTGACCGCGGCCGGCGGTGCGCTGCTGGGCCCCGGCACCGGCGACAACGCCGCGGCCGCGCTGGGCATCAGCGCGGAACCCGGCGACGTGGTGCTGTCCATCGGCACCTCCGGGGTGGTCTCCACCGTCTCGGCCACGCCCAGCGCCGACCCCTCGGGCACCGTCGCCGGGTTCGCCGACGCCACCGGCAACTTCCTGCCGCTGGTGGTGACCCTCAACGCCGCCCGGGTGCTCGACGCGACCGCCCGGCTGCTGGGGGTCGACCACGACGAGCTGTCCCGGCTCGCGCTCACCGCGCCGGCCGGGTCCGGCGGCCTGGTGCTCGTCCCCTACCTGGAGGGGGAGCGGACGCCGGACCGGCCGCACTCCACCGGCGCGGTGCACGGGCTCACGCTGTCCACCGCCGACCCGGCGCACCTGGCCCGGGCCGCGGTGGAGGGCCTGCTCTGCGGTCTGGCCGACGGTCTGGAGGCCATCGCCGCGCTGGGCAACCCGGTCCGCCGGGTGTTCCTGGTCGGCGGCGGGGCCCGCTCCGAGGCCGTCCGTCGGCTGGCCCCCGCCGTCCTCGGGGTGCCGGTGCTAGTGCCGCCGCCGGGGGAGTACGTCGCCGACGGCGCCGCCCGGCAGGCCGCCTGGGTGCTGGCCGGCGGGGACACCCCGCCGGTGTGGCCGGCCACCAGCACCGAGACCTTCGAGGCCGACCCGGTCCCGCACGTGCGCGAGCGCTACGCCGAGGTCCGCGGCCTGACGGCGGACCGCAAGCTGACCTGATCGACCGCGACCGGCCGCACCCCCGCGGCCGCCGCACCACCGGGACCCGAGACCGGGCCTGGCACGACTCCCCGCGTCGTTGCGGGGAGGGAGCACGAGAGGGCACACCCATGGCGTCTGTCACCTACGACCACGCGACCCGGCTGTACGCGGGGGCCGACCGCCCCGCGGTCGACGCGCTGAGCCTCAGCGTCGAGGACGGCGAGTTCCTGGTCCTCGTCGGCCCCTCCGGCTGCGGGAAGTCCACCTCGCTGCGGATGCTGGCCGGCCTCGAGGACATCGACGAGGGCGCCATCCGGATCGGCGGGCGGGACGTCACCGACGTCGCCGCCAAGGACCGGGACATCGCGATGGTCTTCCAGAACTACGCGCTGTACCCGCACATGAGCGTCGCGGACAACATGGGCTTCGCGCTCAAGATGGCCGGCATCAGCAAGTCCGAGGTCGGCACCCGGGTGCGCGAGGCGGCCAAGCTGCTGGACCTGGAGCCCTACCTGGACCGCAAGCCCAAAGCGCTCTCCGGTGGCCAGCGGCAGCGCGTGGCCATGGGCCGGGCGATCGTGCGCAGCCCGCAGGTGTTCTTGATGGACGAGCCGCTGTCGAACCTGGACGCGAAGCTGCGCGTGCAGACCCGCACCCAGATCGCCCAGCTCCAGCGCCGGCTGGAGGTGACCACCGTCTACGTCACCCACGACCAGGTCGAGGCCATGACCATGGGCGACCGGGTCGCGGTGCTCAAGGACGGCCTGCTCATGCAGGTCGGCAAGCCGCGTGAGCTCTACGACCAGCCGCGCAACGTGTTCGTGGCCGGCTTCATCGGCTCCCCGGCGATGAACCTGTTCGAGCTGGACCAGGTCGACGGCGGCGTCTCCTTCGGTGACACCGTGTACCCCGTCTCCCGCGACCTGCTCGGCCAGGCGAGCGCCGGCCGGGTGGTCGTGGGCGTGCGCCCGGAGGACCTGGACCTCTCCGCCAACGGGCTGCCGATCGAGGTCGACGTCGTCGAGGAGCTCGGCGCCGACGCCTACGTGTACGGACGGACGGTGCTCAGCGACGGCGAGCACCAGATCATCGCCCGGGTCGACGGTCGTCGTCCCCCGGCCAAGGGCGAGGTGCTGCACGTGACGCCCCGCCGCGGGCACGTGCACCTGTTCGACGCGGCCAGCGGCGAGCGCCTCGGGTGAGCGTGCTGCCCACCGGCGAGCAGTTCACCCTGCGCTGCGCCGACGCGGAGGCCGTCGTCGTCGAGGTCGGCGGCGGCCTGCGGTCCTACCGGGCCGGCGGCCGGGAGCTGGTCGACGGCTTCGGTGAGCGGGAGATGGCCGGCAACGCCCGCGGTCACGTGCTCGCGCCCTGGCCCAACCGGCTGCGCGACGGCCGGTACACCTGGGACGGCGCCGAGCACGCCACCCCGGTCTCGGAGCCGGAGACCGGCAACGCGATCCACGGGCTGGTGCGCTTCCTCGCCTGGCAGGTCGTCGACCGGACCAGCGACACGGTCACCCTGGAGCACCTGCTGCACCCACAGCCGGGGTACCCCTTCACCCTGCGGCTGCAGATCGCCTACGAGCTGTCGACCACCGGTCTCTCGGTGCGCACCACCGCCACCAACGAGGGCGACGTCGCGCTGCCCTACGGCGAGGGGCACCACCCCTACCTCGCTGCCGGTCCCGGGCTGCACGTCGACGACTGCACGCTGGTCGCGCCCGGGGCGACCCGGCTGGAGACCGACGAGCGGGCGCTGCCCGTCGGTGCGGTGCCGGTCGAGGAGACGTCGTACGACCTGCGCGCCGGCCGGCGGATCGGGAACCTGGTCATCGACCACTGCTTCACCGACCTCGCCCGGGACGACGACGGACTGGCCTGGGTGCGGTTCACCGGGCCCGACGGCCGGGGCACCGCCGTCTGGCTGGACGACTCCTACCGGTACCTGCAGCTGTTCACTGGCGACGTCGTCCCCGAGCCCCGGCGCCGGCAGGGGCTGGCCGTCGAGCCGATGACCTGCCCGCCCGACGCGCTGCACTCCGGTGCGGGCGTCCGCCGCCTCGAACCGGGGGAGTCGACCAGTTCCACCTGGGGTCTCGTGCCGATCGGCTGACCCCGCTCCGTTCGCGCGCCCGGCCCGGTCCGGCGGCCCTGATCGGCTGCCGCGCCGGGCCGGTGGCGGGACGTCCCTAGACTCGACCGAGGTGCACGGCAACCCGTGCACCGCATCGATCGAGGAGAGTGCTGTGGCCGTCCGAGCCATCCGGGGTGCGACACAGGTGGCCGCCGACGACCGGGACGAGGTGCTCGACGCGACCCGGGAGCTGGTCAGCACCGTCCTGGAGCGCAACGAGCTCGACCCCGCGGACCTGATCAGCATCCTGTTCACGGCCACCCCCGACCTGGTGTCGGAGTTCCCGGCGCTGGCCGCGCGGGAACTGGGGCTGGGTGACGTGCCGTTGATGTGCGCGACCGAGATCGCCGTCCCGCACGCCCTGCCCCGGGTGTTGCGGCTGATGGCGCACGTGGAGACGGCCCGGACCCGGGCCGAGGTGCAGCACGTCTACCTGCGCGGGGCCATGGCGCTCCGCCGGGACATCGCGCAGTGAGTGAGCATCGAGTGAGCGCCAGCGAGCGAGGAGCGGAGCGAACGTCGCTGCGCAGCCGCAGAGCGCAGTGAGTGAGCATCGAGTGAGCGTCAGCGAGCGAGGAGCGGAGCGAACGTCGCTGCGCAGCCGCAGAGCGCAGTGAGCGCAGTGAGTGGAGAGAACGCAGTGAGTGCAGAGCAGTTCCGCGGTCAGGTGACCCTCGACGGTCCGTCGGGTACGGGCAAGTCCAGCGTCGCCCGCGACGTGGCCACCCGGCTCGGTGCGGCCTACCTGGACACCGGGGCGATGTACCGGGCGGCCACCGTGGCCGTGCTCGACGCCGGGGTCGACCTCGATGACCCCGCGGGCATCGCCCGCGCCGTCCGCGCCGCGGACATCCAGGTCGGGACCGCCGCCGACGCCGAGACGGTGACCGTGGACGGCGTGGACGTGGCCGAGCGGATCCGCGGTGCCGAGGTGACCCGCACGGTCTCGCCGGTCTCCGCCGTCCCGGCCGTGCGCCGGCTGCTGGTCGACCGGCAGCGGTCGCTGGCCGCCGAGGCCGTCGCGGTCGTCGTCGAGGGCCGCGACATCGGCACCGTCGTCCTGCCCGACGCCACCGTGAAGATCTACCTGACCGCGGCGCCGGAGGCGCGCGCCCAGCGGCGGGCCGGCCAGCTCGGCGTGACCGACCCGGCCCGGATCGCCGAGATCGCCGCCGACCTGCGCCGCCGGGACGAGTACGACAGCAGCCGGGCCGACAGCCCGCTGCGCCCAGCTGCCGACGCCGTCGTCGTCGACAGCACCGGGCTGGACCGCGACGCCGTCGTCGAGCGCGTGCTCGACCTGGCGCGCACTGCAGTAGGAGAACTGGCATGAGCAACGACACCGACTTCCCCGACGGGGACGAGCCCACCGGGCCGCTCCCGGTGGTGGCCGTCGTGGGGCGCCCCAACGTCGGCAAGTCGACCCTGGTGAACCGATTCCTGGGCCGTCGCGCCGCGGTCGTCCAGGACGTCCCCGGCGTCACCCGCGACCGCATCCCGTACCAGGCGCTGTGGAACGGCAAGAACTTCACCGTCGTCGACACCGGCGGCTGGGAGCCCAAGGCCACCGGCATGGCCGCCTCGATCGCCCGGCAGGCCGAGTACGCGATGAAGACCGCCGACGTCATCGTGCTCGTCGTGGACGCCTCGGTCGGGGTGACGGAGACCGATCTGGCCGCCGCCCGGGTGCTGCGTCGCAGCACCACCCCGGTGATCCTGGTGGCCAACAAGGTCGACGACGAGCGCGGTGAGTCGAACGCCGCCGAGCTGTGGTCGCTGGGCCTGGGCGAGCCGTTCTCGGTCAGTGCGCTGCACGGCCGGGGGAGTGGTGACCTGCTCGACCTGGTGCTCGACGCGATGCCGGACGCGCCCCGGGAGACCGAGGAGGTCGGCGGCCCGCGCCGGGTGGCCCTGGTCGGCCGGCCCAACGTCGGCAAGTCCAGCCTGATCAACCGGCTGTCCAAGGAGGAGCGCTCGGTCGTCGACTCGGTGGCCGGCACCACCGTCGACCCGGTCGACTCGCTGGTCACCCTGGGCAGCGAGCAGTGGCGCTTCGTCGACACCGCCGGCCTGCGCCGCAGGGTGAACACCGCCAGCGGCACCGAGTACTACGCCAGCCTGCGCACCGAGGCCGCGATCGAGGCCGCCGAGGTGGCCGTGGTGCTGCTCGCCGCCGACGAGGTGATCAGCGAGCAGGACCAGCGGGTGATCACCCAGGTGATCGAGGCCGGCCGCGCGCTGGTCATCGCCTTCAACAAGTGGGACAACGTCGACGAGGACCGGCACGCCCAGC